>Ga0209208_10012969_pt1 | contig 10476 bp, 10 predicted proteins | sample S1TSphfallax_3_FD_187694 | JGI IMG/M metagenome (GOLD analysis project Ga0209208, IMG submission 187694) | Host-associated microbial communities from peat moss isolated from Minnesota, USA - S1T2_Fd - Sphagnum fallax MG (SPAdes) (version 2) | ecosystem: Host-associated > Plants > Peat moss >... | reverse complement strand
GAGAAAGTAATAGAGAAAGAGACTCACTGCTTCATGCCCTTGGGATATGAATTGACAGTAAAAGGTGGGCGCTGGCCTTCCTTTGCTCGAGCTATGGCAATCTCTTTTGGGTACTGAAACCTTGATGCAGGTCCCCCTTCAAACATCTACACACAATCATCAAGTCAGCTGTTGAAAAAATTGACTTGACAAACTTCTGGATGCCAATTTCTCTGTAGTCCAAATTAAAACCAAGAGTGAACATATTAGGGCTGGAACATGGGAGAGAACAAGACAAACAGACCTCTTGGACAATAATGCCAAAGGAGAAGATGTCAACTGTTTCATTGTAATGTTTGTGCAGAAACACCTCTGGAGCCATATATCGATCTGCTCCACAAAAAATCCACAACCATTACTTCAACTAAAAATCCTTTATAAAACAGCTTCTAGTCAAAACTACACAACCTTTCAACACAAATTGTAGGTGGTGGGTAAGATTCAAAGTGAAATATATGTGAACCCTAGAAGAATACCCAAGAGAGTATCAAGAAAGAGATAGGGAAAAAGAAAAAAAACCACTTACAAGATCCCGTTTCACCTGTCATCTCGTACAAGTCAGCCCCCCCATCTGTAGTCACTGGTCCAATAAACTTGCCCAGGCCAAAATCCGCTACTTTTAAATGGCCCGCTTCATTCTCAAGCAGGTTCCTGTCTCCAAAATTGTGATTCTAACTCCTCTAGAAATCCTTATCCTAATGTTCCCAGAAGAGTTCCACCCAAGACAAAGAAAAACATGGGGGAAAACTCCAAATGCAAAGAACATGTGATATTCCAGTGCACTAGACAAGCATCTATATCATTAGGGCTATGTCTTTTGTGTATAAAAAAGACCCAGGATATTACCTGGGTTTGAGATCTCGATGAACCACAGCTTCTGGTTTATGCTGATGCAAATAATTCATTCCTCTGCAAAACACAACAGTAGTTCTGGCTACTAATAATGCACACAACATCAAATGTTTCACAGTTGTACACATAGGAGACTACAGCTGGAATTACATGGGGAAAAACAATTCTCCTTCCACAGACTCAAAAGAGGTTGTTCTTGCAATTATGTCATAGTTGGACCTTAGGACCTCTGATAGCAATGAGAGTACCTTGCAATATCAAGGGCAAATTGCACAGCAGTGCCAGCCTCTAGTCGACCACTCTTTTCCATATGAGCGTACAGATCACCCTAACAATCAAGACACAGCATATTGTGAATGATCAAGAAATGTCAACATGGGTGTGAGAGGAAAAGAACTTTGGACAACCCCATTATATTTCCTTGCAAGCCAATCCAGACAAGGACCGATGCAGGAGAGGTACAGATTATGTCAAGCATGGCGTGTTACTCTTTTTGGTAGGCCAAGTTGGTAACCTAATATTGAGAACACAAACCCTACCATTTTAAGAAACTGTCCCTCAGTCTCCACCATAACAGGTTTAATGCACTCAAGGGAACTCTCTTCAATTTGTACTGATTTTAACAGAAATTTTACCAAGCTGTCTGTACCAAAATAGCATTAGGTCACTTTCAAGATCAAGAATGACCCAAAATGTGTGTATCCTTGGTTGTCAAACATACTACACATACTCGGACATGTTGGCATTTACAATAGAAGATTAGGCTCCTATCACCAGCAGTTTGTGACTTAACATGGCAAGTAAGAATTCCTCTGACCATCATATGTCACATAACTCGTCAACAGAAAAGTGAGAGAGAATTTTTACTTTGGGAAGATATTCTGTAACCATGACTAGGGGGTGGGTTTTTGTGACTGCACCAAGGAATTGCACTACATTTGGATGAGAGAGTTGTGCCAGCATTGCCAGTTCACCAATGAACTCCTTCCTGTTCACCATCACAAAGAGAACTGAGACTTTGTTTCACAATTTTTAAAAGATAGTACTCTGGCAGTCATTGATGACATAATAGGAAAGGAAGGCTTCTTCTATGGGTGTGATATAAATTCTGAAGACATGCCATAATGTTGGAGCTTTTTAGCTTTGTACAGTCCTCATGAAAGAAACCAAAGTCATCAGCAGCTGAAGAAACTCACACTATTTGGGGATTATTCGCAAGAGGAGCTAATATGGTCTTAGCTGCAACTGTTGTTCCACGCCACTTTGCCACACAGATCTCTCCAAAAGCACCCTGTGAGTTGATACCCAGTAGAGTTCAACAAACTCCTCATGATCAACTGAACAACAACTGCTATGATACTGATGGAAGCTTATCAAATTTGGTAATCATGCAAAATGATGCATGAAGATGATCCTCTGCCCAAGTGCTGAGGAGGCACAAGTCCCAGATCCCTGTTCAAAATTTTCTTTCCTGCCCTACATAGGAAGTCACCTCCAAAAGAAAGTTTTCTGAAAGATGGCACCTTGCCAATAGGTCGTTTGAACTCCAATTCAGATATTGGGATCTCATAGTCTGGAACACTTGACACCTGGTACACAGAAACATCTCATTAGAGTAGATGACAACAAAAACGATAGATGAAACTTGAAACTGAAACCGGATGTCAGATAAGCAGAAACTAGTCGACTGATCATTGCATCTGTGTCCTTGAATTTCCAAAGATAAAATAACAATGAAATTGCAGAGAGAACTCCACAAAAAAAAACATTGTGTCAGTTCCAACAAACCAAACAAGCATGACAAGAATGAGTGCAGTCATGTACTTATAACTATCAGTCTCATGGCTCATGTTCACTCACAAACTATCAGACCTTCATCATGAATGACTGCAATGAGATATCATTACTCACAATTGACTTCACCAACTTCCAACAGTGGATGTATATAGATAGGCTTAATCTGCTATAACTTGGGGCAACCTATTATATAAAAACATGTATGCTGGGTGTGTCACATTTTCAGAAGCAACAGGAAGATTTGATCATGATGTCAGCTAGCACTCAAGAGGCACAGATAACCCAAAACCTAAAAACTATCCTCATTCAAGATGATACAAGCTTGTTGTGGGTAGGCTTTCATTTCAGGCTTTTATCTTGCCTCAGTACAAGAAAGCATCTAAACCTAAGTACATAAATAGCACTCAGCTAGAAACCCAGCTAGTCACTGACGATGATGCCCATGTTCAGCACTCAGCTGGGATTGATCAAGACCCAATGATGTGAAAAAAATCCCATAGAAGCATTGAGAAGTGTCTGTCTAACAACCTAGGTATACCTTCAGATCAATGGTAATACAAGAGAAAGAGATGTTCAAACCTTCACAACACCACCATGCTCCCGCAGAATCTTACAGATTTCTGTATGTCCATACTCTACAGCATTTGCCAATGGCTGCAAGCACACAAGTTTATGTCACCATCCACATCTCTACTAGATACTCCATAGTTTTCTTTCTTGCCCACTCTAAATATTTCCTGGTCAAACATGTGAGGCTGAAGATTTGCATTGTTCCAATTTGGTTGTTCTAGAAATGACACATTGTCTGCTGAAACAAACATATTAAGTTGTGACCATAGCTACAATGCCTTTCACTTATCCCTCAGACATCTGCCTGACTCACCGTATCACCTTTTCGATCAACAGGGTTCACATTTGGTTTATGTTTCAAAAGCAGCTTCAATGCAGGCACATGACCTTCACTTGCGGCCAAATGCAGAGCTGTTCGACCATCGTAGTCTGCAGAATCCACAGCCAGACCACCTTGCAGAATGGTCTCAAGCCCTGCCAGATCTCCTTGGCTGGCAGATAGCAGCAACTTTCCAATCTCTTCCTCTTCTTGAGCTCCTCTTGCTCCTGCCATATTGCCCACCCCCTCCTCGAGCTGTTGAAGAAGAACCCCTATGCCACAAAAAATGCACTGCAAATGTTCTGCAACTCCCACTTTGAAGCCCAAATTCTCTTAGAAAATTCAAAAGCCACTCTGCAACTCCCAACTGAAGCTCGAATTCTCTCTCTCAAAATTCCAAAACCCACTCTGCAACTCCCCCTTTGAAACCTGAATTCTCTCTCAAATTCCAACAACCACTCTGCAACTCCCCCTTTGAAACCCAAATTCTCTCTCAAATTCCGAAACCCACTCTGCAACTCCCCCTTTGAAACCTGAATTCTCTCTCAAATTCCAACAACCAATCTGCAACTCCCCCTTTGAAACCCAAATTCTCTCTCAAATTCCGAAACCCACTCTGCAACTCCCCCTTTGAAACCCGAATTTTCTCTCAAATTCCAACAACCACTCTGCAACTCCCCCTTTGAAACCCAAATTCTCTCTCAAATTCCGAAACCCACTCTGCAACTCTCCCTTTGAAACCGGAACTCTCTCTCAAATTCCAAAAAACACTCTGCAACACCCACTTTGAAGCCCAAATTCTCTCTCAAAATCCAAAACCCACTCTGCAAATCCCACTTTGAAACCCAAAAAAACTCTCTCTCATAATTCAAAATTCAAAGCCCACCACCAAAAAAAAACCCCCCAAAAACCACCCGCCCCTCTGTGTGTGTGCGGACATATAATACTTGAATTTATGAATGCAAACCAAGTGTCTGCTGAGCTAGATTGCTTCCTCTGCTTTCTTCCTGCTTCATGCAACTCGGTTTAAATCTTCTCGACTTGAATGTACCCCCAGAAATACCCAACTTCCAAAAACAGAAGGAGAAAAAAATTCAGTCACCAGCAGCCCAGTCGGAAGTGGCACCCACCATTTCTGGACATCCTCCTCTCTCTCTTTCTCTTTCTCTTCCTCTTCAACCACAACATATGACAGTATAATGGGTATGCAGGGTAAGTATATCGAGTATCCACTCTCCTCACCACCCTAATCCATCGCCAGAAAACTTCTTCTTTTGTTTTCTGGGAAAATGAGCAAGGAAAAATTGGGGAAAGGAGCAAGTTTGAGACAATTATGAATGAACCCACCCACCAGTGAGTACCACCACCATCATCAAAACGACAAAGGATCCAAAAGGGAATCAAACAATCAAGAAATATTTGAGAGTGAAATAAGCTAGTGGAAGAATTTCAATTCCCGTTTGGAAAGCTTCAACAAAGGTGGTGGAGAGCCAAAAACAACCCTTTTTCTGCGCCGAGCACATTTCCCCTAATTCGGGGCTTCACTCATGCATTGGACGACAAGTGTAGGGTAAAGCCCCAAAGCATTCTTTCAGCAGCATCTTCTCTTTGGCTAGTTCTAGCTCTTCTTCTCACTTCACCACCCATCCCAATAATATTTCAGTCCTAGAGGGCTTAACTTTAAAGTTCCTCCGAAACTCAATTGTCATAAAGTTATTATAGTTCCTTTTTCCAATGGGTTCAATCATTTTGCACTTGAATTTCTCATTTCTTTTAAAAGGCAAAAAATAATTAAGCCCTACTTTCGAGGCCTATGGTCACTTTGCACAATATGATTAACACATAATTTTTCATTTTTGTTTGTGTGAAATAAGTGAACAAAACTAGTATTGCATAAATATTTGATTTGGAATCAAGTGTAATGAAAGTAGAATTTAGGGCCTTATTTCAAACAAGACTAAGATCCAAAGAACCATTTTGAGAACAACACCAAAGGTTCCATCCAAAAAAAGTTAAAACTTTTAGATGCATTAATCTTTATCCATCAACCTCAACATTTCAAGAAAATGTGATTTTTCTCACACAATAGGCCATAGGTCATGACACATGTGTGAGGTGAACTTGTGGTTTCATCCATTCCAAGGTACAATATTTGAGTTTTATAGTGGCATACATTACATTAAAATTGTAATTTGACATTAAATTGTGAAACTTATTCCATTAATGTCAAATTACAATTGTAATGTACTATATGCTGAAATAAACACCACACTTTGTACATCATAATGAATGAAATCACAAAATTTATCTCACACATGTGTCATGAGCTGCAAATTATTACATGAAAAAAACCACAATTTTTTAAAATGCAATGCATTGTTTTGCACCATTAATTTAAAAGTATCCATATGTAAATAGGTGTTTGAATAGTCAAATTTATTATTCCTATTAAGGTAAAACCATTGTAAACCATCAAAATAACCCTAATGAATAAACCACAACTTAAAAACATCATTACACAAAGTCAAAACATGCATTTCATGACTAAGACATATTATGACTATGTCCTAGTTCTAGTCACATAATCATATGTCATTAATTGTGTTCTTGTAATTGTTGTTGTGATTACAATATTACAATTACATGACTACATGTGTATCATTCATAAAACAATTTATTAATTGGATAAATAAAAAACACCATATTCAACCATATCATCTTGGTTTAGAAGATTTTTTTTCAATAGATTCTATCATTTTAAAATAAAATTTTGAATTTTTTAAAACATAAATTAAATTCATTTGGGGAAAATTTTGGAAAATTTTATATCAAAAAATTTGAAAAAAAAACATTGCCTACTTTTCATTTCATAACCTTTTATAACCTCAAAAAAAAAACACTAACAAATAAGCTACGCCCTTTGAATAGTGGAACATGGCGTTGGGTAATGATACAAAGGTGAATATCATTTATCGCCTTTGAATGATATAAAGAACTTTTCAATCCAATGGTTTTTGACCCCTATAATCATTCTTTGAAAATTCAAAAGTCCATTGGGACTCCAATTCTCAAAGTGGGAGCTCACTTTGGAGTGTGAAGGTTCATTCCCTCACATTCTCTTACACTCTTGGGAGCATGAAATGTCACTCCCGAGCTTCCTTCTTGACCTACGCCTTCACAAGCCCTTACCTTGGTCGTGAGCCCAAGGCTAAAGTTGCAACAATTGTGGTTTCCTTTTTTGTTAATCTATGTTGGGTTCAACAAGTGAATGCTCTAATTGATCACTTATCCAAAGGTATCTTTATAATGATTAATTATTTTTTTTGTGGACAATTTTTGGGGGACTTTATTGTTGAGATGTGTGGTCCTTGAATATAAGTTTGAATTTTTTATAGTTTTCAAATGGGTGTATTTTGATTAACTAGAAATCAACATAACCAACTATTTTAGCTCATATAATAGACTAGATCACAACTATTTTCCCCCATGATTCCTAATTACAAATTATTTGTCCTTATACAAATTCTAAGAGATGTTTTCATTATTGCTCTTGGAGTTGAATGATGAACACTATTTGTGCATAACATATAGTCATCATTTTAGTTAGAATTCTGTGCATATTACCCTAGAATCTAAGTTGACATTACATATATTCTTGTACCATGTTTAAAAAATTGTTCACGTTGTCACTATAATTAAGTCCTAAAACATTTAAGGTTTCTAATAATGTCAACATTCTAATAATTATGTGATTTTTGTGAATCTCCTAATCAAAGATTAATTGTTTTGTCAAAATTTTCAATCATAAAATGAGTGTTGTACATTGGAAGTGGTATTTTTTTATTGCAAAAAATTATCAAATTATGTTTATCTATCTAAAATATTTATTTTTTTTTATTGCAAAAAATTATCAAATTATGTTTATCTATCTAAAATATTTATTTATTGTTTTTAAAGATTACGTGCATTTTTCTAGTTTAGTAACTATTGATAACGTTGTTAAATTGTTGCAAATTAGTTTTTAAATTATGCATTGTAAGTGCCAATTTCACTTTATCAAATCAAATGTCCAATTTTATGTCACAAAGAATATTTTCATAGTGCATCACATGGTTATATGATTTTTTTTGGTTTAGTAATATAGCTTTAATGGTCATTTCAACTTTGGCAAGTTGATATGAAGGATATCAAATGCCCTTTACAACATTCCTTTGCAATGGTGGAGGAAACATGAAACTATGTTTCTTATTGTGACTTTACTTGGACAACAAATATTGAGCATTTCAATGTTTCATATTGAAACAAAAATAAAAATTTCCTTGGCAAATATTCTTACAAACTTGTGCACCATTTTGGTTCAAAATCCACTAATCATCCTTTTTTCGGTTTGTGCAATTTAATACGATTGAAAGTTCAATTTAAAGAACTCATTTTAAATTAGTTTCATTTGGAACATCTTAGAACTATCACACTTTTTTTTAATGGGAGTTAGTGAATGCACTTTGAAAACTTACATTTGTTATTAAATTGGGAGTTGGGGAATTTTTTTTAAATGAACACCACTTGACCAACTTAAAGGTGTGTCATTCATACAATGTAAGCCTTAAGACAAGGCTACAACAATTTTTTTAGTTTTGTCCTAATTTTGACAATTTGAAAATTCTTTCACCTTGGGGGTTTACCTTACACAAGAGACCTTGCTTACTAAATATAATACCTATGACTCATGTTCAACACAAAATGTTCACAAAAGGTCTAATTGAAAAAAGAAAAAATGTTATTGATATTTGTTGAAATTGTTGAAAATTGAATTCCTATCGCAACCATTGGGTTATTATTCCAAATAAAGAACACAAGGTGTATTACTTTGCATACTTATTCCTCAATTGTTGAAATAATGAAATTTGAAAATTGAAAATGTTGAACCTTATTTTTTTAAATAAATAAAGATTTGACAAATAAATGTTGATTGTCAATTGTAAGTATGGCCGAAGGTGTCTTATAAATGCTTTCCACTCCTTAACACCTTAATTTGTACATTTGTTTAGGTTCATCATAACGTTCAAATTGTGATTTACTTGTGTTTTATGGTTGGGGAGTGTCCCCAAAATACAAAGGAAAAAAAATGAATCGGTGCTTTATGATTGGTAAGGGTCAAGAGTTGAGGGACATTCCCCAAATGTAAGGCCTGTTGGACAAAGCTTAATGGGGGGTATTTAGTGTCTCCCAAGGGACAAGGGTAGGTCCTACCTCATCCTAGACCCCTTTTCTTTTGGGACCGGCCCCACCCAAGGGCCTTACCCAACACAGCTTTCAAACCCTAACCATCAAACCCTAACCATCTTCCTTTGGCATCTTCTGCGTTTGATTTGGTGTTTCTGGGAGTTGCTTTCGACAATCTCGTGGGTTTCCTGGTCTCTTGATTCCCGTTGCACTGCTGCGGAGGAAGATTGGAACTGATCTTAATGCGACAAATACAAGCAGATTTGTTTCTCAAAACGTACTGGTTTTAAGCGCATCGTCTTTTGACACTGGATTCATCATGTTTTCTTCTCAAAGGATGAGTTGCTAAATTCGTTAGGAGGGGATGAGGCGTTGGTGGAATAGAAGATGAGTGTGGAGTTCTGGAATCGTACGTAGATTCGTCGCATTCAGAGCGAAGGCAGCTGAGCCTGGGTGAAGCTTCAGCAGGAAAAGTCTGTGTACAGAAATCATAGAGTGTTTTAGGCTTTTGCATAAGCGTTCGACTCCGGCCTCGGACAGCGGGGGACGGAAGACATGACATCGACCGGCTCCGTTGTTGGTATGTGCTGTCATTTCTTTTGCTGATAGCAAAGAACTTCGCGGAATCCCTCTTCTTGCGTCCATCCGTTGAAGGTCTTGTGGGCTGCTGCAGTTCCTAGAAACTTCAGATTACTGGAAGAGCTCGAGAGGGGAGAGAAAGGGATTGGAGATGGCACTGTGAGCTATGGAATGGATGACGGTGATGACTTGTTCATGCGCTCTTGGACTGGCACGATCATTGGCCCTAATCACGTAAGTGTTGGAAGTTGGCTTTCTACAGCTGACACGATGGGTACCTTGAGTGCAGTTACGGCCGCAGATGTAGTTGTAGATATGTGATCAGTCTTCCTCTCTGGACATGTTTTGCTCCTTTTGGAATCAAGTCATGAGATGGCTTGAGCGGTAGATCAGTTTTCTGATCATTGTTGCTGCTCTCACATGCAAATGGTGCAGTCAGTACATGAAGGCCGCATATATACAGTGAAGCTTTTTTGCGATAAGGATTATCCAGATAGGCCTCCAAGCGTCAAATTTCACTCACGGATCAACATGACATGTGTGAACCAGGAGAATGGAATGGTGAGCATGGCACTGCAAGAGGGGCTGTTTGCCTTCATTGCTGCTGGAAATTAGGGTTAGGGTCTCTCATCACCAGCAGATCTAATTCTGCTTTTTTTGCTTTTCTAATGTATAATGACAAACTGTCTGTAAGATCTTAGACCAAATGTTTCAAGAGCAATCCTTCCTCCTACAAATGGCTCTTGTGACTTCTACAGTAAGTAAAAGCTGGGTGTGCCTTCTGCCCAGTTATAGGTGCATGCAACAACTATTTGTGTTGTGTCCACATATTTAGAACCCTCATTGTCCAAGCTAACTGATAATTCTATGCTCTTATAAACCATTATACATACATAAATATTCGTTGAAAAGTGTTATGATCTACCAATTCTGAGGAATCTGAGATGCCGGAGTTCGTCTTCTGGAATGGCCAGCTGATTTCATGATTTGTAGGTGGATCCAAGATACTTTTCAATGCTTGCACAGTGGCGGCGTGAATACACAATGGAGAGCATTCTGACAGAGCTCAAGAAGGAGATGGCATCCCCTGCCAACCG
>Ga0209208_10012968_pt1 | contig 10477 bp, 11 predicted proteins | sample S1TSphfallax_3_FD_187694 | JGI IMG/M metagenome (GOLD analysis project Ga0209208, IMG submission 187694) | Host-associated microbial communities from peat moss isolated from Minnesota, USA - S1T2_Fd - Sphagnum fallax MG (SPAdes) (version 2) | ecosystem: Host-associated > Plants > Peat moss >... | reverse complement strand
GGGAGTTTTTTTTTTTTTTCTATGTTGAAAAGGGATGAGAGGGGTATTTTTTTTTAACAAGTTCACAGGGGAGTTAGGGTTGGTTTAATTAATTAAATCTGAGCTAAAATAAAATAAACTAACCTAAACTTTGATATCCAAGGCGTGGCAATGTACAATGCTTCAAAGCTTTTGCCCCAATATCTGATCCTAAAGAGAAATATGTAGCCGCATCTGTGAAATATGTAGCTTTTTGCTGGTGAAACAGGTGAGCTCTATGTTGCCTCCTTAAGGTTTCTGGGCTTAGGGTCCCATTGCACTTTGGTCGCACCTCACTGCCAACTAACTCAGATTTATTCTTTTCATGGCGTTGTGGCAAATGGGTTTAGGGTGCCAAGTGCAAATTAGATGGCAGATTGGGGGAACCCCTAATCCGAAAGGCGCATACGTAATACAACCCCAGAACAATTCAACAACAGTTTTGGGCTAAACCTGGGAAATTCCTGATTAGTGCCCATCAGGTACTAATCGGGAATTTAGGGTAAATATATACAAGGTATGTTTATATCAATTTGGGTTTAGGGTTTTTATTCAAGTGTTTCCAAGTCCTTTAATTGATGAGGCAAGAAACATTGCATTCAACTTGTTTAGAGCAAATTTGGTTTGGGAGTTTTTCAAGCCTTAAGGTATGTTCATCAGAACATGAGGATATCCAATTTTGTAACCCACCAGCATAACTACCACAAGAACGAGGTCAACATAAGCGAATGCTTGTGCATGAAACAACATTGAATGGATGCTCAAATGCATCACCATAGCTCCTATAAGCACAGTGGTTAGTGCTGTGGAGACAAGGAGGCCCAGGGTAACAGGGCGCACCTAATATGGTCAAACAAAAATACAACTCCAGTTATGGAATTACAAAACTTCATGTAGACAACTTCCTGTACCTATAGGGTACCTCTGTGATGGTTTAGAACATATTCCACCTAGGTTCAAACCTATACATCTGATCTATTTTTTTTTACTTTTTCAAACAGCCACGACATTACACTAAAACAGCCTATACATATGATCTGAGCGTTACAATCATAAGGTCGCAAGCTCAAGGCTGTTTGACCATAAAAAACCCAGGTGCAATGCCAGGTTGGTTGAGTGTAGTGGAAGGCTGTTTTTTTTTTACTTTTTCCCACTTTTTGTTATTAGGGTTTACCTTTTTTACTACTCGTAACTTTGTAAATTACTTTTTACTATTGAAGGGGGCAAGGTGAGTTATTTTAATTTATTTTTTGATTTATTTATTGGGGGAAGGGGTGCACCTATTCTTTAGGCAGAAAATTAAATACTTTGGAGGAAACCAAATAATTGGGCAGCGAATCAAATCGTTTTGAGCAAATATTGGGCAAAATTTATTTTTCTTTCGAGCAATTATCGGGACGGTGAATAATACACTAGCGAGCAAAAACTTTGGGCAGCGAATAATTTCCTTTTAGCAGAAATATGGGCAGAAAATAGAAATACTTTTTGAGCTTTGGGGCTGGGGAAAAAAAAAGGTGGGGGCGGCTGTGGTAGGGGCAGATGAAAACAACATTAATCAAACACTTCTCAAGGCATTTAAGAATTTTTTTTGAACATTGGGTTGTTGGCACTACAAGGCAGCGAGTAAAAAAACACTTTTGAGCTTTGGCTCGGTTCAACTTGGGAAAATAAAAATGGGCAAAAGGAGGGGTAGTAGGGGCAGATGTTGAAAATAAAAACATATTTTCGCGGGCAGGAGGTTGACCCTAGAATCACGCTCTCTCTTCGTCCGTCGTCTCTTCGGTCGTGCTTAGTCGTCTCCTCTCTCTCTCTCTCTCTCTCTCTTTCTCTCACGATCCGTCGTCGTTGTCGTCGTAGAAATATTGTCATTGCCACTTCTTCTTCTGGTTACTGCCATCATATTTGTGCATAAAACGCTGTCTATTTTCTTTCAGTCTTTACAATTCTCGATTCCAAGAAGAAATGCGATTTCTAGACGGCTTCTTAGTAGAGAGGCCGGTGGGAAGGGAGAAGGACCAGGACATGCAGGAGGACGAGGACGACGACAACAACAACAACGGTGTTGATTGATTCTCGCTTTTGTGGCTACTCATGACTCTGCACTGTGTTGCCGTCGTCGTTGTTGTCGAGTCGATTGTGCGGGCCAAAGGCAACAATTCTTGTCTCCTAGTGCCACCGGAGTTGTAATAAGAAGTCGTGATGCATTCATTCTCTACCCCGACCTCAATGCGTACCCTTCTCTGCTGCGTTTTTGGTGATTATGCCGTCTCTGTCTGTGAGAGAAGCAAAGAGACTTTTCGAGACAGAATTTGATCATTGTTTTTTTGCTTTTCCCCTCTTTCTTTTTTGGCGGTTGTGGCGGACGTCGGTTTGTGTTGTGATCCGGTTCTTTGTTTCTCTGGAGTTTTTGTTCTGGGTGTGAGGAGGAATAGGAGGAGGAAATGGAAAGTTTAGAAACTGCAACATTGTTCTTGGGAGGAGTTTGTTTTTTTTTGGCTTTTGATTTGAAGCTGCCGACAGACTCGCCACTATCCTTTTTCCAATTCTTCGTCGTTTCTTGTGCTGGGCTGCGTGCATTCTTCTTCTTCCCCCGCACGGACTAGTGCTCGAGACCTGTTCACGGTCCAGGTCCGCAGAAAAAATTGATGACAAGGAATCGTTGACGCCTAACCGACTCCTTAGTGCGTTGGGTCGGAAGTCTCCGAATCCGGAACGCAGACAACTCTGGTTGTTCTTCTCAACCTCTGAGCCGCATCATCAGAATCCGAGCGTTCAATTTTCTTACAGGGAGGGAAGGCTAGCGGTGATGGATTTTGTCAAGATCGGCTTCGTGGATGTTCTAGACATGTAGAAGCATCATGAGAGTATAGGAGTTTGGAGACGAGAGAATAGACAAAGCCTGGAAAGACATTCCCCCGAAAGGAAAGAATACAGTGGGATGCAAGTCCTCTATTGAGCCATGAGGAGGAGAAAATTAGCTTCCGTACAAGCAACTTTTGTTTCCTGGCTTCTCAAGTTGACAAATTTCCTTCCTGCAGCACAAGGGAGGTCTGGAATTTGAGGTTTTCTTTACAACAAGCCATGTTGCTGCTGCTGTCACTGGTGGTTATTTGGCTCGGGGAGGGCGAAGCGCTGTTGGAACTCAAAAATAGTATAGTAAGTGCAAACAAGGGGCTTGCAAAGTGGGTGGCCATAGACCCCTTTCCTCGCAATCGGACCGGAGTGACATGCACAGGAGACTCAATCATAGCCATCAATCTCTCAGTCTCGGTACCTCAGGCCAAGTTCCAGAAGGTGTGCTAGGTGAATTTCTAACTCCACAACAGCTGAATTTGAATAGATCCTTTTGGGGTCTTTTTGCAATCTTCCGGTGCAGCGCTTTCCACCACTCTCAGAGGGTTTAGGCTCAGCAAGTTTGAATTTTTGTTGAATCCTTCTTTTGGGTTGTGATACATTTCTAAGAGTCTGTTGTTATTGTGGTCACAAAAAAAATGCTTTTATAACATTCTGATCCATTTTTACGTTTGCATCGTGATTTGGGCTTGCATTCGTCTTCTTCTTTTTGTTGTTGCACTCACCAGGAAACTAGTTAAAGAGTGTTTGATTCGTGCATTCAGTCGGGGTTTGTTTTCACACTCCACTCCCTACAATTTGTACAGGCAAAAAATTTGGTCAAGTTTTTTTGGACATCTTGCAAGCAGGAATTTAACAATCAAGATGCTTCGTTTAACACTAGGAATGTCTCTATTACAGAAACTTCAAGTCAATTTTCTCAATCAATCTTTTGTCTTCCTTTTTTTCAGCTTGGGATAAGTGCTTTATGGAATCGTACGTCTAGTTGTTGCGGTAATTTGCGCCTTCTATCTCCCCTTTTGACTTTTTTTACCTGCTACGGGTCTTTTTGATCGTGCGGAGTCTTTCTGGGGGGGTTTGGGCCACTCGGCACTTTGATTCGGTTCAAAACTTTTGGTTGATCTTGTAGCTTCGTCCTTAGTTTATGCGGTGAAGTGCAAAGTGTCACCACGAAGGGGGATCCTTCCTTTTGGTCCTACTGATGGTATGTTCTTAGATATTCAATTTGGATTAAAAATTTGCCAGTAAAAAAACAGGCAAAATATCAGACCACAGTTTGGATAATCCAATTTCCGAGCTTCACTGTACATAGAGAGTGGGCGGGCGACCCGTGGCATTCAAGCTAGTCTCGTACTAGTAGCACTTGCAGCCACTTTTCCTGCGGTCCAAATATTGCTAGGTGCATATTGCATGCTAGGTGGGGCATGTGACAGGTAGCACAAGGAAAGTACTTTGTTGAAGATCGTCATTTTGCATGTGTAGAGAGAGAGACTACATCCCGCTTCTTCTCGGAGAGACGGAGACTAGATATTTCGTAGTGAGTCCACGTCGTATTCATGTGTATTATGATGTCGTAAATGTGTTATGGGCACATCGCAAAAAAAGCATTCGGAAATTGCATATGCACTGTGGGTTGCAAGAGATATGATATCGCAACAACACGTTTTATAAACTTTGTGTCCGTATCGATCCAACAAACGATAATCAGTACCGGACATCATCCATAAATAGTACTATCGGAAAATGTTTCCACTCACCCAATTCGCAAGGCGCACCTAATATGGTCAAACAAAAGCACAACTCCACTTATGGAATTACAAAACTTCCTGCAGGCAACGTCCAAACCGTGATGAATCCGCAGTTGACATCGACGGATCTCCGTGCATGATTGGAGACTTGAGGATTTATCCTCGTATGTGTGGTCAGCTGCCTAGCAATCTTTACGTTCAAATTGATCGTTTCCTTTTGTGATGAACAGCCAGTGAACGTGCTGGATTCTCCCTGTGGATTATGAACTAACGATGCTTGTTCTGCCTCCGTTGTCAAAAATGTACCTGGTGGATTCTGCACAGAAGATGAACTCGAGACTGATGAGCTCAAGTTGGCGATGTCTGTGCCGTTGGGCTATTTGAAGAAGGAATATCTGGGGCGGTGCGGCATCCTTCCACCACTAAAACGACCTCACCTACGGAGGGTCGGTCGGTAGGGTCTGGAGCTGTACACGAGAGAGCAATTTTCACAGCCCCTAAGAACTCCTCCCACTCTCCTAACTCTGGCTCCCGATCTACCGAGGCAAGATCGAAAATCTCTGTTATCTCCCCTAATTGCAACATCCGCTTCACTCGGTTTGCTATGTCTTCATCCTGCACATTGAAAACGGCGGGCCTCAGTCTTGTTGGAAGCTCAAGTAACACCGTTCCAAAACTGTGCGCATCAGCTTCTTATGTGAGCTCTCCTCACTCATTTGCTTCGGGTGAGACATACCCGAGTGACCCTGCCGAACTCGATGATGGTGTTGGGTCTACAGGTGTTCTGGTCCAGGCCGTGAGTCCAAAATCCGAGAGATGTGGTTCCAAGTCCGCATCCAAAAGCACATTGTTTGGTTTTACATCTCCGTGTACTATAGGTGGGTTGCACTGTGTATGAAGGAATGAGGTTCCTCGTGCAATTCCCAGGGCGATCCGATGCCGCATTGGCCGGTCTAGAACATGGCTGGTCTGTTTTGAAGCTTCATGAAGTAAGGAAGCAATGCTACCCTTTGGCATGTCATCCTAGAGTAAAAGCCGCACATCTTGGTTGATGAAGCCACCCCTCAGAACCGTTAAGTTGCGGTGCTTGACTTTTGCCAGCATTGCAGCCTCTGCCTTCAAGTTTTTTTTCTCCTATTTGGCCATCGGGTAACCTTCGCACTAAGAGCACGGTTCCATCCTCGAAGTCATATAATGAACGTGATGTCGTTGGACAAATCTTCACGTCGTCTATCTATGGCAAGCTGAGAATTTGAACCAAAACAGTCCTCGAGAAAATAGGACCACCTATTCTCTCCTACATAAAAGCTCGAGTAGATTACGACGAATAACTTCGAGGCTTCCACGAGTTGCACCCGTTTTGAGAGGTTTGAAAGAGAAAATTCAACCTACCACATTATAAAAAAAAAACGCTCTGAAGGATAGTCATTGGTGCAGACTTGTTACCGAAAAGAGTGGCTTTGAACGAAATGCCAAACCCTGTACGGCTTATCGCGTGGTCTTCCTCAAAAATGGCCTGTGCCGTCATGGATATGTGCAAGAGTAATAGCTTCATGAAACATGACGATAAGTGTCTCTGCGATTGCTTTTGCTTCGGCTCCTGTGGTCCCTCTTCTCTGCCGACCTACACAGATACAAAGACCACTAATAGATGGGAGTATAATAAGGGCTAGTAGCCCTGCTCCTCCCACATCCATACCCACGATTGCCCCTGTACTCAACCCGCTTGAGTGATGATGACCGATTGCTTGTGAACCCGTAAGTGGGGTGCCACGCAGGAGTGGATTTCCGGCAAATGAAGAAGCGTTAAACCTTGTGGTAAGAGCTGTTGGAATGAGGCCCTGCAAATTGTTCTCAGAGACGTTGAAGGTCTGAAGGTTGGTGAGACCGCCCAGAGTTCCTGGAATGGAACCGTTGAGCTTGTTATTTCCGAGATCCAAATTCTGCAACGGTGTCAAATTTCCCGAGCTTGAAGGGATGGTCCCTTGGAAAGCATTCTGTTGCAGAAAAAACTCGTCCAGCTGCTCTCCCTGTGAAACTTCCGCTGGGACTTCTCCCATCCGATTGTTTCTGTCCGGACTAAGATAGGACGGCCTGCTGCAGTTTGCCAGGTCTGGAGGAATGCTGCCAAAAAGTTGCTTCCTGCCGACGTCAGGTTCTTCGAGGTTGGAGAGTGCACCGAGCTCGATTGGGATCGACCCATTAAGCTGATTGTTCCTTAGCAACGGAAACTGCAAGATTGAAGTCCTTGCCGATTGGCACGGGTATCTGGCCAGAAAGAAGATTGTTGGAGAGAGACAGAGAAGATAACTTTGAGAGGGCACCGAGATCTGTCGGAATGGTGCCGTTGAGGCCATTTCCACTGACAGAGAAAGCTTCCAGGCCGGCAGAAGTAGCACAGGAATTTCACCGATCGGCCGATCGGATAGTTGTTTGCAAGAGAGAAACTCTGCAGATTGCTGAGTGAGGTGTATGAAGAAGGAATGCTTCCTGTCAAATTCTGGTTGCTGAGATCCGGCGTTTGCAAACTTACGCAGTTTCCAAGCTTAACAGGGAGGTTTCCAGACGGTTGGTTCCCACTCGAGTCCAGAAATTGAAGATGCTGGAGAGACCCGAAAGATGAGGGGATGGTACCTCACAGTTGATTTCTTTGCAGATTGAGAACTTGCAGCTTGTAACAAAGAGAGAGATTTCCCGGAATCTCTCCGGTCGGATTATTCGGAGCCCAGGACAAAACCTTCAATTTGGAAAGTCGTCCGAACTCCGCAGGAACAAATCCAGACAACTGGTTTCTGTCCGAGGAGACGGACGTCGGATTGACCGTATCTCCGATGCCTGTGGGGATGGAACCTGAGAACTGATTGGAAGAGAGGAAGGGAATCTGAAGAGTCGTGAGTTGTGTCAGGTTCCGTGGAATAGATTGGTTGAGGTTGTTCCCGTGCAGGTCAGGATTTGCAACATCTTCAAACTGAAAATGGATGGAGGAATGCTACCAGAGAGAAGATTTTGCGAGAAATTCGAGTTCTCCAGGTACACAATCTGGGTGCCAAATGTGGATGGAATGGGACCGGAGAAAGAGTTTCCACCCGTTGAAACTTCTAGTAAGGAAACCACGTTGCCGAGCTGCTCTGGCAGGGACCCATTGAGTTGATTGTTGTCCGGCTGCAAGATTTGGAGCTCCGCAAGATTGTTGAAGTTCACTTTTATGGTACCTCAGAAACCGTTGCCTCCCGGGCCTAGGGTTTGAAGCTTACTGCAATTGCTGAGGTTTCATGGAATTGTGCCAGAGAGCTGATTCTGGTTCCACGTTAAGTCTTGAAGATTCGACGAGCCGCTTAGCTCTGATGGCAACTCTCCGGTGAGGAAGTTTTGTTGGAGTGATAGGGTTGTGAGAAGAGAACAATTTCCCACACCTGGTGGGAATGGTACCTGTGACGAGATTCCTCGAGGAGGCGCAGTCTTTTGAGATTACCGATCTGAACTGGTATGCTTCCTGTGAGACTGTTGGATGCCGGATGTAGAACTTCCGGCTGTTGCAGAGCTCCTGATCCGGTGACGATCTCTGCTGGAATGGGATCGGAGAAATCGTTCTGATACAAGTAGAGAGCTCGCAGTTGTGAGCAGTTAGCGAGCGATGGCAGAATAGTACCGCTCAAATGATTTCCTCGAAGTCTTAGGATTTGAAGTTGTCCCAGATTCCCCACTGCCTCCGAAAGGTATCCTCGCAATTCAGCTCCGTGCAGATGAATCGCTGACACACGCGACTGTTAATCGACATCAGTGCATGTGACACCTCTCCGGCTGCTGCAAAAACTACTCGCATTCGCCACCGCTGCCGTCGTCATCGTCGTCAAACTGTTCAATACGCCATGAGAATTGTTCAATGCAGCACGAATCTCCGACAAAGCTGCAATGCCTGTCTGTGTATTCTGTTGCTGTGCTTCTTGTGCTCCTCCCACGCTCGGGAAGACTAGCAAGTTGCTCACTAGAACAAACACTAGTAGTGTTGTCAGCACTGGGAGATTGCTGCTCGCCGCCTCCATAGCAGCCAGACACTTTCAGCTCTTCTTTTGTTTCTCCCTTCTGATCTAGTGTGCGTTACCTCGGCCTGTCTGTGTTTGTCTTTCCTTGCCAGTTCCTGTTTGTGCAGCTTCTTCTCCTTCTACTCCTTTCTCCTGCTCCTCCTAGTGTAAATATGCTTGAAACCCCCTTCTGGCAAGTCCTGTAAATCCTCCTTGCATCCTCGCTGATCGGTGTTCTTCAGCTCGCTTGTCGATCGTCGACAACATGCTTCAAGATCATGTAATTTAATTAAGCGAATGCTCCTGCTGCAATCATTCTTGAAGATGATAAACTCGTGCAACTCAAAACTGGCGAACAATAAGTGTTCGCAGAGCTCTCCTACTGTAATTGCTTCTTGCAATTTGCACCTAGTGTCAAATCCTGCACTGGACTGCTGACTGCTGCTGCAAACCTGCAGAGAGAAACAAAACATTCCAACGACAACCAGCTCCAAAGCAACTCCAACACGAATGGGTGGAGCTTAATCTGAGCAAGCAGCGTCAATGATTCCTTCTGGACGTATCAAACTCTGCAGGCGGTGTCAGGATCCGACAACAGGAACTCCGGATTCGAGGATTACTGGCATTCTGCTTGCATATTCCCAGATTCATCCTTCTCTTTCTCCGGTCAAAAATCTATAATCCGATGCACTACTGTTCCGATGTGTGAACAAGATTCTGAGAAGAAGCATAATTTCCAGGTTCTCCATTTACCCGAATCTTTCACGACCGGCAGCTGCAGAATTGATCATGGAGAGTGCATCGTCCAACTACAAACATCGCTCAACAAACAAGGAAATTTGTTTTTCCCTTCTGCAAGTACATGCAACGAGCTTCCTCCTCCTCCTCTTGCTCTTCCGTAAACATATTCTCTTCATCATCACATGAATTCTCTAGCTAGTTTGCAACTACATTGTAGCTAGACGGCCACACTCTCTCCTCTTCCCTTCTCTGGATCCAAAAAAAACCATAAATCTCAGACAGATTCAAACATTGAAAACAAACAAACTTCTCAGTGAAAGGAAGTGAAGTTTTAGCACAACGATATCCGGATTCTCATGATAGGCCAAAGTGAGCAGCCCATCATAAAAGAAAAATATGGGTACTCTGAAATGCTCTTGCACACAACAATTTCAACAAAAACTTAGTAACACTGGATCACAGAAGCTCATAAAAAAGCTCATCAAAGAAAGCTCTCTGTTTTTCTTCTCTTTTTCATGTATTTTTCTATTTGGCAACGAGTAGCTTTCAGCACAACCGCTTTGTTGTGGAATTCTCAACAACAATCCAAGGTTAAAGGATCCGGGTGGAAAAAGTAGCTCTCTAAATCTTGCTCTTGGATAGTTGCATGTGGCCTTCATGTATGAATTATGAATGCCACGATGGACGACATATGCAAATTCTATTTTGGGTATGTGTATGTTGGTGATCTCTTGATTAGTAAAAAGATTGGACGGGTTGTTGGAAACTTGTTGTTTTCCAAAGTCTTAAGCCCTCTTTATTTATTTATAAACAGACAAACCCAGTACTAAATAAGTTAATAAATAAAGTGGGTAGCGAATATTATCATCGCAAGGAAAAAGTTAAAATGTCGCAACCCCACTTTGGCCAAAGTGTGGGGGTGAAGCTCAACACTTGGAAAAAGTGAGGATTTGGAGTTGACGCGCTCCCAAGTCACGGGGTGAGGCCAAGTTGAAGGTCTCACAAAGTCAAGTTGCGGAATCAAGACTTGGTAGCACCCTCCCGGCTTCCAACTCTAGAAAGGGGTAGAGGGTCGAGTTGGGAGCCCCGGGATTA
>Ga0209208_10012967_pt1 | contig 10477 bp, 4 predicted proteins | sample S1TSphfallax_3_FD_187694 | JGI IMG/M metagenome (GOLD analysis project Ga0209208, IMG submission 187694) | Host-associated microbial communities from peat moss isolated from Minnesota, USA - S1T2_Fd - Sphagnum fallax MG (SPAdes) (version 2) | ecosystem: Host-associated > Plants > Peat moss >... | reverse complement strand
ATCTTGAGTTTTTGTCTATCTATCCATTTTTGCAATACCCTCATCATGTGGAAATAACCTTGATTTATAATGTTAATTATCAAATTAAGTTTATTATATTTGTTTTTTTGGTTTTAGATGTGGTTGCCCCTCCTCAAGTTGTCATAGAAGGTGTCACCGCATATGAGGCTCCCCCTTTTCTAGTTGCCATAAAAGGTGTCACCACAAATGTAGTTGCCTTTCTTCAAGTTGCCATAGAGGGTGTCACCATAGATGTGGTTCCCCTTCCTTTAGTTGCCATAGAGGGTGTCCATTGGGCAAGGGATGGACCCAAATTTGTTTGCAAGGTTGATGGGTGTGATGCATGATATAAAATCAAGTACAATATGGTACAACATTTGTGGGCACGACATAATGTGACCATGGAGTTAAGTAAGCATGGACGCCCATCTATTCCAGAGCAACGTTCGAGGGTTCAAGATCATGCAACAATGAATGCGTGGATCTCGACCAACCTTCTAGCCCTATTTTGTTGTAATCAATAGAAAAATTACTAGGGATAGGAAGCATGCTACCTTGGAGTGGGGTAGGCTCTAGGGTGGTTTGTAATACACACCTAAGGTTCTTAAGTCGACACTTATTAAGCTAGTTTCAAGCCACATCCTTCAATTTCTTGGCATGACAGCATGGGGTGTGGGGGTCGTGCCTCTCAATGTGAAATCTAAGTTAGAACGCAATGAAGACCTTGCACTTGTGATTCGAACAACTTGAGCCAGGTATGCAAAAGCATTCAAAGGCATTTAGATGGAGCATGACTAGAAGTTTACATTAAATAAAATAATGTAGCATAAGGAGATTGGCCTCCTTACATAATACCATGATTTAGAAATGATTCATGGTCAGTAAGTTTCCAACAATGTCGTACCTTTTTTTTATTTTAAATTCTAGGTTTTAAAATTCATATGCAATACTTATTGTATTATGTTGTTTGTTTTAAGGTTCGAGGGACCACTAGGGAGGTGTTTGTGGTTGATGCTATGGATACATCATTGGCGAATTGCAAGGTTTTTACGCAATGGTATGCCCATGATGCAGAAGTTGCATTAGCGCAATACATGAGGGCTAATGGGATCCCATCGCCTTTCGATAGTGCCATAGCTTATCCTAGTTTATTCAATGCACATGAAATACCCCTATTAGGGTATATTATAAAACCTTTGGGCTCCATAACATATTTAAAGAGTTCTAGGGGGGTATTGCATTGCCCTAACAAAACCTAAAAGGAACATAATACCCTCATGAAGGTATTATGTAAACATAATGGATTGAATTATTTCTGTCTAGGCTATTGAAAGGGTATTGTTTATGCCTGAAATTACTCAATGCACATGAAATATTCCTATTAGGGTATATTATAAAACCTTTGGGCTCCATAACATATTTAAAAAGTCCTGGAGGGGTATTGCATAACCCCAACAAACCCTAAAAGGAACACAATACATTCATAAGGATATTATGTAAACAATATGAATTAAATTATTTTAGTCCATGATATTAGAGGGGTGTTACTTGTGCCCAAAATTACTCAATGGGTGTGGAAAACCTCTTTTAGGGTATATAAAAAATCTTTTGGGTTCCATCACATATTTATTGCAACTTAAAGGGGTATTGCCTAAACCTACAAGGAAAGCAATACCTTGTTTGGGGTAATCTATAAATAACATGGGCTCAATTATTTTGGTTCATGTTGTTGGAGGGGTATTGTTGATGCCCATAAGTACTCAATTCACATGCATTACCCATTTTGGGGTATTTCATAAACCTTTGCACTCCATAACATATCTTTTGGAATTTGGAAAGGTATTGCATAACCCTAGCAAAACCTAGAATGAAAGAAATATCCACACCATTTTGCAATAATATCATAAACCATGAAACAAAATTATTCTTTTTAAAATACTTATTCCATGTTCACTATATCATATTAGACATATATTAATTCAAATAAATGAAGGTATTGCAATTACACTTCAAAAATTTATGGAATTAAAACCTTATACCATCAATGTGGAAAATATTGCAATACTTTCATTTACATGTACCAACAATTTTGCATTGGTCCATTCAAGTTGCATTTTGGAGGTATCATAACTCAACAATCAAGAGGTCTTCACTTTGCAAGGAAGAGACAACGAGGGAGCATTTGGTGTTTACTTTTATTAAAATGATTGCTTTGATGTTCATATTTTTATGAATTTAATTTTGAAAAGGCAATCTTTAGAGGTTTATCAAGCCAAAGACTAAGGCAACAACTTGACTATATACAATTAGGGCAAGATGATGACATCACTAAATCATGAGTATTTGAGAAGCAAAAACCACCTAGTGTTGGGATGCATGAAAATGGAGCTTGGGCACATTCACCCAATGTCTAAAATGATCCTAGTACTAGTTTTTGGTCATCATAGATAAGTTTAACCACATGAGGTAACATATACTTTAGCTGCATGAAGGACATGATTTCTATCAACCATTTGACCAATTACTTGATGCCCAAGTCTACTCTTGGAGAATCTATTATATTTTTTTATCAAAGTGTTGATTTGATGATTTGGGTGGTGAATATTTTAAGATAGTTTCATTCATAGTATAAGCATTGTTGCGTTTAATGAAAGTTGGAGGATTCAAAATCATCATGCCTGATGTAGTAATAACTTAATCACAATAATTGTAGTGCTATCTAACTTTTTGGTGGATTCAATATACACAAGGGATTGCATAGTCAAGTCATGTTTAACTTTCAAGGTGTTGAAAGCATTGCATAACAACTTGGCTTTCATAAAGTTTTCAAATCCACACAAACTCTGGCATGGCTTCCAAGATTTTATGAACATTCTCATACCCAACTATTTGAAGGTTTTTAGGAAGATTAAAGAGCAAACCCTCATTTGTGAACAAACAACAACTCAAGCACTAACTCCTTATTATCAACCATCATCTTTAGAACATTATGGAAATTAATTATATTGTTATTTTTTTTCTTCGTTGTTGCAATGATAGTGGTGTGGTGGGAGATGGAGAACATACCTCTTCTGCCTTATGATTTATAAAAACATTCCCATGTTCTTTTAAAACATACTTTGGTTTTCCACCACAAAGAGAATTTGGGCTATCTAAGTGCTTGCATATGGGTGCCTAGAAGGATTATATGAAGTTGTTTATACTAATATCACCAAATCAGGCATCTGTTTGCAACATTGTTGTTGCACTTCATCATCATCTAGTTAAAAAGACTCCACCTCAAATATCTTATCAGTTTGACGGGTAAAGAATCTCCAGTAGATTAGAGAGTAGGTAATTTTTTTTCCCTATTTGCTTGCCAATCAAAAGAAGCATGAATGTTATATGTCTATTGTCCAGCTAAGTGGGACATTACTTCATGTCGAGGAACCGAAGGTTACATTTAGTACAAATTATAAATGTTCATTACTAGTATTTTGTTACAAAATTCCAAAGCCTTAAATTAAAAGTAACAACTTACATAATTTATATATTGGTTTGATGGTCCATTATTTTCACTTTTCATTTTGAAATTTTGCAATTGTACTTGAAGAATTTGACTCACAATTCACAACCACCTTTGATGTAAGGGATGTATCAAAATGGAAACAAAATTGTGACCATGAAATTATTTCGGGTTTAACTTTTTATAAGTTGATGGTATCTTACTTTATAATCATCATAAATGCAAGGATTTAAATCTTGGGTAAAAATTGCATCCATTACAAGATGATTACATACCATAGCCTAATTGATGAATTCAGTTGCTACTTTCAAAGCATTTGGAGCACAAATTCTAAACAACCACAATTGGAAAAAAATTCAAGGTTTTGAAGAATGCACCTTAAAAGGATATCCCACCTTTGCCCCACTTTCCTCCTCCATCAAATGTTAAATTAAAATTTCTACCAAGTTAAAATAAGTATGCAAATATTATATCTCTATAAATGAAAAATATATAATTTCACACATTAATAAACTAAGTATATTATCATTTAGTACATTGTAAATTAAAATTTACATAAAAATAGTATTCAATTACATGCATTAGTAAAATATAAAATGTCAATAACTTATCTTTTGGAATTTCTTAAAATCATTAAAAATAAAATTTATAAAAAAAATTGCACAATACATAACCCTGGGTTTATATATATAGTTTAAATTTAATATATGTATTTTAAAATCAATTCTTATCATATTTCAAATAAATATGAAGACATTTATATGTATTAAAATGATCAACAATATAATTCAATATATCATTAATTATATATAATGTATTATTCAATATGTTATAAGTAAAAATATATTTAGCCCAACATTTAAGCCAATATTATACATCATAAAAAATAAAATTTACATAACGACTTGTGTTATATATTTATAAAATATAAAATATTACCAACTTAATATATAATTACTTTAGGCTAGAAATTAGGGTTTAATGTCAAAAAAAAAAATTCAATTATACATAGGATTAATATATGGGAGAGACTGTTTTTATTATTATGTGAACCATTAAAAAAGTAGAAAATTATGTGCTTTAATTAATTTCTTAAAACATGCATTAAAATCTTATTAAAATCTTATTCAATTAAATACTTTATGTTTTTATTTTTTGAAATGAGTTTACAACTTTAAGAGGGAAAATTATAAATATGTACATCATTGAAAAAATGTTAAGCATGAATTTTTAATTTTTTGAATTTGACACATTTTGAATTCTAACATTAATTAGTAAATTTTTACATTAAACCCAAAACCCTTGTACCATCAATGTGACCAATTTTGCATTATATTCATTTATATATATGTTAAATCATATTGTAAGGTGAGAAGATGAATTTCATGATACATTGGCAGGGAACCGAGTATTTAAAAAATATTCTTATGTTTCATGGTGAATGCAAATATCCCATGATGATGCAAGTATTGCATTTAAATTCCATAACTTTGTTCAAGTGACCTTTTACCATCAATGTGAAAAAGTTTACAATACCTTCATTTACTTAAATCAATATGTAGCGCATGTTATATTGAACATGGAATAAATATTCAAAAAAATATCCTTTTGTTTCATGGTTTGAGATATTATCACAATATGATGTAAATACTACTTTCCTTTTAGGTTTTGGTATGGCTATGCATTACCCTTCCAAGTTTGAAAAGATATGTTATGGAACTTGATGTATTTTTGGGATAAGTTATAAGGGGTATTGTAGGTGTATTGTGTAGTTTTGAAAATGAGCAATGCCCCTCCAATAATGTAACAATAATGTAAACCCATGGTGTTTAATTATTGAATACCCTAATGACAGTATTGGTTCCTTGGAGGTTTTGGTAAGGCTATGCAATACCCTTCCACGTGTCAAAAGATATGTTATGGAGCCCAATGTATTTATCGAAGACCTAGAAAAGGGTATTGCATGTTTATTGAGTATTCTTTGCCATAAATAATACCCTTTTGGTAGTTTAGACTAAAATATTTTGGCCCGTGGTTTTTATTGAATATCCTATGTAGGGTATTTCTTTGCTTGTAGGTTTTGGTAGGGCTATGCATTACCTCGCCACATGTCAAATTATGGAGCCCAATGTACTTTCAGGATAACCTAAGGGTATTGCAGGTGTATTATGTAATTTTGAGGATGAGAAATACCCCTCCAAAAATGTAAACCCATGGTGTTGAATTATGAATACCCTAATCAAGGTATTAGTTTCCTTGTAGGTTTTGGTAGGGTTATGTAATACACCTTCACATCTCAAAAGATATGTTGTGGAACCCAATGTATTTTTGGGATACCTTGAAAGGGGCATTGCATGTTCATTAAGTTTTTTTGGGCATGAGTAATACCTTTTTAATAGCTTAGACCAAAATAATTCAACCCGTGGCTTTTAACATGTAGCCCAATGAGGGTAATGCATCCTTTCTAGGTTTTGGTAAGGTTATGCAATATTCCTCCAAGTTTCAAAAGATATGTTATGGAGCCCAATGTATTTCTGGGATACCTTGTGGGGTATTGCAAGTGTATTGAATAGTTTTGAGCATGAGTAATAATACCCCTTTAAAAAGGACGTAGACCCTTAATGTTTAAATATAAAATACCTTAATGAGGGTATTGGTTCCCTTGTAAGCTTTGGTAGGGCTATGCAATACCCTGTCACGTGTCAAAATATATGTTATGGAGCCCAATTTATTTTTGGGATACCTCGAGAAGGGTATTGCAAGTGTATTAAGTAGTTTTGGGCATGAGCAATACCTCTTTGATAGCTTACACCAAAATAATTCAGCTCATGGTGTTTATAGTGTAGCACAATGAAGGTATTCAGATCCTTTTAGGTTTTGGTAGGGCTATGCATTACCCCTTCACATGTCAAAAGATATGTTATGGAACTTATTGTATTTTTGGGATACCTTGAGAGGGGTATTGTCTTGTGGCTTAATGAAGGTATTGCAATGTAACGCAATGAGGGTATCACATTCCTTCTAGGTTCTAGTAGAGTTATGCAATATTTTTCGAGTTGTCGAAAGATATGATATGGAGCCCAAACTATTTTTAAGGGTATGTAGAATGGGGTATTGCACATTCATTGAGTATTTTGCTTTATGAACCTGAGTACAACATGCATTAAATGTGTCTAAATTGAATTGAAGGTTTGTATGGCTTTCATTATCCACTTGGTTTGCCATACCCCATGGAAAACACTCTCTAAGTAGAACTTGCAATACCTTTATATAGGGGGTGTTAAATATTGTAATCCTCCCCTTAATTATTTTGTTTGAATGAACAAGAGCAAGCTCCATGTAGTAACTTCATTTTATTCTTTTCTCATCGTTGTTGATTGTTTGGGGTCTATTACAGTGGCAACCATGTAGATAGGTGTAGTCATGTAGGTGGGGTTTGCTAGGTACCTACTTAAAGTGTTGGTAGGCAGGTTGGTGGCAGGGTGGGTAGGTGGGTGGGGATGAGAGTAGCACATTTTAAATTATAGGTGACTAGGTAGATGGGGGAAGAGTCTACTCTTAATTCAAATATATAGGTGGGTAGGTCGGTGGGGGCCAGTGAGGGGTAGTAGGTGGGTGGGTGGGAAAAGTTTCAAAAGAAAAAGAAAAAAAGGAACCCGGTGCAGTGCAGGGAGAAAAAAAAGTTGCAAATAAAAACTGAGATCAGGGCTGAGAAAGGGCAAACAAAAAATTCAACCTGGGGTGGCACAGGGATAGAAAAGAGAATCCTATCAGTGCACCATCCATCCACGTTGGGTGCTGCTTCACTCTGGCCCTATCAACCACCTTACACTGCTAATAATCTCCTTTGGTAAGTTTGTGGTTCTTGGTTCTAGGGTTGGGTGTCCCCCTGGCCTTGTGGTGTAGTGGTTCTCTTTTAGCAATGGATTTTCCATTTGTGTCAAAATAAAATAAACGGCCACACTTAAGTAGCCAGCTGAGAACAAATTTCCGTTGTTATCAGCTAATCAGGTCAAGCGACATGAAACCCAAATGCACAAACTCACAAAATAAAAGGCTGGCTGAGAATGAATTTCAGCCAAAAGCACAAACAACTGCACTATGTGTTCAGCTTGAACAAGTTTCAGTATTTTCTGCAAAAGGCCAAGGAACATGAAACCTGCATGTATATAGCTCAACGAAAGAATGTGAAACAATTTTTTTGTCATAAACTGTAGCAGAGATCAACGGAATTAATCACACTAAGTTGCTGACTGAGAATGATTTTTCAGCTAGACCCTCATGCAAAACAAACTGCACACTAAGAACGGAGACGGGATGGAATGAATTTTTGGTGACAGCGAACTGATCCGCTAATGGCCGTTAAATAGTCCTCAAGAATGTTGTCAACCTAAACAGATGCTCAATAAACATATCTGGATTGTGGATTCTGTATGAATACTTGTTTTGAGGCATTTCAAATTCAGCTAACCAGATCAAACTAACCCATATTTGTACTTCTTATGGTGCGTCAGTAATCATACCTGTGACTGACGTTCAATATTAAATACTTCTCCAGATGGCAAGTTGAAAGAAACAAAAGTTTTGAACTCAAACTACGGGAATTTTCAAGAATTGCAGGTTGTAATAAATTCAAAATATAATGAAGACCTTCTATACTTATTCTTTACTGTTGAAATCTTGAAATATTCTTTCTGTTCTGGGGCAATTTTCACCACTTGGCAACCCAACAAAATTAAGTGCTAGAGTTTAGGGTTTTAATGCGAAGGATAGGCCAAATTCCCCATATTTAAAGGATTTATAAGATCTTTCCATCTTTAGACAGTATGTTAGAAGTGGTGGCTAAAATATTACAGCAGAATTCTCAAACTTTCCACTTTCCTCTCTGACCTGCAACCAAATTTGGCTAATTCCTCTGGTGGAGTGATCGTCAATGTGGCTACATCACAATTTGTTTTCAAATAACAAAAACCCGATTGGACCCTCTGGTCCGGGTATTGACGTTAAATTAAAAGAAAGAAAGAAAGAAAGAAGACCCAACCTTTAGACCCAAAAAACAAAATAAAATCTAAAATCCATTTTGACAAAATCTGTTGATTATTAGTGGTAGGTACAATATCTATTTAATCTCTGGCGCTGAGATTGCTGATTTGTTAGCATAATGATGTACTGATTCGCATGGTTTGTGGAGCCTGATCAGCCACTGACGCCACCCGGCAAGTTGTGCTGATCAAATTACAGACATTCTTCGTGTTTCTTAAACGAAGTGCTTAATAATAGCGAAAGTGCAAATACCCAACACGTGCTTTGCAAGCTTCAAGTCAGCAATCAGTCATCGTTCAGTAACAATATCCGATGTCCCCCCTGAAAATGCCGCTCTTGTCAGAATGGGTCCCCCCTGTTTATTGATTGATTACTATTATTGATTGCACTGCCTCCTCCGACACTAGCCGCCTGATTTGATTTGTTTTTTCCTTTCTCCTTTCACCTCACTTGTGCTCGCTCCAGGCCTCTCGTCACAAGTGACAATTGTATCCTTTTCCTTTTCTTTTTTTCCTGTTGTTTAAAATAGTTGCAATTGCGCATCCCTTTCAAACCTCACAAAATCCAACCCGTTATAGCAGCTATGTATGAACTATTGTCCAAACTGGGACCCATTTATCACATGATGGATCATTGAGCTTGGTACTGCTTGCTTGGTATCCTATATAAGCTTTTGCCTGATAGGTTTTCTTTTCTCTTGGTTGACCTCATACTCATTTTTTCTTCAGACTTCACCCAGTGTTTTTTCCCCTCAATTTTGTGATGTATCATCCCTAAGAATACTTAGCCAAGTTTTGTGATATTCAAAATATGAAAGTAGAAATATCTTAAGCACCTCTATGTTGTAGGCAGTTGTGATGATTTTTGGTGAAGTTTTAGAAGGGTTTTCCTTTCTTTCCGCAAAATTTTCCCCAAAAAACAGGGGATTTTCATTAAAATATTCATTTCAAAAATGATTTTTCGAATAATGGCGAAATTCTCCACATAAAAAATCAGTGAGTTCACTAAATGGTTATCAAAAGTTTTTACTGTAGCACAAACAATGGAATGGAAGATTTACATTTGATCCTGCACAAAACAGTTCATAATTCCTCATCCCACAACCCTCCATTCCATAGTGTTCACTACAATACAAAAGGACTGTTTAAGGTTTAGGAGGTGCATTTTGATGACATTTGTTTGGGTGCTAGTTGGAATTACAGGGCATACTGCCAAGCTTTCATGAGGTTATGTTGCTTGTTGGTCATTGCTCCAACCGCAGCATTCCCCCCAAGCTTCAATCAAAGATTTTTTTTCACATTCTCTTTATAGCTCCATCCAAACATAATTTATGAGTGATGATAAAAATTATTTCTTATGTTGAAATCTAACTGAAGATACCATTTGCGTGAGATGTTTCTTATTTATATGGTTAATTTATTCTTTTGTTGTTTGGACCTTTGAAAATTGAACTAAGTTGTGATGGCAAGAAACTTTGCTAAAGGTGCATTCACGCTTTGTGTTAGGGACTCTAGTGTTGAGTCCCCTAACATCATGTTAGTCATTTAGGACTTAAACTTACTTACGATGAAGATTTTATGTGAAGCTAACATTCACTTAACATTGAGCTATCACCTATTTAACATTGCATGCCACCTAAGATGTCACCTATATTTTCATTTAACACTGACTTAACATCACATGTGAATGCACCATAAGTCCTTGACTCTAACCTTGTAATCACCCCCAAAATGTCTATTGCAAACAATTAGCTTAGCTTAAATTTAATGGACATTCATAACACTTTAGAGTGATTGCATAGGTGGACAGTCTGGGAGCTCGTGTTTAACATAGCAAAGACTACATGGTACAAAGTTGATGTCCCTCTCCTCCTTTGCCCACATCTAGAAACAACTTTACCTCCATTATGGTAGCATGAGAAGGCCACAA
>Ga0209208_10012966_pt1 | contig 10477 bp, 7 predicted proteins | sample S1TSphfallax_3_FD_187694 | JGI IMG/M metagenome (GOLD analysis project Ga0209208, IMG submission 187694) | Host-associated microbial communities from peat moss isolated from Minnesota, USA - S1T2_Fd - Sphagnum fallax MG (SPAdes) (version 2) | ecosystem: Host-associated > Plants > Peat moss >... | reverse complement strand
GGGCCCGGCGCGACGCCGTTGACGCGGATGCCCTTCGGACCCAATTGCTTGGCCAGGGACTTGACAAAGTTCATCGTTGCCGCCTTTGTCTGCGCGTAGTCGTACAGGTCCGGTGTGGGATCGTAGGCTTGCTCGGAGGTCGTGGCGATGATGCAAGCGCCTGGCCGAAGATGCGGCAGGGCCGCCTTGATGATCCAGAACGGCGCATAGATGTTCGTTTTCATGGTCCAATCGAATTCTTCGGTGGAAATATCCAAAATGGAGTCGTGCGCTTGTTGACGGCCGGCGTTGCTGACCAAGATATCCAAGCCGCCGAGCGCCTCAATGGACTGGGCCACCAGACTCAAGCAAAATTGCTCGTCGCGAATGTCTCCTGGAATAGCGACGGCTTTCCGACCCTCTTTGCGGATCAAGGCCACCACTTCATCGGCGTCCGATTGCTCCTCGGGTAGGTAATTGATCGCAACGTCCGCACCCTCGCGCGCAAAGGCGATCGCAGCGGCCCGCCCCATCCCCGAGTCGCCGCCCGTGATGAGTGCCTTGCGTTCCTGCAACCGTCCGCTTCCCTTGTAACTGACCTCCCCATGATCGGGTCGGGGTTGCATCTTGGCGGACAGTCCGGGCCAGGGTTGATGCTGCTCCTCGTAAGGGGGTCGAGGATACTTGGACTTGGGGTCGTCGAGCGCCCGGGTCGGGGGAGTACTGGTCATTCGAATGTCCTCGCAAAAAGTGTGCGTCATCCTCGCAAACCACGAGAGCGGCCGATGTCAGTGAACCCACCCAGTTGGCGTCAGCCGGGATAGACGCACCGGCGCCTGTGAGCCACCCCGAGTCGGGGGCTGACCGCACTCACACCGTCAGGTGAGCCTGCACGAGTTCATCGGTCAGCGCCCCGATCCGATCAGTGATGACGAGACGACCTTTGTCGAGCACGCGCAAGTCGGTGGCCACGCGCCGTGCGAATGGCAGTTTCTGTTCGACCAGGAGCACGGTCAGTTGAGTTTCACGATTCAACCGCTGAATGACATCGCCGATCGCGGCGACGATGTTGGGCTGGATACCCTCTGTGGGTTCGTCCAAGATCAGGAGCTTCGGATCCAACACCAGGGCCCGGGCGATGGCGAGCTGCTGCTGCTGACCGCCCGAGAGATCGCCACCTCGCCGCCGTAACAGGGTCTTCAACACGGGAAATAGGTCATACACCTGCGCCGGCACAGCGCTCAATTTCGGCCTGCGGACTGTGAGACCGATGCGCAGATTCTCCTCCACCGTGAGCTGCGGGAAGATCTCCCGACCCTGCGGCACATAGCCGATCCGCAAATGCGCCCGGTCCTCTGCCGCAAGCTGCGTGAGATCCTGACCCTCGAAGAGGATCGTGCCCGATACCCCCTTGAGCAAACCCATGATCGAGCGCAGCAAGGTGGTCTTGCCCATCCCGTTCCGACCCATGAGACAGGTGCAGGATCCGGCGGGCACGGTCATGTCCACGTCCCACAGCGTATGGCTGCCGCCATAAAACTGATTGAGCCCGCGGATTTCCAGCATGCTATTCGCCGAGGTAGACTTGTTTCACGCGGGGATCGGCCCCAATCGTAGCCATGTCCCCCTCAGCCAACACCGAGCCTTCGTGCAGAACCGTCACACGACGGGCGATCGAACGGACGAACTCCATGTCATGCTCGACGACCATCACGGTATGCAGGCCCGCGAGCGAGACCAACAATTCGGCGGTACGCTCGATCTCGTGGGGAGTCATGCCCGCCACCGGTTCATCAATCAACAGCAATTGCGGATCCTGCATCAGCAGCATGCCGATTTCCAACCACTGCTTTTGGCCATGGGAGAGGATCGCCGCGGGGGCGAACCTGTGTTCATTTAAGCCAATTTTCCTTAAAGTATCATCGATTCGATCGAGCTCCGTCGGCGTGATCCGTGCGTTCAGCCACTTCCACACGGTTTTTGGACCGGCCATCGCGAGTTCCAGATTCGCAAACACGGTCTGATTTTCGAACACCGTGGGTTTCTGAAACTTGCGACCGATGCCCGCCTGAGCAATCTCGGGCTCGCTCATGCGCAGTAAATCGGCGGTTTGACCGAACCAGGCGAATCCCTCATCCGGGCGGGTCTTTCCCGTAATGACATCCATCAGCGTGGTCTTGCCGGCACCATTCGGTCCGATGATACAGCGCAACTCGCCGACCTCAAGATACAGATTGAGTGCGTTCAGCGCGCGAAAACCGTCGAAGCTGACCGTGATGCCTTCGAGAGACAGCATCATGCCTTTGGTGTTCTTAGGTACCACGGCGCTGCGCCTCACGGGACACCGGCAAGCCGTGCTCGGCGCCATTGGCCAAGGACGCCCACCACGCCATGCTGCAGAAAGAGCGTGACGCCGATGAATAGCGCACCCAATCCATACAGCCACACGCTCGGAAAGGCGCCCGTAAGATACGTCTTGGCGAGGTTCACGAGAAAGGCTCCGATCACCGCGCCATAGAGGGTGCCGCGGCCGCCGATGGCGACCCAAATGACGATTTCGATGGAATTGACGGGCGAGAACTCGCTGGGGTTGATGATGCCGATCTGCGGGACATAGAGTGCCCCCGCGACACCGGCGATGATCGCCGACAGCACGAACACCCACAGCTTGTAGTATTCGACCCGGTAACCCAGAAAACGCGCGCGGCTCTCCGCGTCCCGAATCGCCATGATCACACGGCCTGCCCGGGACGCGATCACATACCGGCACAGCACGTAACTCAATCCCAAGGCAACCGCCGTGCTCACGAAGAGCACCACTCGGGTGCCCGCGGCCTGAAGGTTGAACCCGACGATGTCCTTGAAATCGGTGAAGCCGTTGTTGCCGCCGAAACCCATGTCATTGCGGAAAAACGCCAACATCAAGGCATAGGTCAATGCCTGGGTGATGATCGACAGATACACTCCGGAGACGCGGGAGCGGAAAGCCAGAAATCCGAACACCAGCGCGAGCAGTGCGGGGACGAGAACGACCATGGCGACAGCATAGGGAAATGACTCGAAGCCATGCCAGAACCAAGGCAGCTCCTTCCAATTGAGAAACACCATGAAATCCGGCAGCAGCGGATTTCCGTAGACGCCCCGCGCCCCTATCTGACGCATGAGATACATGCCCATCGCATAGCCGCCGAGCGCGAAGAAAGCTCCGTGCCCCAGACTCATGATGCCGCAGTAACCCCAGATGAGATCCACGGCGAGCGCGAGCATGCCGTAGCTCATGTACTTGGCAGTCAATGTCATCGTGTAGTTCGACACGTGCAGCATCGAACCCTCACCGGGCAGCACGTTGAGGCATGGCATGAGCACGCCGACCGCAGCGAGAAGCAAGAGCAATCGTCGTCCGCCGCGATCCGGGGTGAGCTCGGCCACCCGACCTTCAACCATCGGCATTCCGGCCCTTCTGCGCAAACAGGCCCCGGGGCCTGCGCTGGATGAAGAAGATCAAAAAGACGAGCACCAGGATCTTCGCGAGCACCGCACCCGTGTAGGGTTCCAGGAGCTTGTTGACCACGCCCAAGGCATTGCCGCTGACCTCCGTGCCCCAGAGGTTTCCGACTCCGCCGAACACCACGACCATGAAGGAGTCGACGATGTAGCTCTGCCCCAAATTCGGTCCGACGTTCGTGAGTTGACTCAAGGCGACGCCGGCGATGCCTGCTATACCTGACCCCAAGCCGAAGGTCAGGGCGTCCACCCAGGCTGTTCGTACACCCATCACCCTGGCCATCTCGCGATTCTGCGAAACCGCTCGTACGTCCAATCCTAAGCGCGTGCGCTTCAGCACGGCGAGAAGACCCAAGAAAAGCGCCAGGGTGAAAATGATGATGTACAGCCGGTTGTAGGTGATGGCCAGCACATCGTTGATCTGCAGCGAGCCGGCGAGCCAGTCGGGCGTGATGACCGGACGATTGTTCGCCGAGAAAATGTCGCGAGCCGCCTGCTGCAGGATGAGGCTCACACCAAAGGTCGCCAGCAGTGTTTCGAGCGGTCGGCCGTACAGGTGGCGCACGATGCCCCGCTCGATGGCGATGCCGATCGCGCCTGATACCACGAACGCAGCCGGTATCGCGACCACGATCGACAGCCCAATGTGATTCGGCATCAGCAACTGAACCACATACGTCGTGTAGGCGCCCAGCATCATCAGCTCGCCATGCGCCATGTTGATGACGCCCATGACGCCGAAGGTGATGGCGAGCCCGATGGCGACGAGCACGAAGACCGACCCTTCGCTCAAGCCGTAGATCAGTGTTTGCACCGCTGCATAGAATTTTCGATACCGCTCGATGACGCGCAGGCTTTCTTGCGCGGCAGCTCGAATGGCCGGTTCCGGTTCCCCATAGGTGCCCTCACTGCCCTTCAGGACCATGATCGACAGTCGATTGTACACATCCGGATTCAAGTTCCGTGACAGCGCACGGACCGCGGCCAAGCGAATGCTCGAGTCACTGCTGTCGAGATCCGCGAGGGCGAGCCCGGCTTGTATCTGGCTCCTCACCGCAGAATCGTGTTCCTCGGCCAGTCGGGAGCGCAGAACGGCCTGACTGTCCGCATCGAGCGCCCTCAGCATCTCCTTCACCGCCGCGAGCCTGACATCGACCGCCGGGTCGCTCAAATCGAATTGGGCGAGCGCGACTCTCAGTGTCTTGCGCAATTGATTATTGACGCCGATCGTCGAGACCGAATCGGTCGACACGACACCCGCCGCCTGACTCGACAGGGGATCGGTCAGGCGAATCGAGTCTTGATCGGCTTCGCCGATAAAGACGTGATTGTCGCTGGTGCGCACGTACAGTGAGTCGTCCAACAGGGCGCGCAGCACGGCGTGTACCCGTGGATCCCGTGTTTGCACCATCTTGACCACGAGCACGCGTTTATCGGCGTAACTTGCGTCCGGGATCTTCGCGAGCAAGGCAGCCAATCCCGGATTGTCGGCGGACACTGGCGCACCGGCGTACGCGGCGATCCCCGTCACCCACCCGAGCATCAATATTAGGTTTCGCGTCAGGCTCTGCATCGCTCACCTCGCCCATTCCCAACGGCGGTTCCGATCGTCCGTCGGACGATCGGACCTCCCTGAGGCTACTTCAAGTTTTGTCCTGAACACACCTTGGTCTTGGTGTTGTAGTTGCCGCAGTTCAACGTCACCCAGTCCGCTTCGATGTCCTTGCTGCCCGGCAAAAAGTCGGACCATGCATCCCCCGGAACTTCCTTGTCGGTCTTCCACACGACGTTAAACTGACCGTCGGAGCGGATTTCGCCGATATAGACCGGCTTGGTGATGTGGTGGTTGGGTAATACTTTCGCGAAGCCGCCCGTGAGGTTCGGCACCTCCAGGCCCGGCAAGGCTGCGATGACCCTCTGGGGATCCGCCGATCCGGCTTTTTCAACCGCCTTCACCCATAGCTGAAAGCCGATGACCGTGGCTTCCATCGGGTCATTGAAGGTGCGCTTCGGGTTCTTCGTGTAGGCGTGCCACTTGGCGATCCACTCCTTGTTGAGCGGGCTGCTGACGCTCTCGAAGTAGTTCCATGCCGCCAGGTGTCCAACCAGGGGCTTGGTATCGAGACCCGAGAGCTCTTCCTCGCCCACCGAGAAGGCGACGACGGGAATATCCTCGGCGGAGATCTTCTGATTTCCGAGCTCCTTGTAAAAGGGCACGTTCGCATCGCCATTGATCGTCGAGACCACGGCGGTCTTCCTGCCGGCCGAACCGAATGCCTTGATCTTGGCCACTTCGCTGGTCCAATCCGAGAAGCCGAAAGGCGTGTAGTTGACCACGATGTCTTCCGGCTTCACGCCCTTTTGCTGCAAATAGGCCTCGAGAATCTTATTGGTCGTCCGCGGGTACACATAGTCCGTGCCTTCGAGCACCCAGCGCTTGACGCCGACGTCCTTCATCAAGTAATCGATGGCAGGGATGGCCTGTTGGTTGGGCGCAGCCCCGGTGTAGATCACATCCCGGGAGGATTCCTCTCCCTCGTATTGCACCGGATAGAATAGAAGTCCCTTGTCCTTTTCGAAGACGGGCAGGACGGACTTGCGCGACACGGAGGTCCAACAGCCGAAGACCACCGATACCTTGTCCTTCTCCAGGAGTTCGGCCGCCTTCTCGGCGAACAAAGGCCAGTTCGATGCCGGATCCACCACCACGGCCTCGAGCTTCTTGCCGAGCACTCCGCCCTTCTTGTTCTGCTCGTCGATCATCATCAAGACCGTGTCTTTCAGCGTCGTTTCACTGATGGCCATCGTGCCGGACAGCGAATGCAGGACGCCGATCTTGATCGTGTCCTCGGCGGATGCGGTTCCCCAGGTCAAGGTCAGCAGGGCCGGCACCGCCCATCGCATCATTTTTCCGTCGTTCATCCTAGTAATCTCCACTTGATAATCAGCCCGATGTTCGGCGTCTAGTGCGCCCCGATAATCGTTAGAAACCCGATATCGACCAGATGTCGGCTCAAGCCGAGAGTGGCCTCTTTATCGAGGGCGCCGATGACCTCGTCGGGACGGAAGGATTGCCGCTGAATGATGGCACGCATCGTCGACGCCACGGGGACGGGCATCTGATAACGCGTGTCTCCGAACTCGAGCATCGTCCTGTCGGCTTCCTCGATAATTCGATAGTGATCCGGCGACGGCACTCGAAGGCGTGAATGCAGGTTGATCACCGTCACGTCGGCGCGGAAAGGAGGCCTGCGGACTCGTGCCCCGCGTACCCGGCTGGTAAAGGCCTCCACCAGCCTCTCATGATCGGCTTCGCGGTGCAGTGCGGCCCAAATCTCCCGCATTTTTCGCTTGAGGAGCGGCCGCAATTCGCTGTGCGTCGCAAATCCCGGCGGCAACGCGTGACGCATGTCCTCATCGTCGATGGCCAAACTCAACAGCTCTTTGGCAAGATCCGCCCACGTATATACGGTGACGCCGACGGTGACGTGGGCTGAGAAGCTCTCTGCAGTGGTCGTGGAATGAAGGATGCCCCGCGGCAGGTACAGCATGTCCCCGGCGTTCAGTTCGATTTCGGCCATCGGCGCTTGGCCGGTATAAAACTCCGGCTTGAAAGGCTGACTTCGATGCGGCAGCGGAATCACGGGCTCATAGAGTTGCCATCGCTTCCCGCCGGCGATCTGCAAGACGAAGACGTCATGGATATCATAGTGGGGTGTGAACCCTTTGGCATTGCCGGGGGTGAGGTACACGTTGGCATGCGCGGCGTGATCGAGCTGCGCCTGCAGGGCGTCGCAGAACCGCGTGAGCGGCGCCCAAGTTCGATGGATTGCCGGCAAAGCGATGGTCGCGCCCTGTCGATATTCTTCAATGATTCTTCCCACATCCGGAACCCCGTTGAAACTCTCATCGCCGTGCTTGAGGTTCCAGGTGTAGACCTCCGATGCGAGGTAGCCACCACCCTTGGCGAGGCGTATGGCGGGGTAGCGGGCGTCAGACTGGGAAATGAGCGCTTCCAGGTCGTCGACGGTGAACAGAGATTGGTAGTAATTGGGTTCAGACCGCTGTAACCATAGATGCTTTTTCTCCCAGTAGTTGGAAAAGAATGGCTCAAGCCCCATGGGTCGGAGCAATGTTTCGAGGTCGAAGGGCTCTGCTTTCATCTGGCTTTTCTCAAATAAAGACATGCAAGAATCCCTTGAGAAGTGTATCTCGTGGTGCGGCGTCTCGCCCTACGGACAAAACTTTTAATTTGGCAGGCCCTCCGATGAATCCGATTCCGTAAATCGTCCGTATTAAGAGGTAAGAGAATAGCTTCATACGGCATACTGTCATCTGTCGGGAAGCGGGTCGAGCCGCACGAGAAGGAGATGTGAAATGACGGTTTCCGCCGCGCAACGAGCCATAGCCCGCACCCTGCTGATGGGAGTTGCCTGCTCATCGGCCCGAGCCGGCCCGGGGCTTGGCGCCGGCACCAGTGACGCGAACTCCGGGTCGAACGAATTGCAGGAGATCACCGTCACCGCCGAACGCCTTGCACTCCTGGGAACGGCTCAGACAGCGAGCGAGGGCGTCGTGACCGACGAGGAACTACAGCTATTACCCGCCTATCGGCCGGGGCAGCTGCTGGAAACAGTTCCCGGACTGATCGTCACCCTGCATAGCGGCGAGGGCAAAGCGAACCAGTACCTACTGCGCGGCTATAACCTGGATCACGGCACGGATCTCGAGACCTACGTGGACGGCATGCCCGTCAATCAGCCCACGCATGCGCACGGCCAGGGCTACACCGACATGAACTTCCTGATTCCGGAGCTTGCCGACGGATTGACCTACACCAAGGGGCCGTATTACGCCAATGTGGGCGACTTCGGCGCGGTGGGATCCGTCCACGTCACATATCGGGACACGACGCCGGATCAAATTGCCGCCACAGTGGGAATGTATGGCTTCCAGCGCATCTTGACCACGGGGACCACGGAGCTTGGCGACGGGCACCTCCTCGCCGCCGTGGAACTACAGCACTACGACGGTCCCTTCGAGACGCCGGACGATCAGCGGAAGGAGAATGTCGTCCTGCGCTACAGCGAGGGGGATGAGCATCGTGGCTACTCGCTGACCGGCATGATGTATCACGGTCTCTGGACCAACACCACCGATATCCCGCTGCGCGCCATCGCGGAGGGCTTGGTGCCCAACCGATTTGGTACCCTCGATCCGACCGATGGGGGCCGCGCGTGGCGGGCCAGCTTGTCATTCAATGGCCATGAACCCTTGGGCGACGGATTGCTCAAGACCAGCGCGTTCTTCATCGAGAATCAATTACACCTGATTAATGACTTCACGCATTTTTTGACCGATCCCATTCATGGTGACCAAGAAGACCAGACCGAAAACCGCCACGCCTTCGGCGGCCAGGCGAATTACGCGCTGCCCGTGCCCTTGGGTTCCATCCCGAACGAGCTGTCGGTCGGTGTGTTGACGCGATATGACCTGCTGCACGTGGGCCGCGATCCGAGCGAAGATCAAATCTCCGAGCCTGCGGGGGACGATCCGCCGTCTTTCACCAACGACGACCGGGTGTGGCTGTTCTCCGGCGCAGCCTATGTCCAGGCGATCACTCACTGGAACGCCAAGTTTCGCAGCGTCTTGGGCTTTCGCGAGGACTACCAGCACGGGACGGACATCGACTATGAAGCGGTCCTGCACGAGGCCGCAGGCTACTCGAATTCGGGTACGGCCCAACAGCAACTCCCCCAACCCAAAGGCAGCCTCATATACACCGCGACGGATACGCTCGAATTCTACGCGAGCGCCGGTCGCGGATTTCACAGCGCGGATCTACGCGGCGTCAACCAGGATGTGAGCGTCGACCTCGGGCTGCCGCACACCCACTTGTTGTCGAAACAGGAAGGCCAGGAAATCGGCGTTCGTGCAACGCCGGAACCCAATCTCACCCTGACATTCGCGCTCTTCAACCTGTGGCAGCAATCGGAGACCATCATTGACCCGGACGTGGGTGCCGATTCGGCGGGCCCGCCTAGCCGACGCTACGGAATCGACGTCAACGTCACCTACAAAATAAACCGTCATCTGGAATTCTATGGCAGCGTATCCGGCGACCATACGCGCTTCACCCATCCATTGGATGATGGTACCGGGCACGAGGGTACCTACATCACCGACGCCCCGGTGGCGACCGGCTCGCTGGCGTTATACCTGACCGGTCTCGGGGCTTGGAGCGGCGCGTTGAGCTATCGATATCTCGGCAACTATCCGCTCTCGTCGGGCCCGTGCAACAACGCTGCAGCAGTGCATGACTTTCCGGGCGTGGCCACATCCTGCGCCAATGCGCCCACGGCCTTGGGCCAGGTCAATGGCAAGGGGTTCGGGGAAACCAACCTCGATGTGCACTACGCGCTGCCCGGCCAATGGAGCGCCTCTATGGGCGTCTACAACCTCTTCAACGTGCACGCGGCAGCGGCGGAGTTCTGGTATGTCGATCGACTCCAAAATGAGATCGGCACCTACCCCGATGGCCGCGCCGACATCCATGAGCATCCGCTCGAACCCATCATGTTGCGGCTGACCCTGGCGAAGCAGTTCTAAGCCCGCCGTTTGCGGTGCGGTGCTGGTGCTGGCGTTGCTGCCGGTGTTTGCGGGTTACAAGCTCCGCTTTACAGGCATGGCGATGCGCGGATATGGTGACGAATTCGCCGGCGACGGGGTCAACGTTCGGGGGACAAATTGATGGATCGATTTACCATTTCACTCGATGAGAAGCTCGCATCGGCGTTCGACGAACTCATCAAGGAGCGTGGCTACGCCACGCGCAGCGAAGCGGTGCGCGACATTTTGCGTACGCACCTGCAAAAGAGCGTTGAAAAGCGGGACTCGAAGGGGTCGTGCGTCGCCAACCTCTCCTACGTCTACAATCACCACGAGCGCGAACTGGCGGAACGCCTGACCCGCATCCAGCACGCCCATCACGACC
>Ga0209208_10012965_pt1 | contig 10479 bp, 8 predicted proteins | sample S1TSphfallax_3_FD_187694 | JGI IMG/M metagenome (GOLD analysis project Ga0209208, IMG submission 187694) | Host-associated microbial communities from peat moss isolated from Minnesota, USA - S1T2_Fd - Sphagnum fallax MG (SPAdes) (version 2) | ecosystem: Host-associated > Plants > Peat moss >... | reverse complement strand
TAACCATGATTTTTTTTTTTATAAGGTTAGAATTTTTAAAAATGTAACAACCAAGGCTAATCATTATAGCCAACCAATGAATAGCAATCATTTTGGCATCCCATCACTCTTTTAGCCATGCGATAATATGATCATTTGCAAGCCAAACCTAGACACTAGTTCAAAACATCAGATTTTATTAACTTCATATAAATTGGCACACAATGCCATTATTAAAGTTGCTCTAACACTTGACATTGTTGTTGTAACTTATAACTTTAATTAGGTTGGTTGGTGTTAGGTTGGTTTCAAATGTCATTTCCAATTAAAGGCACTCATTGCAAACAAATAATTGGCACTTGAAGTTTCAAGATAACCTCAAGTTTTGATGTGAGGCTTTCAACATGATCAAGATTTAGCAAACATTCTAACTATAATTTTCATGTTCCTAATTATGTTCAAGCTTCATGAATTTATTATAGTCCAATTTTTCATTTTAGAATTGTTGTGAAATGAACATGAACAACTTCTGACCACTTGAAGTGAAAATTGTGTGGGATGTTTTTGTTTTTTGTGGTTTATAAACTATAATTTGTGTTTACGTTGTGATTGTTGGGGAGTTAGGAACTAGAATCAAGGTGCAACAATCATTTCATTATTGAGATTGGTTTCAAAGATCAAAGACCCAAGAACCATGTTCACCTTGTTCATGATGGACCCACATACATAAGTCTCAATATGCCATGCAACTTTAAGTTCATATGATCAAAGGTTTTCAGGACTACAAATTTTGAAGAAGTTTGATTTGTTAGGCCTTTTCATTTGGAAATGTGATTTTGATCTAATTATCTAATTGCTCCTTGAAGAGGTCATTTCCATTTTATTCCAAATGATGTGCAACCAATTACTGTAGTTGCCAGGCGTAGAAGTTGAGGCACATTTTAGCCAAAACTACCAAAAAGCCTCAGAGAAATTCTTTAACCAAAATATGGAAACTGTAAGTCAAGTTTTAGCCAGTTTTAGCCATCTCTGAAAGGCTGCTGTAGCTTAGATGCGAAGTAAAAAAAGTTACATTCACCTACGAATACACCCTTCCAAATATAAAATTTGCCATTTGAGAAACTTGTTCACACTCACAGCTCCTTGAGAAAGTGCTGAAGAAACTTACCTAATACCATACATACATAGTCAAGGTTTTGAGAAAGTTTGCTACTTAGCTAGTTAGCTATTTTTAGCTACTAACATACCTAGGTTTAGGAGGAGGTTGATAAGAACAGCCAGGTTACCAGGCTTCATGACCATGCCCAGAGTCAGTAAATAAACACTCGTGACATTTTCCAAAACCTTGACTAAAATGCTGAAATATTTTGAGAGGTAGAAACCACACAATCACCTCTGCAGCATGTAAAGTTAGTGGAGTCAAACTGCAGATGTTTAGTGACATGCATGTGAGTTCAGGAGAGGTTATGGCCGTGGGAGCTTTTCTAACAGTTTGCAGTATTACTACAGGTGTATGCACCACAGACTCTTTCTTTGTCACATTAGTTGGGATCTACTAAGTTAGATCTCACTGAATGTGTGAGGCCTGAAAGTTCACTGGATAAGGGATAATTGAAATGCAGGTCTTTGCTAGACAACTGTCTACCCCACCAAGACTCAAACTAGTCACAAGAATCTGGCAGAGAGGTTTATGGAAACAAGTAGTTGCATAGCATATGCTCCCCATCATAACAGCAAAAAACAGTGCTTCAAATCCAATGCCATGGGTCAGAGAAAAAGAATACCTGTTCAGTAGATTCCAAAGCTCACTCCAACTTTGCTAGTGTGCACCAGAATGTTAACTCATGTAATCTGTAGTTGGAGCAGATTCCCTCTCCAATCTTGTCCACTCAACAGAAATTATGGATAGAGATTGTGTTAGGTGATACGCTTACAGATCCCTTCCATGGCTTCTGATGCTCAGCAACATCCTTCCAAAGGGCATTGCCTAATTCATTAAGTACAGCATTGAAGATCAAAACACTTTTAGCTCTCTTGGGCTGCTTTTTCTGCACAGCATGTCTGGCAGCTGATTCCAACTTCATCTCAGGAGCTCACATTTGCTACTAGAACAGTTTCTCCCTTGAGGGTAAACACCATCACTTTGACAAGACAACCCAACTTAGCGAGCTGTATAAATGGCAGCTGAGCTTGCAGTTGGTTGTGTTTTGCGAGTATACTTCAAAAGCATAGCCTCCACAGACTGTCCTGGTGTTTGCATATCCCTGCCACAAAACACTTTCAAACTATTAGTGAAGACCCCTTCTCTCCCAACACAAAAGCCTTATGCTCCACTTCAATTTTCCTTGCTAGGAGTGGACAACATTGACCTCCATTACAATCAAAACAACAGCATTAGGGATGGATAAGGCACTGCCCAAACATTGACCATTCTGAGAAAGTTCTTATAATTTAGAACAAACCACATAGTCATTTTCCTGATCCAAATTTGTCAAAGTTGACACTGATATAGAGGAATCAAAGCAGATTAAGCTTGCAGGAGAAAGGAGGCATTGGATCTGCCATTGTAGTGCAGCTGTTCACTGAAGATACCATGATACAAAGCAGGTTTATGCAGGGTCTTCAATAGGAAAGGTCCTGGTACCTCAAATATGGCTCCAAATCATCCCACTCCCATTTGGCCCTTTCCTTGAAGAGTGCTGAGAATCGATCTGCTGGTTTTGTAGGCAGTGATGAAATGCTGTACAGTTGGAGCCAGGACTCAGGCCCAAGTTTCTCTACCAAAGCCTCCCCTCGCAGCATTTCAATGGACGGTTCCATTCCTGCAGGTGTAGTACGTCGCCACTCCTTCATAAATTCCTCAAGCTTCCATTTGGCAGAATCACGGAGTAAGAGCTTTGCATAATGCAAGCACACTTTTGTGTCATCAAGCTCCCATAACTGACTGCACTCCTTGATACCATTCTCCTCATTCCTGTGCATTAAAAAACCTTAAATCAGTCGGTAATCTGCAGTTGGACATGTATCTGTCTAACTGTTACTGAACAGCCACAAAGCCTGTTGTCAGTTCAGTAGCTAAGCAAACCTGGTTTGATCTTGATATGAAATGGATGTGAGATCAGCAAATCAAGGGGACAGAAGTGCAACCTGACAAACAAACTGGTGCAAAACCAAACCCATACAGTAGACTACATCAAATCTTTCATGATCTTGCACTCAGAAAGCAACTGTGTCTTGTCAATGTTGAGCGAGAGGTTCAGTCTGATTTGACCCAAGGGGCTATTCGATAAGCTTCACAAGCTGATTACACATGGAAAGGGATGTGGTCACAGTACTATGCAATGTAAAGCTTTGGCATCTTACAGTGTGAAAGCAATGACATGGGAGGTTTTGCAGTCATTCAGAAGTGTACTGCCTTTCTTCCCATAGCAAGAAAGGCAGTGTCGCACAATCTGCGGTGAGTAGCAGTCATCTTTGAGGGCTTGAACTACAGCTGCCTCTTGCAAACACTTCAGATCCCAATCATGCTGTACTGCACTCAAGAAGATGACTTCAAGTAAGCCCTGCATGAATCTCTCATCTACAACCCTCCAGTAATCCCCAATCTGAACTGCATTTAGTGCTTTCAATGCCTCTTTGAGCTGCCTGTCACTCGCTTGCACCATGGTTGTAAGATCATCCCATGAATATAGCCCTTCCAGTGGCTCATCTTCCTGCATCTGTGAGTGTTATAAACAACACAATGTCAAACCTCTCCATTTCTTCTTTTTAGTAATGTTGGTTGCTTTTGGACCAGAATTCTCCTCATCAGATTTCTGCAAAGAGCACCACAATTGAAACCTTGGGTTACAAGAGCAATGAAATCAATCAAACCCTAGTATGAGATTGCTTCTTCCCTCACCTGCCCACCCTCCAAATCTTCAACGTAAGGGCGTTGGTTAAGCAAGGTCTTCAGATTGTCGAGCTGGGGTGCTGTCTCCACCAACTCCAAGTGGCCAGATGAAGTAGCCACTACTTGGGCCATAGTGAAGCCCATGCCATCATCATTGTTCCCATTTGTGATTTTTTCACTGGGAGGAATGAGTAACACTGTGTTGGATGTTGAGACGTATTTGATGGCATAAGTGGCTGCTGAAGTACACAAAACTGCTTCATCGTCGGGCCCTCCCTTGATGGTCAGCCTATGCATCATCATAGACAAAACATAAATGTCTCTCAATTCCCTTATAACCCTAAACCCTAATCGGAATGGCTAGAGTTCAACGCAAGAAATTGCATACCAAAATGCTGCAAACAATCAAAGGAATGAATGCATAAGTGGCTGCTGAAATACACAACACTGCTTCATCGTCGGGTCCTCTTGATGGTCAGCGTAAAACAAAATCATACACAAAACATACATGTCTCTTGAGTCCCTTAAAACCCTAAACACTAATCGAGATGGCTAGAGTTCAACCCAAGGAATTGCAGACCCAAAATACTGCAAAGAAAGAAGGAATGAATGAGATCGATCTCAAAATGACATTTTTCTTTTGTAACACATCAAGGACTCACCCATCCTGCAAAAGCTCCTTCAGGATGCGCTCGTCAACCTCCAGTAGCTTGAAGTCTTCAGACCCAAAGGCGTCGCCATAGCTCACCGTTGCACTACTGGCGAGCTTCAGATTCAATACTTCTGCCGCCATTGTGTGTGCCACTAATCAAGATCGTCTAAATTACTGCCATCAATTCCCTTGCCAATACCCAAAAATCTTCAAGAAATCCAAAGATCTTCCCGTTTGCAATACACCCACAATTGCCAAATTGTCGCTGCATTACTCGAGAGAGAGCTCGAGCGATGGTTGCTCCAGCTCTCGCTCCAATGTGCACTCGAATCTTGCGTTTCTTTGGACACAGTGTGAACGCAGCCTTGAATTATGGCGCCAATTTTTTCCGCCACGTAGACAGGCTCCACGATTGCAATTGCTATTTGTCCTTTGTCCCCTATTGGTTGGAGGCCGTGGAGTGGGAACGAGATTTATCAATGTCCCATTATATTGCTCCCACTTTGAATGCGCAGTGTGAACATGCTTTTTTTTCTTTTGAGCGTAGTGTGAACACAGCCTACAATTTTATTGGTTGGAGGCCGTATAGTGGGAATGAGATTTATCGATGTCACTTTATATTGCCCCAAATCCAATGCACTTGTTTCTTTCCTTTCTATTAGGTGTTGTGTGAACACAGCCTACAATGGTGGCACCCATTTTTCCGCCATGTAGATAGTGTCCGTGATTTTAATCGCTTTTGGCCTTTGGTCCCCTTTTGCTTGGAGGCCATGTAGTGGGAATGGGATTATTGATGTCAATTTATGTTGCTCCCACTCCAATGTGAACTCATTTCTTTCATCTCTTTTGGGCACTATGTGAACACAGCCAGCCTTATATTAGTGGCACCGAATTTTCTGCCATGTGGACAGCGTCCGCAAGTTTTCAATTGCTTTTGGCCTTTGACACGTATTGGTTGGAGGCTGCGGAGTGGAAATGGGGCATTTTAATGTCACTTTCTATTTGACTTCCTTGTTTCTTTTGCTTCTTTTGGACATAGTGTGAACACAGCTTTAAATTGTGGAGAAAAAAATTCAGGCATGTAGACATGTCCGAAAATTTCAATTGCTTTTGGCCATAGTGTGAACATAGACTACATTGTGGCCCCTGGTTTTTTTGCCATGTAGATAGCATCCACAAATTTACATTGCTATTGGCCTTTTGTCACTTATTGCTTACACACTTGGTTGGAGGCCATGTAGTAGTGGGAACAGGTGTCTATCGATGTCACTTTTATATGTATACTTGTTTCTTTTGTTGTTCTTGGGTGCAATGTGAACACAACCTAAAATTGTCAAACCAATTTTTTTTGCCATGCAGATGGTGGCATCCACAACTTGATCACTTTTGGCCTTTGTACCCTTATTTGTTAGAGGGTTATTTGGAGGTTGTGTAGTGGGAATAGGATCACCTTATACTAACACACACCAAGCACAATTTTCATTTTTCATTTTTATAATGAACATTGTTTCCATTTCCACCATGAACCCTAAACCCTAAACCCTAATTTCTATTATGACTCCAAAAATATGTCATGTTTAAAAAATCTTTCAAAATATATGAATCCTTGCAATGTTTTTTAAGCATCAATTAAAATATTTAATGAATTTTTTTGAATATTTTATTCTTATTAAATTCATTTAAAAGTATATCACATGTTTTTATAATATATTAGAAACATTGTCATCTATAAACACAAAACAAAGCCCTAGTGAACATGTAAGGTAAAATCTTTAGATTACATTTTATCAAAATAAAGGTCTTATGAAGTGAAGTTGAACATGGACTTGAATCCAATAAAACTTGACTTCAAATGCTTTGCACAATGTAAAAATTCATCGTGTTTTTTTTTAATTAGAAAACTCCCATGATATATTAGATACCCATTGAGTATCATAGGAAAAAAATATTCATCCATAAATTAGGCCAAGTAACACGCTTTATAGGTACACTAAAAAAAAGTGACCATGTTTTACAAATTCATTTTTTCATTACAATAGGTGTTAACGTAAATTTTTTATTTATTTTAGTGCTTTTGATTCAAGCTTTATTTTGGCTTACAATGTAAACATTGCAATAAGATCCTTCCCAACCAAGAAAAAAAAGCCTTGATCATGGCATATACAACAAAGAAAACCATCATTCAATGTACATGGGACAATAATGAATTCAAGTTTTTCCATTTGTCTAAATTACAAAATTTTACCATCTTTACATGCCAAACAATTGTTCAATAAAAAAATAACAATAATTAGAGTTGATGAGGTTGATGAAACATCATTAGGCAAGAGAATATTAGAATTTATTAATATATTTGATTAAGATCAATCAAATGAATGTATAGAAATTTCTTTGGAAAATCTTGATGTTGTTATTAATAGATATTTTTATCAAGTTTAGGCAATTTGTAATCATTTAGTGACAAAATGAACAAATTTCATAACTAAAATTAAGTTTAAATAGATATGTTAAAGTCAAACTTTAAGGTTGTTGGTAAAATTGGGCTACTATATTTCTTAAAATGACAATCATGAAAATTGTCATCAACATGAATGTGATCATCAATGTCATAATAAGGACATAATGTTTGATTCTACCATAGTTAGAATTGTCAAACTCAACTATTCATGTAGTTGTTAAGGTCAAAAGTATAGATTGTCCCAAGAGAAAAGGGAACTCTCACTTTCACGGTCACAAACTAAGTCTTTAACTAACCCACCACACCTTCAATATGTGACAAATGATGTCAACACATAATAATAGATACATGTTCATTTCAATTATCTTACATATCAAAACTTTTAAATGTTTTATTATCTCATATATTTATTCAAATAATATAAATGAACACTATTTAAAAAAGAAAGTTTTCAGAGATTTATACATTAAGATAGACATCATTCACAAAAAATTTGAATCTAGTGTTTGAAAATTGGACTTGGACAACAATTTCAAATGTAATCTCTTTAATTTCAAAGTTATATATGTTTTTTATTTCATAAAAAAGTGATTTCAAATTTGTAATTATGTTACAAATTAGTTTAAAGATTGTCAAAATTAATGTGACATGTTAAATTTATATCAGCCATCATGCTATCATTATGATGGGCATGTCAAGTTGGTTGTCAAACTTATACCACCATGCAAATTTTATCACTATAAGAACTATTTTCCATTTGGTACCAACTATTCAAGTACCTGAAGCCCATGACATTCTTTTTGTTATATAAAAACTTATGAAGAATAAAGCAAATGTTGTTCAATGTTGAACATGTTCTCAATATCAATGAATTGCTCTAGAACCATCCATAAATTGTTTGAAGGCATTTTTATAATCATTCCAACAAGTCATTATCATGCATTGTTTGGAAAAGAAAAAATTCAATCTAAAGAAGACCTAATAAAATGCACACGAGCCATGTACCACATGAACCACATTACCTCAAGTTGCACCCTTGAGCACCCTTGCTCTGAGAACCATAATTTAATTGGGAGACTGATCTGCTGATGAAACATCTGAAAGCTACTGCCCAAAAAAAATCTGCAATGTTTTCTCTGATCAGATCTATCAAAGCTGCAAGTCATCTAAGTAGTGGCTAGCTATGGTTGTTGCAGGTTCCAGAATCTCCTTCATTTGAGTTAATGTGAGTGCAGATGCAGGTGTTTTTCATTTAGCATGCTCAATACTTCATTGCATAGAAATGAAAGCACACACATTGGAGATTATGTGAGAGTTTAGCTATTTAGAGGACTATCTATCACCTATTTGAGACCTAGTGCAGTATATAGGTACACACCTTATTTATGACTTATGTAGCAGATCCATTTGCAAATCTGGGAGATGTACCATACCATTGTTCTCTTCACCTTCTAGAAACAGGAGATGTCCCGGCCAAACAGGAATGTAGTTGCCCAATTTACAGCTACATATAAGCGGTTTCGCCAACTTATCACCCTTGTCAAATAAGCAGATCGCCAAACAATCCAGCTCAGAAAGCCTTTCATGGATAACCCTCTTGATTTCTGCAATAGCACCCAGGTCAATACACAGGTCAACCATCCTGATCTTCAACCCACAATGACAGTGCCAGAATAAGCAAAAGCCAAACATCTGGCTGCTGAGCTTCCAGGCTAACATAAAGCAAGCTTAGCACCAGGAAAAACCTTATCCAATTAACAGATACAAATTTTTCACAAGAAAAAAAAAGTGAAGGAAATTCTAGTATTCATCATCCCATATCCTTCTACTGCAACTCTAGACTAGAGAAGGACAAGACAGGACATCTGTAATTTTCAAAACCTTACATTGCTCTCTCGCAGGTCCACTAAAGCTTTGTAACGGCCAACTGTGGCCATGCTGCCAAGGTGTCTGTAGATGAATGGATCTGCTGGTGTTATATGTGCTTTGGCATGTCCTTCACCTGCTTTTGCCATCTTGTTTAAAGCCTTGGCAACATACTTTCCTTGTCTCTCTGCAACCTGTGATGTGATTCCAAGTGAATGAAATGAGTGTGTTTAGTCATTCCTGTATCCAATTGAAGGTCATGCATGATTAAGGGAAAAATGTCCACAATACTGGCATAGACTGACATAATTATATGGGTTACCAATTGTACATGTTGGACAAGCACTCCTGACCTGGGCAAGTGCAGGGAGCACAGTCTTATTAGTCCTCTCAAGGTAGCCAGAACAATCACCAATTGCATAAACATCCTCTACTCCTGGCACCTTCAATGTTTCATCCACACCAATCCTGCCACAGAGAACTGAATTGACTGAGCCATGGTCTTTGGTTGTGCTAACGTGATGTGATTACATTATTCAAGGATAGCAGGAGTTCCAGTTCCACCATTCTAGCCAATAAATCCAAAATACCTGCACCTTTTCCCTTTACATATTTGTGAAAGTTGATAGCACCATCATATTAAGTCCCACAGATGCCTCACTTTCTGACAGATGGAAGCAACAGGCCAAACTTACACTCTAGCACATGTTTGTATGCTCAATAGAGACAGCAATGAGATGTATCAGCAATTAAGGACAACCATACATTTCTACTATGAAACAGAAACAAGACAGATTGTCAACAGAATGTACTCATAAACCTCATCGTAGAAGACACAGGATCAAGTTTATATTCCCCAACGCCAGGCTTTCAATCTAGAAAATAAGTTCAGCACACAAGGAAAAGGCTAACCTCCCACCAGGAGACTTTTCAAATGGTAAGTTGCGCACGAATGGAGATGGTCCAACTCCTGTTGACCAGACCAGCAGTCCATACGGCACCTCTGTCCCATCTGTGAGCAGCAATTTCTCAGGCAGGACCTCCTTCACCATTCCTTGTACTAGCTTCACTCCTGTCTGCACACATCACCATTCTTAGGCCTTTGTCTCTGTAGTCCTAAGTTTAGTCTTTAGTTTTCTCTTCTCATATCCACTCTTGTTCCAGGGAAGGCATGATCTTGGTTTTAAATACGGATCAGAATTATGTCAAAGGGAACACTAGTCTTAAGATTAGAAATAATACCTTGGTCAACTGGTTAACTGCATACTCCCGCAGGCGAACATCAAAGGATGACAAAATTTCATTTGCCTGTCTTGACCACAACAAATACAGAACAAATTATCATGAGCAAATGGTGCACACTACCAAAAAGCTTAGATTTGAAATCTTGAATGCATGCAACGTATGAAAAGTGTGAAGTGTGCAACTTGTAAAATCCCCAAGCCCATGCATCCTCAGAGGGCTGATTTTGACCATCTCCTGCACACTCTGGGCTTGACAAACTTCTGGTGGCATGTTTCTTTCTTACATTCCCAAAACTGAGGTGTGGGTGAGCAAGAGATGGATCATAGACAAAAAAATCATCATGACCCTCCCCTTGCAACCTTGAAAATTAATTAATTCACAAGACCA
>Ga0209208_10012964_pt1 | contig 10479 bp, 8 predicted proteins | sample S1TSphfallax_3_FD_187694 | JGI IMG/M metagenome (GOLD analysis project Ga0209208, IMG submission 187694) | Host-associated microbial communities from peat moss isolated from Minnesota, USA - S1T2_Fd - Sphagnum fallax MG (SPAdes) (version 2) | ecosystem: Host-associated > Plants > Peat moss >... | reverse complement strand
GGTGTATATATGATCTATGAATAAAACACGAGGATTTCCTCTGATGTATCTGTGTGGAAGTCACGATAAGAAATGTGTGTTGTGTCAAGTGTTGTGTTGCTGGGTCTGTTGGTCTTTAAATTCCAAATAGATCAGTGAGAGAGCAGGAAGATGGTCCGGATCTGGAGAGGATAGGTGTCTGTAGATGAGAGATCGATTTGCAACGCATCAGTTGGCAGGGTCCGCGGTCGCTAGTGTATGGGCTGTAGGATTTCTGGACCCTCACTTTTGGCTACACCAATAGTTCTCTGATTTTGAAAATTATTTTTAAAACCACAACCAGCAGGTATCATCAAAATCAGATACCCACCAAACACTGGATAATACATGACATGCAAAAGCCAACAGCATCATAAAATTGTTAAGCAAAAATCAATTGTAACCATGCAGGAGATCTAGCCTTTTACTAATTCACAATCATAAAGTGTTAAGAGTTAGATCTGTTTTTGGAACCTTGAACTGGTGGGTTTAGGCTTTAGGGTAGGGTGTGTGCACTCTTGACCAGAGAGGTTCTCAATTTTTAAAAAAAAATCAAATCTGACTCCCCTTGATGGGCGGTTTTCAAGACTCAAAGAATTGGTTTTGAGCCTTAACAAGGTTCTCAAAGAATCAAAGAACCAAGTCAAAGAGCCTACCCTAAACCGCAGGTTCTTTGCTAATTCTTTCATGAGAACTGCTACTTCCTTGAAAAATTTCAAAATCCCAGAATTGGGGTTCTTTTGATTTTGAAAATATTATAGAACTCCAACCTCCAGTCTCTGTGATCCTGAAGATTTTTAAAGAACTGGAACCATAGGTTGTGTGATTCTAAAAGTTTTCAAAAAGCCAGAATCAGAGGGCTTTTATTTTATCCATCTCTATGGTACAACTTAAAAAACCCAGAACCAACTGTTATTAAAAAAATCAAAGAAAGTTTTGGCAGGGTTTCATCAAGAACTGCACAAGACTGGATCATACACCAAGCGTTTGGCATAGATCCGTTGCAGTCCCCCTCATTGGCTAATCCATCTGTGGATTGCTTGCTTCAACTTGTGACTAGCTCTTCACCAATTGTTTTTTCCTCATTCTTTCTAGAGAACATTGCTTTTTTCTCTTTATTTTTCTGGCTGCTACAAGTGTTGTTAGGTTTTCTTCATTTTTTTGTGGCTATTGGTGTTCTTTGTTTTTTCATTGTGCTCTTACTTGTTTCCTCAATTCTTCTTGCCCTGTGTGTTGATGATTCCACTAACCTCATAAACACACTTCTAGTAGCAGTCTCATGAATTTAGTGCTAAAATGATCCAAACATGATGACCTTTATGATTTGTTGTTACTTGTTACAATCTTGTAATAGAGTGTGAGCAAGGTTTGGACGATGCCTGCTAGCTGCTAGTGCACCAGACTTGTCCATGGCCTAGCTATGAGCCAAAATCAGCCAAACCCTCTCACTTCCATAACATTAATAGCTATAGTGTAGTCTTTGCCGTTGGCCCACGTGTGAACTGGTTAACCATTTTTTGCAATATAATTGAATTTTCAATGACAAAAACTACTCAAAATCCAATGTGTTTCACACCTCAGGTCTAAAAATTTCCAAATCACTTTCATTAAATTCTACTCATCAAGGGCTTTCCAAAAAAACGCCAAATTTCCCCTTAAAACTTAGTTTTGATTTAAATGAATTTTTAACAAAAAAATTGTTCAATATTCAATGACTTCTCACCATAAATCGAAACATTATGAAAGGTCAAGTTGGTGTGGACTCATTAAGGGCTTTCCAATGGTACAAAAAGCATGGCAAGAGGTGTTGTGACATGGACCTGTGTCAACAAGTTTTTTTGGATGACTAAGCTTTAATCGGAAGAAGTAAAGAAAAATTACCCTAACAAATGATTTATTGCATTGATGGATATGATTGATAGAAGATGCCAAAGGAAGGGACGATTGGTGATCATGAATTGTAGAGGAGTCACATTTTGCTTCTTGATGTTTTTGTTATTTTTTTGTGTTTTTGTTGTTTGCAGGTTATAGAAGGTGAAAGCACACTAGGGGGGCCAAAAATGTTGTCACATTATATTGTTTTTTAGGGGTGTCCATGTTTGAACTTCAACCATGGTAATTTTGGAGCATATTTTTTCAATTTTTTTTGCATAATATGGTAAACCATAACAGTTCAATCAAAAAGAAAATTCTTTTTTCCAACTTATATTGTGTGATTCCAAAATATATTTGTGACAAACAAATGTACATCATTACATATTCAAAAAATGCAAATATATTTTTTAAATGATTAGAATGATTTTTAGTCTTTATAAAAAAATTAATATCTATTAAACATTGTGATTCCATATGATTGGAATAAGTTTGTGAACCATGTGAAGAATTTGATAACTATCATATCACAAACGAATGTTTTTGGGGTAATGACTATAAGTATGTGGCAAATTAACATTTTGACAAATTATCAATTTCAAATGGAAGATGACAAAATATGTGAAGTGGGTCAATTTTTCATTCCAAACATTTTTTGGCTAACTAATTCAAACCCAAACCTAGTGCAATTCAAAAATAGAAATAGGTTTTATTATATTGCATATACCCATTATTCTTTGAATTTAATATTTTAATTATTTTTCAAATAATATGAAATATCATTAACTTTGTGAAAATCAAAATATCAAGCCCAAACACCAAAAGTGAGACCCAAAATTAAATGTAACACATTTTGCAAACATATACATTACATACATGTCATAAAAATGCCCAAAGTGGCCCCCCTATAGTGTGCTTTCACTTTGGAGTTTTGTTTGTTGTTCTTCATGGAATGTTGGCGCCTAGATTAGAAGTTAATGGTGGAGTGTTGTTTCTTGGATTTCCTTTGTTTATGTGATGAAGATGATGTGAAATTGTTAAATGGAGGACGGTGCACTTGGTGGTGAGAAAAGATAAGTGTTCAATGATAAATAAAGCTAAACATTCTAGTTTTTTGGGCTCGAATTCATTTCAATTTATTGGTTGTTATTTTGAATTTTCAAGAAGAATGCTTGAAGCTTATTATTTTGACTAAGTTATTCATTTTTGTTTTATGATTTTCATTGCATTGAAGCTAGCGAACAAAATATTAAGAGTTAAGGTGTCATCACTTGGGATTTTAGGATGAAAGTGATAAGAGGTTCAAAGGAGTTATTTGGGCTGGCCTTTGTGGGGATCCTACTCAAGTTGAACATGCTTGAGAATTCTATTGGCACGTGGGAAAGATTGAATAATTAAATGTTTGGGAATTCCAAGTAATTTTTTTTGTAGTGGGAAGTTCTTGGGAAAATATGAAGAGACCACTACTAAAACTGCTTGTCCATATCTTTACCATCTTAAAACCAATATCTCTACTAGGATTGTCAATTGACTTTATGTAGAACATGTTTGTTGTTGGATACCCATGATAGTCCACAAAGAGAGGAAATTTGGAACGAACTAATCGGTCAAAGTCATTAGAGTTATTCTATCACCAAGTTGTAGATGGATGTAGTGTTGTTATGTTGGTTGTATTGATGCATTTAATCACTATTTTGCTATGTTCAATGTGCATGCAAACTTGTGTGTACCCCTTTTTGTTGATATTGCCATGGTTTGGGAGATCTCAATATTACAATCAAAACAAACAAACAACTTTCTTTCATAGATAAATTACAGAATTGACAAGGCCTAAAAAATACATTTGCATAATCAATCGTTCATCACATTTACTACATTAAAAGGGAGTTCATATGACCTAACAATTGTTAACAATTAGAATGTTATGCAATAATCCAATCAATTTGACTATTTCAAATTGTGATACATTAGCATATGAATGTGATGAGAAATCGTCAAAAGAATGTTTCAATTAGTGGAATAAAATTCAAAATAAAAAATCATTTAATTCAATTTTAAGTTTTGATTTTTGTAAGGACTTTTTAAATTGAACAAATGTTGTCTAGACATATCCAATTTGTAAGGTTTTTTTTATCTTTTATACAAACTTGTTGATAGTCAAACAAATTTGGGTGATAGGAAATTATAAGTCACATTCAAAAAGCATTTGGTAATATTTAAATGTGTACAAGTTGAATTTTTGATTAATACATTTGAACTTTTCAATATGTAAAACATGAAAAGTCTTTTATGACATGTAAATGCAATAGAATGTAAATGATGTACATATTTAAGTACAATTTGAAATTCTAGTCATTTTTCATATGAAACAAGAAAATTTGCACATTTTCAAAATTGAATATATATTAATATTGGTCAACACACCATTGATGACATATTGGGCCAATGACCAACATATTTAAATAATCATTAAAACATTCCATTATATGAAAATTTTAATTTTGGCAAAAGGACCGTTCTATGCTTTTATTGAGTAATGCCTTTGGCTCCTATGAGTTTGTTTTGACCAATAAGCATATCTACAATTGTTTACAGTTTTCATTGTGATCCAACCATCAATGTGGATATGATCACCTACAAGGAAATAGAATCCATCTTTGTGCATAATTTTAGCTAGTCAAAGATGCAGTTGTGCTCTTCAACAATTTTTTATAAATCCAATATTTGTGTCACATGAGTCTATCTGAGTTGATTGCAAGAGGGCTATCTAATTTGTCCTCCATCATATGATCTTCTTTTGGTTAATGAAGCTCTAAATTTATACTTGAAGACAGAGATTGAAACTGCAATAGTTTTTTTACTATGTTGTGATGTAATGTGCATGTGCAGGTGCAATCATTGACACCATTGGAGAATTTTCCCATGATTCTAGAGAACTCCATGACAATCTACCCAAGCTCTTAAAGAAGGGAGGCATTCATTCACATTTCTATGCTAATAATGTTTTTTTCCAGGTTATTGTAGTGTATTGCCTGATTGTGGCTTGGTGGAGCTTGCATATCCCCACCGCTGAAGGGATGCGTTACAACAGAATATGGTTTTTCTTAAGGTAGTAGGCCATGGCTCATGACATGTCTGAGATAAAGTTTGCGGTTTTAGCTGCAAACTCCTGTAGCAACTAGCCTGATTAGGCACTAATTAATTACTTTTTGGAATTGCAATTTTTTGCACAATACCCACATGTCAAAAATTTGAAAGAAACTTTCAAGCACGCTACTTTCATTATTTAGTCCATTGACAGATTCTAAAATATAATTACTCTTACTGCCAATCATAAATGACCCAAGAAAAAATTATTAGGCACCTTGCTGTCGAACCAAGTTAGGTACTACCTCGTAATGTCAAACTGTAATATAAGTGTGATATGTGCCACAAGAAACAGCACATATTTCACATTGTATTGAATGAAGCCACAAAGTTTACCTCACCCATCTATCATGAGCCATGGCCTCCTGCTGAATGAAAAACCTTTCTGTTGTATTGATGTTGAGAGGAGGCACACATGGCTGGGCATTGAACACTCATTCTGGCAATTAGACACTTTCTTTCCACCTTTTTTGACAAACTATGATGCAAGGATGAAAGATCATGCTGATCAAATGAACATGACAGCCAAATGTTGGGTGGGACATTCAACCAACACACAATGTTGAAGAGCCAGAATTATGCTTCCACAAACCTCTCTTTGGGTTCTTTTTTAATGAAGCAAGGAGCATTGCATCACTATTTATCTTGCAAACTGCCAATTGACAAATGAAAATTGGCATACAGTTTAGTGGGAAAGACTGAACCAGTCCCACTTTTATAAAACATAAATTAAGGTAAACTATCTGGTGTATTGGTAACACACATGGTCAAGTACATACAACCCAAGGCTTGAAATTGTAAGGACTTCACTTAAAATTGAACTAAACAAATTCACAGATTGAGAATTTTGGTAGCAGTCTCAACATCTTGCACGAGAAGAGTAACTCATGAACTCACACAAATACTAAACAAATTTGGATTCTGCCTCAATTTGATCAAAATACAATGAGAAAATATGAGGTGTTTCCAAGACATCAAAAGTCTGTACAGGCTCCTAAGACATACCTACAACATTCTAACATGTCCACCTTCAAAAGATGCAGTTTCAAATGTTCGAAAATATGCAATGATTACTGGATAGACATCAAGGTTGGCACGAGTACCCACCACAAAATCAGCATGAGCATAGTTGGCCAGATAAAGTGTTAACACATCAGACTTTAATTCAGACAGGAGTCTTTTCACATCTTGAGGATCTGCTAATGCATCCTGACCTCCAGAGCACAGAAGCATGGGGAATGCAGTTGGAATTTTTCCCAATTCATACAAAGGAGGTGTGGTTTGATTGTAGGCTTTCAAGTTGCCATATGTGCCATAATCAAACATACTGAAATTACTACCACGGACCACTGCACATCCCCAAACAACACACACAATCTTGTATGTCTCAGCAAGATGAAGTCAGTGGCTGCCCAGCCCAAAAGATTATCACAGGTGTATTCCACAAACATAATCGCCAAATCAAAAATTGATTATAAAGGTGGGTTTGAGTGAAACTCTTACTCTGTGCAAGATGTTGCATGTTCTTTGTGGATGTGGGTTGTGGCTCCCATTCAAGGTAGTAACCATACCTGGTTTTATTAAAACAGCAATCTGGCCCTGCCAAAATATTTACTCTCATCAACAAAGCTATTGACTCATGAACCTGAGTACTCAAACACAAGCAGGATATACAATTGTAAAAATCTGAAAGATTGTGCAATTGATGCAGCTGAACATGTAATGTCAGAACCCAAATTTGTGTTCAGCTTACAGGGCTCAGTGAGCTTTACTTACCCCAAGTAGCTGCAATGATATCCTCACATACTACACCATCTTGTGCACATGCCCAATCCAGGACCGTTGACCCTAGTTCACTGCATAGACATAGAGGTCCGTATGGTGCATACACAAAGGAAAATTATGAGAGTGAATATTAGGTCTGCTGGACCACTTTCATACATTGATCATAGATGTGACTTGTGTTATATCTTCGGGTTTTGGACAGTAGTCAACTAAACTCCATGTTGCAAGAACTGCATTTTTCATTCAATTCTGTTCTCTCCCCTCATGAAAATTTCCAATGTGGAAAGGTGAAGAAATTGCTGGAAGATGAAAACCTCATCAGAGCCAATGAGTGATTTGAGGAGCCAACTTACTTGTATATAGAGAATTCACCCAGGCCAAGATCTGTGACGACCTGCAAAGTTACAAAACCAGCAATGAGAAGGACATAGCTCATTCAACAACATCATGAACAGTCTTAACTTGAAAAGCCTGTCAGGTTCAGTTGGTGTAAAACTCGATGCCAATTAAAAAATCAGGATTTAAAACACTAATACTTCAACTTGTACCTCATCAAGCATGTAGTAAGCAGCAGCCTGGACAAGTTGTGAAGTCGTGTGCTGCAGATATGCAATGGGTGACAATAAAACAGCTGCTTTTACCATATTTGTCATTCCTGTTTCTGCCATTGTTAATGCTGCCAATGCTATGATAGTGCCCTGGCCAATGTTCCAACATAGAACTCTCTTGTGAAATTGAGCATCTTATGAACACGGCCCAGACAAACCATGAGCAGTCACTAAGGCAAACCACCTTGTCAATGGCTTGTGGATTCAAACTCAGCAGGTGCACAACAGAATTTACCACTGAGAGGTTGCAAACAGGAAATACTTTGAAATCACTTAGAAGCAAAAGAGCAGGAAAATCAGATCTAATATACAGAAACTTACAGATATAAAGTCTTCAAGCTTTGACAAGAGAACACCTGGTGTCTTATACTGACAATTTGGTTATATGCAGGAAGGAGTACTCAGTGCATGTTACCTGTGAGTGTCCCACATAGTAGATTTGATTGCCAGTGGCATTGTAGACATAGCCCACTAAGGCAGTCAAATCAAATTTTGCGTACTCATCAAATGACCAGTCCCAAAATTTCTGCCTTCCAGAGAGCACACAGGATTCCCATCAGTTTGCACATAATAGGGTTAGTGTACAATCAGGTTCTGTGATGTGCTTTCAGAGCACAAGGTGGAAATCATAGTATACCAGCATTACTGGTTATGGTTCATTACAAAATCTGCTAAGGATTCCACTGTTCAGGTTCAATTCAAGTACATCGTAGATTCTTGATCATTATACCCATGATACATGAACCCAGCTTGCTCAGGATCTAGGGTCTGAATCAACTAGTTGATCCAAAGTGCACAATGAGCCAGACTTGTCCAGCATCCCTACAATTCTGTGACAAGCCTGTTGAAGGATGTACACATTTAAATCTGAATTTCAGACTTGGAATTCTCAAAGGAAAATTTGCAGACTTGGGGACATAAACCTAAAAATCCAGCTGATGAAGACGCCTTGAAAACTTGCAGGAATTTTGATGATAATTACCGAACTTTCAGGTGTGAGCGTAATGTGACCATGACTCCATGTAGTCCCGCGCACATTGCCAATCCACACATCAAAGCCTTGATCTGCCAGAATGAAGGCCAATGACTGAGTTGGGCTATTCAGTACCCAATCATCTCCAGCCTGCAGAATCATCATGCACCCAGTTCCAAGGATTTGAACTCTTCTAGTTTAATGCTCATTGAAGTAGCAGGCAAATCATCCTCAGCATGTCTATGAATTGCCTCAAATAGGGGGAAAAAAATAAATAAAATCTCTTCACATTCACTAAAGATGTCAGATGTGGCATGTGTAATTTCTTCAGAAAATTTTTCATGTTTTTTGCAGTACCTGAAGCACACCATGTTGAAGATAGACTGCTCTTTTGTTTTTAAAGGCTTTCATGCCACTCGAGCCATGAGGAATGTGTTGTAGTCCCAGTAAAAACCCATCTGTTGTTTGCACCTGCAGTACAGCCACCACCATGATATATCCAATCCATGGAACATTGTTTAGTCTTGCATCGACTGTCCAGATTGCAACTGAATTTTAAGAAGAAGATCGAGAGATCATCTGCTCTGTGAAGCTTTACATTGAAGCAAAGAGACCAAGTCTTTACAGCTGCAGATTCATCATGAATATATGATCTCTCTGTGAAGCTGTACATTGAAGCAAAGAGACCAAGTCTTTACAGCTGCAGATTCATCATGAATATTATTGTTTATTTACCGTAATCTCCTCACAAGGATAGCCATTGCCTCGGATGATGGAAGCACACAAACTTGGTTGTACAAGATCATTTGATTCCACCACCATCTTCGGCCTTGAGTCCTCCACAATCTCAGCACACTGACATACTGTCCATAGACAAATTGTAATCAGTATCCAACTCCACAACCTGACGATGATGTGATGGTACCAGTGATGATGATCAATGATCATCAGAGAATTCCCTGATTCTCTGCATGATCCACCTGCTGGAGCCATGAATCTCCACATGATTTCTTCTTAAGGAATTTCTGAAAGTACTGAAATTATGTTCTCTGGCTGCAACTTGCAAAATTGCCAAGACCCAAATGGTATTTAAGCAAAGATTCATCAAGTCATATGTACTCTTGCATTGAGCAAGTTAGCTTCATCATTCAGATACAGTACTTACTTCACGGGATCGATGATCCTTTGATGGCTTGCAATTTGGATTTTCAGATGGTGGATCTATAGTAACTGTTGATATTAACTTTCTTGTTGGTGGATCTATCTACTAGTGCCTGATGCTGCAAGCTTGCTCATATTGTGCAAGTGGAGAGAAATGTGTAAGAATGAAGCTAGGTTCTGCCATGAATCCTGCTTGAAGCTTGCCTCTCCTGTTTTCGTGCCTTAGTTTCTCTCTGCTCTGGACCAGCATCTCCCACGGTCCCACAAACAAGGTGGGCACCCTGAAGGACCAGCTTCTCTCTCTCTCTCTCTCTCTCTTTGGTTGGGTGGCTTTCAAAGCAGTGTCAGGTGGGTACCAGTGTTGACCAGTTATTTCATTTCTTAATAACCGTCGGGTAGGATTTTTTAAAATCTTTGTCACAACCACATAGTTATCAATATCCATATCCATGAATTGGGTGTCAAGTAGGTTATCAAAAAAGTTTGGGTAATAACTGTCGGTTATGCATAAGGGTACTAGGTTTTCAAATAACCAAATGCAAATCATCCGTTATAAACTGGTTACAGGGTTTTTTTAAATTAAATTTATTATTTATTTCTTTTCTGTTTATATAATTTCTTGTACTAATGTTTAAAGATTGATAACCTATCTGGATGATAATTGGGTCATCCAACTAGGTTATTAGATTTTGAAAATTCAATACGGCGCAGTCATCAATTTAACCAATTATCAAAAAAATCAATAACAAGCTGGTAGGTTATTTATTGGTAACCGGATTGACAACTGGGTCAAAACTCAATACGAACAATCACTGGTGGGTACCCAATTTAGAGGTTTAATTAGGTTAATTGGAAGTTATTTGGCAGGTAACCACTAGTGCCCGTCTGGGTTAGTAAGTAGTAAGAACCTGAGTC
>Ga0209208_10012963_pt1 | contig 10479 bp, 8 predicted proteins | sample S1TSphfallax_3_FD_187694 | JGI IMG/M metagenome (GOLD analysis project Ga0209208, IMG submission 187694) | Host-associated microbial communities from peat moss isolated from Minnesota, USA - S1T2_Fd - Sphagnum fallax MG (SPAdes) (version 2) | ecosystem: Host-associated > Plants > Peat moss >... | reverse complement strand
TTGATATGAGGAAAGTATTTAGTATAGTTTGATACAAAAGATTGTAGCTTTCAGCCTAATATTTTATTTCTCTCATCTCTTCATACTTGATTGCTAACTACAATAGGAAGATAATATAAGATATAATAAAAAAGCAACAATATGAGGGCAACAATTTTTGGAGGGAGAAAGCATCAAGTTTGCCATGAATTACTAGGCTATAGAGGCACTATGAAGTGCCAAGAAGGTACTCTAAGTCCTACCCTTCCAATCCCCACCTTGAAAATTTGGAAACTATTGGAAAATGCCTGTTTTTTATTTCTTTTGATTTATTGCTTAGAAGGTAAGATTATCTTCCACTAGGCAGTCCTTTCATTATGTAATTTCTCATGTTTTCATTCACTTTTGCCCAACAATGTTTATCTTCTACAAACTTAAGTTGTTGAGAACATAGTTAACATATTGATTCATGGACAATTCATGATTTTTTTTTGGCTACTTCAATGTTTGGCATTTGGAATTGTGTGGCTTTTGAAAGTTTTAGGCAGAATTTACTCAACTTTTGCGAAAAGGTTTCAAAAGTTCATATTTGTTATTCTAAATATTACATTTTTCACACCAATGACATCAAATATTGGTAAAATGATTATTGCTGAAACCTAAAAACCATTAATAAAATTCATTCCTTGTGCCGTTAGCAAATACTTTCGATTTATGTGATATACCTTTTAAAAACTAGTTTTCATATCTCCATTTTATTATATAATATAACCAAAACCAACAATTTTCAAGAATTATTCTACTCGTTCCAAGTGATTGCAAGTGAAATGAACTTACATTCTTTGAAAATATTATTTTGCACATATGCAACAACAATATCATGAGCCACCACAAAACATTAATGAAAGTGCATTGTTATAGTTTTTTATTTCTTCTTTGGTGGGTTTGTGTTGGCATATAATTTTTGGATTTGTATTTGGTTTTACATGTTGCATAAGCAAAAATAACTTTTAATGAAATAGATTTACAACAAAAGGTGTCCATGTATACCAAGTGATTTCACTAGATTTTGAGTGAATTCACTAGTTTAGTGAACAAGGACCGGTGAATTGCACCGACATTTTGTAACATAAATGATTTCAATGTTCAATAATTGATGTTATATAATTGAGTTTTATGATTTTTTTCAAAAAATTTTAAAAAAATGTAATGGATTGTTTTCTAGTGTAATTTGCTTACTTTTGAAAAAAAAGGAAAAAAATCTTAATTGAATTCCAACCTCTAATTTTGCATCTTTTTAGAACACATAATTATGACCATTAATTTTTTTTGTTTGAAAAATGACATTGAAATGCTGAAATATTTCAAATGTGACACCACTCAATGTTTAGATTCATGTTACTCTAATTCCAAAAAGGATTTTTTTTTTTCCAATCCCTTGTTCATCTTTTAATTTGTTGGACCTTGAATATTTGTCTAAATTTTTTCTTTTTCTTCAACCTATTATATGTTATGCATCCATGAATCACTTGCCAAATATTATCATAACATAATATTAAAAATATCCCATGTTGTACATTCATGATCAATTACCAAATAGTAATGGAACAACATATTAAAAAAAGGTTATTTCGACTTTTAATGTAAATTTTTGTTTCCAATGTTGCTTACAATATTCAACCTAAACATTCAATTTAAACATAAATTACAACATGTTTATTGCACCAAACCAAACTTTATGTAAATAAAATTACACATAAAAAATTACAAAGGAGACACAAGCTCACTCAAGCTCTCATACATATAAACATTTTTTCCTCCTTTCACATTTGTTGAAGGCTTAATAAAAATAAGATTAGTCTTTAAAATAATATAATGATAGTGTGATAAATTTGAAGAATGTAATGGTGGTTATGATCTTTGAAGTTTTTGGTCAAGAATGTCACTTTTGAAATAAAGTTTGGGTTTTTTTAATATACAATTTTCAAAGGCACTCTAGATGGTATTCTATTTGATTTTTTTATTAGGTAATTAAATTAAACATGTACATTTTAGTTATAAATTTCCAAAGTTTAGGAATGTGATTCCTAAAAGGGCCAAAGCAATTAGGAATACACATTTGTAGTGATTTCCACCTTTTTTATTCCAATGAAAAGTTAAGTCCATATACTTTGGCATGCAATGGATAAACATGAATATATATATATATATATATATATATATATTTGTGAAAGCATTTAAAAGAATGGGCCTACCAATATTATTTGGCCAATTTTAGTTTGTTAACCATTCCTTGAGGTTAATACAAAATACAAAAATGAAGTGTGCAAGAAAAAGACTAAAACATAACCTTGAAATGAAAGAAACAAGGCCATGGTGTAAGATCATACTTCAAATTGGTGTTGAGCAAATTCAAAATAATGAAAAGAATTACATCTATTTATATTCTTTTGTGAAATTTGTTCAAAAAAATTCTATGAAGATTTCATTTGGTCCACCATCCAAAGAACCTTCTTAAACACCTTTCTAATTACACATTATGGATGAAAATGGACAATGATGGATAAGATTCATCCATTATCAATGAAAAATGAATGTTCATGAATGAATTTCATTTGTGAATATTGATGTTGGAAATTATTTTGGCAATGATGTTGACAATAATTTTTATGCACCATCCTATAAATTGAATTATCCTAAATGTTTTATTAGGTGTTTACTAAACTACCTTGGAGAATGGAATGTCATTTGTGACATATTTTGTCATAATTACAATTCTAGTTGTCAATATTGTAGAATGAAAGAAATGTTGGTTTCATTTTTTGAAACAAATCATAATCAAAGAACCACCATTTATGGTTACTTCAAAGCCTTCAAATAATAGAACGTTTTCATGAAATAATTAATTAAGAATTAATGATTTTACATTTTTTACATTTTGAAAAAGTACTTTCATTCGCACAAAAATGGGATGTGGTTCATTAGCCTAAATCATTATAGGGATTTCAAAGTGAAATAAGTTCACCCCACTCTTATCATTTCACCTTGATTAATATCATCATGGGGTCATTATGTAATCATCATGTTTCATTAATAGTTCACTAAACTAAATAGGTTTGTTTTTATGTTGCTATTACACATATTCTAAATAGTTAAGGAAAAATAGGTAGGTAGGTTTGTAGGTATGTAGTTAAATAAATAATGCATGTAGGTAGATCTATAAGTAGTTGTGTTGTAAAAAAATAGGTAGGTGACCTTTAGGTAGACCTACATTTTTCTTAATTAAGCCTTAGGTAGCCTATGTAACCCTAAGGTAGGCTTTAACCAATAACATACATTGCCCTATGGTAACTTACAATAGCGTTAAGTAGACCTACATAAGCTTTGGGTAGCTTACATAATGATTAAGGAGGCCTACAATAACCTTTCAAAGGTAGCCTACATAAGCTTTTGATAGCTTACATAACCCTTAAGGTAGTTTATGATAGCATGTAAGTAGCCTATAATAGCCCTTAAGTAGGCCTATGTTATTCATAGGTAGGATTTATATGTAGCCTTTAGGTAAATCCTTAAGTAAGCTAGCTAAGCTTACTAGCTTTTTGTAGGCCCTAGAGTAATCCCTAGGTTGGCCATATGTTAACTTGCTTGGGTTTATTTAGGTGATGCTAGGTTAATTAGGGTAGGTTGAGTAGGCTATTCAACTCAAATAGAATTTTCATTTATTTATTAAAATTTCCTAACACATTATTTTTGCATAAAAAATTTGGTGCAATGGTAAGGAATTCGTTTTTCAAATTGAAGGTGGGGTTACCAAATCCTAACTTTTGCAACTTTAATTTAGGTTAGGTAGCCTACACGCTTAAATTAGGTTGGTTAGGGTCCATGTTTTAAACCTTGGCTATGTATTAAAAGCCTAGGTGGCTTAGGTTAGCTTGCTTAATTTAGTATAATGTGTAGAAGGCTAAATTAATGAATTAGCTATTATTAAAATCTTCATGTTCATAATCACTAGCCCTTGTTGAGTATGGGCTTGACTAGTTTCACCATGGTAAATTTGTCTAAGTTTATTCAAAATATAATGATACAAATAATGAACTTGGCCACATATTGTAATAGTGTTTGGTTTCTTCTTAAATCACAATTATGAACTTGAATAATTGTCAAGGGTGTATTTTTGTTTATGATAGCCACCCAACATTAATGAAAGCCTTTTTTTAATCTTCTTTTGGAGTTGGTTATTTTTATTTTTTGAAGGACAATTTAAATGATAAAATTTTGTATTACTTGTGTCAAACAAGATATTGGGGGCATTTTGAAAAGGTAAATATATTTAAATTACAATGTGTTCATTGTCAAAAGATTCATCTTAAACTAAGGCAACACATGTTTTCATTGAAAAATGTGTAATTTCAAACATAATGAAAGATTGTTTATCATAAATCATCACAAGTTTTCAACTATAGTTTTTAAATTCTTATTTCATTAACATCCTTTTATCTTATTTAGGGTTTCTCTTGTTAAAAATTTCTTTGATGTCAATGACAATAATATTAGTTTGAACAATAGTTGAAAGCAATTTGCATCCTTTTGTCACCTTCAAAATGTGTGTAGTTTCTTCTATTTTATTAACTTATTTGTTGACAAATGTTTCAACTTTAAGATTCTATCTTGGAATCACACCTTTGCAACAAATGTTTTTTGCATTACTAGGGTAAAAACACATTACAGTGACCATTTTTGTGGTGTCACATTGTACTGCTTTTTAGGAATGTGCATGTTTGAATGTATCCCACCTCAAACTTTTAAAAGATTTTCACAATATTTTTGCATATTATGTTAAAATACAACCTAGACAAGTTATTTTAAAATAATTTATTTCATTTCATTTTATAAAGTGGGAGATTGGAATATATTTGTGAAAACAAATGTAGTGTATAGTGTATTAAAAAACACATATATATTCCAGGAACAATTTTAAAGATTTTTAATTTTCATGAAAGTTGAAGATGTATTGAACCATGTCATTTCACATAATTTGGACCATGTTTGGATACCATGTGATTAATTTGAAATTTTTGACATTAAAAAAAAAAAATTTCAACAAAGATGCGATAAATGTGTGGTAAATTAAAATTTTGATAAGTAATTACATTCACATGGAAGATGACAAGCATGGGTAAATGGGTCATAATTTTAAATTCCAATAAAATTGAATATTTTAATGAATAAAGAAACCTTAAAATTAGTGCAATCAAAACGAAATAGTAACCCTATCGTAGCAATATATATCATAAATATACCAATGGATTTTTCAATATAGATAATTAATATAATTAATATTATTTCAATAATATTACATAACATTAGTTTTGTAAAAAAAGAAATCGTACGGCCCAAATTTGGCTAAATCCTCTTGTGGATATGATTGTCAATCCACCTACTTCACAAAATTGAAAAGAAAAAAATCATAATTAGAAACACTTGGTAATTGAACTTTGGGTTTGCATTATCTATTTAACTTTTTGACCTCTCACTTGTAGCAACTTGGTGTTTCTTTGTACTATAAATTTTGAAAAGGAGTTTGTATGGCACTTGTCCTTTACTAGTAGCCAGGGTTTTTATTTTGCAATTTTGTGAAGGGTAGGTCGAGTGGGCAATCATCCACAAGAGGGCTTAACCAAAGTTGACTACAGGTTAAAGAGGAGAGTAGAAAATTCTTGGTTCCCCACTATATTTTTTTGGCAACATGCCAAACCTATAATTTATATGTAGTGATTTAGAAGAAAAAAAATCCTGAAAATAGTGCTATTTTGGAGCCATTTTTCCCAAAAAGAAAAAGCACATTAATATTAAGTGAGGTCCTACCTTGACAAGGGCCAAGACAAGGGTCTTATGGTGAAGATGCTCTTATTGAAAAATGCCAACTAAAGTATATTTTGTCCATGGCTATTCTTTTAGTGCCAGCAAGGTATACAAAGAAAAACAATGGAAAGATTTTGAATTTATTTCCACCTTCACCCACATCTACATTTTATGGCAAAACACTACCGTAATATCTGGGCCATTTCAACACATGTCCGTCAAATGATTAATTAATTTTGAAATTTTCAATTTTAACAAATGGAATATTCCTCAATATTCACTATTTTCCTTCACAACATTTTTTGATTTGGAAGAAATAATTTTTGAAAGTTTCAACATTTATGAGAATAATATAATTAGTGTCGAATTGGCCCCAAGGTACTAAGGTATTGTTGTGCCAATCAATGAAATCAGAGTAATGGGTTCAGGATAAGTCCAAGGATGGGGAGGGTACAACAGCAACTCTTGCCACTTCAAAAATGACAAAGGTTTTTATTGTGTCCCAAGTCTTTGGTATCTTGGCTGGGGTGTTTTTCTTATACAATATGATATGTGTGTTTGGCAATGGGATAGCCCTCCGATATGCCTACCTGGTTTCTTATGTAATTTTTTATGGAGGATTGGGTGGTTTCTTGATCATTTGTTGAGTCAGTTCTTGGCAAACATGGATATATCAAAATAATCCAAAGTGTTAAGTATAATTTTTTTCATGTAAGTATAATCAGCTGTCACCAAAGAAATCAATGAACATTGGACACAAAACTTCAAACTTGTAAACTAAACACAAACACTTTGAGGGGGGATTTCCACCCTAGTCTGATATTCAACTTTGCCCAATGCAACTCAAAGTCTCACTCATCACACCAAATTTCAGTATACCTCATAACATCGTAAGAAACGAAACATAATCACGATTAATCAAACTTGTCCTAATTGTGAAAACAAGAACATCCGAAGCTTAGTTCAAGTTGGAAGAAGAATAAACTTGCTAAGTGATAGCACCAATTTGAACTTTCTAATCTTTCCAAATTGTAATAGTCTTCTCATGAGAAAAAAAAATTTTCAATATAAAACTGTTGTGCAAAGATGCAGATAATTGTGTCCAAAATGTACACCTAACTAGCTGTGCAATTTATCCTTCATGAATGCAAATGTGAAAATAAATTGTTCATTTTTTTGCAGATACTAGCATTGACATCGTCATTACAACCTTAATCAACCTAAGTATTCATTTATTCATTGTGCGAGAAAAAGGTTCACTTAAACTTGTAACTTTATTCACTAAGTTTACTTTTGATACTTTTGCCCCTATAATCACAACCCAAAAAAAATTTCACACAACTTTCACACACACTAAAATGAGGAAGGAAAAAAAAAAAACCATGATAAGCAAAGTAGTAGTGAGAGGACACACCCAGTGACACACCCAAAATCTTTTCAGTAGTGGAGTGTTTGTATTAAATCATAAGAAGGCACATGGGTGCAATGTTATGTGTATCTAACATCCAAGTGTATGTGTTCTCTTTTCTGCTACACGAAAGCTTCGAATTTGAAAGGGTCTTAGGCTTTTAGGGTTTAAAATATAAGGGTTTAGGGCTTAGAGTTTAGGGTTTAGTGCAATTCTCTCTTCTACAAACACTCACCATATTCCACTCCATCAAGTGATAGTGGAAGACATAAGTTTGCACTAGTGTTCAAGTCAAGTGGTAGGTTGTAATGAAAATCATCTGTAGTAGTAAAAATAGGCTAGGTAGGTAAGTAGGTAGGTTGTGGGTAGGTAGGTAGGTGGGTAGGTAGGTAGGTACTTCATGATTTTAGATAGCCCAAGGCAATTGTGCCATTTCCACCCTTGGGGTAAAAGCCGCCGGGGATTGAGGCGTTACCTGTGCCATATACAGTCTCCAACACTTGCTCTCCTGTGCGCGCATACGAGACCGAGTAGTTATTGCCAGACAAGATGTTGCCAGTCACTAGTCCATCCGCGCCCTCCGATTTTGGCACCTCCAACCCTTCGTCCACAAAAGCATGGCTGAGATTGTTTCTCAAGGATGAGATCTTGTCCGTAAACTCTGCAACCGTGTAATTGTATGGTGGCACTAGTTCATCCTTCACTGTGTAAAGGAGAGTGCGGATTACAGCGTCTTGGCCTCCCTCCACACCCAACAATGAGGCCACCAACTGTGTCACCCCCCCCCCAACCCCCACCCATCCACGACGTTTTCACACTTATAAACCAATTTTTCAATGACCTCATCTGACGTGTCACTCTCTCATTGGTTATGTCTAATAACCGATTATCTAGTGGCCAGTTCCCGCCTGTAATGGCACACCTCAATTAACAGTGGTGTCGCCACGTGCGCAGCTCCACAACAAGCCGGCAGGACGCACCATTTACAGGCAAGGACTGGATAAGGGCCTATCTTTAAACCTTAAGGACCTAGTAAAGGGAGATAAAAATACATAGAGTCTAAGGGCCTATCTTTCAAGCCTTTTTGAGGTAGTTGTCCCCAGACCCAGTAGGGCCACTACACTTTTGAAGTATACCCATCCCCAGTCCCACGTAGGCCACTTGTGAGGTACCCAAGTGGGCAGGAGGGGCTGAGTGGAAGGTATCTACAGAACCTTCCAGGATTTGAGGTACCTGTCCCCCAGGTCTGAAAGCAAGGCCGGTTTTGAGGTAGGTAGGTAGGTAGGCATTAGGTACCAGTTTTGAGGAATGAACGGTAGCTAGTTTTTGGATGAAAAAGTGGTACTAGGTACATTTCGGGTGAAAAAATGATAGGTAGTTTTGAGATGAAAAAGTGGTAGGAAGTTTTTGGATGGAAAAAGTTGTTGGATGAAAAACAACAGAGGAGAGTAGCTAGTGGAACTAGGGGCGCACTGGACTTACCGCTTTGGCGCCCTCCCCTTGCAAGAGAGGAATGGTTCCCACGTAACCAGTCAAGCCCACGTAGGGGATGGTGTAGGCGGAAATCAGGTAGTTCAAGCTGTTGGCGTAAGGATTGAAAGGCGGATTCAGCTTCTCGCCGAATGCGTTGTCGATGATTTTCGCCCAGTTTGCATCGCTCAAATCGAGCTGCACACGTGGGAAGTAATAGCTTCCCAGTTCTTTCTGGAGAATACTGTCCACATGAATTCCAAACCACAACCGGGCCACCACCAAAGTCCCACAATTCCTTAACATAGTCCTGAGAGCTTTCTATAATACATGGATCATACTAGATCTGCAGTCACCATGATTTCTGCAGTAACAAAATCACATGAAAGTTCAAGCTACAAAAAAATTCCATGAAATTCCTAAAGACTCAAGAAATTTGCATTAGATATCAACTTTCAAGCCCGCCTACCAAATTTGCATTAGATATCAACTTTTGCCTCAATGATTTTCTTCACAATTTCAAAAACAAAAGCTTGCAAACATGCAGAACCCCATTTAAACCCAACACCCTAAGGGAAGAAGAGCAAAGCTCATGATGCAAGCAAGCTAAGGTGGGGGGGGGAGAGGGAATTTAAGTGTATACTTACGTTAAGTGGCCGATTTCCTGAAGACCCAACTGGGCAACGATGTCATTGGTGAGGTTATCAAGATTGGCTTTCTGTACTCCAATAGGTTCAGGACCTCCCTCAGGCAAGTAAGGAGCAAGCTTGTCCAATCCATAGCCGTAGGCAGCCCACAGGAAGTACTCGGACTCAAGATACTCTAAGTTGAGAGCAACCTGAATGTTTTCATAGTCACTCGTGGTGAAGTTGGCCTGTGCTGTGCAGCTGGGTATACAAACTGCAACAAGTACTCCAAACAACACAAGAGTTGTAAACAGAACACCCAACGCCGATCTACTATTGTGAAAGGCCATATTGTGCATCAACTGAGAGAGAAGAATATATTGTTGGCTCTGGACCGGAGTTAGATCAAGAGCATAGACAAAGTAGTAGTAGTACACTACACTGATCTGAACTCACTTCTGGATACAATTTGTGAGTGAGTAGTGCTTATTATATATGCTGACAATTCATGATCCCACTGTTACTCCATCCTCAATTCACATGTGAGAGACGACTTGAGATCCATCTGCGGATAATAGGTATTGTCATGATTGTGGTTGCCAGTGCAACCACGTGAGCTGAGCCATTTGGGGTTGTTGCCTGGGGGCTGCTGCTACATGCAGAGTGCACACATGCCTGTCACAGATACCAAATGGTCATCTCTGGTCAGAACCTTCCCCCTCCTATGACTTGTGATCTTGGTATATGTGATACCAAATGGTCGGCTCTGGCCAGAACCTTCCCCCTCCCCTCCCTATGACTAGTGATCTAGATATGTTACGGTAGCATTACAACAGGTGAAGCCCACCATTTGCAAAATGCAAGGCTAGACTTAGTTGGCTAGAGTGAACTAGCACCCACCAGTGCACCAACGTGGATGGATGGTGCACTGACAGGATTCTCTTTTCTATCCCTGTGCCATCCCAGCTTCACTTTTTTTCTTTGCCCTTTCTCAGCCCTGATCTCAGTTTCTTTTTTGCAACTTTATTTTCTCCCCGCCCCCCACCCAGTTTTTTTTCCCCTGATCTCTGTTTTCTTTTTTTGGAGCTTTATTTATTTTCTCCCCGCCCCCCACCCGGTTTCTTTTTTCTTTTT
>Ga0209208_10012962_pt1 | contig 10479 bp, 2 predicted proteins | sample S1TSphfallax_3_FD_187694 | JGI IMG/M metagenome (GOLD analysis project Ga0209208, IMG submission 187694) | Host-associated microbial communities from peat moss isolated from Minnesota, USA - S1T2_Fd - Sphagnum fallax MG (SPAdes) (version 2) | ecosystem: Host-associated > Plants > Peat moss >... | reverse complement strand
TTAGAAATTTGGCCTTAATTTTTTTAATATTTCAATAAAATTTGTAACAAAACACAAAAGAAGGTATATTTCTTACCATTTGGTAACATTTCCAAGTTAAGTTCTTTCACTTTCTTTTAAAATATATAAAATGACATTGCATTGTTTTACACATGCTTAAGCTTTAAAACTTTTGCCCAAAATGAACCTTAGATTTATTTTAATTATTATAAATTTGTAAAAAAATGTTAATTAATTTATGTCCCAAACTTTAAACCTAAACCATAATTCTAACATTAAGTAGTAAATTTTACATTAAACCCTAACCCTTTATATCATCAATGTGACCAATTTTGCATTATGTTCATTTTTATATATGTCTAAATCATATTATAAGGTGAATAAATAATTTTGAAAACATGAATTTCATGATGTATTGGTGGGGAATCAAATATTTAAAAAATATTTTTATGTTTCATAGTTAATAAATTATCACAATATGGTATACAGGTATTGCATTTAAACAAAAGGGGGTTAAGAAATATTGAATTTTAACAATTATGGAACATATGGAAACAAAGAAGATTTATAATTATGTTATAGATATAAACAAGTGATAAGATATAAAACCAATACAATGAGCAAAGTCTAGAGTATAAACCTTGAGCCTTGATATATATGAACCAAATTGTTAAACATTAAATCATAATGCATAACCTTAAAAATCCAAATGATGTTTTGCCATAAGCCTTATTACAACCCTAATTATACAAACCCTAACAAAAAAAAGTCCTAACGATATATGCCTTAAACCCAAAAAACTATATAGAGCATACAAATTATATAATGTAAAACAAATTTTTCAAAAAAAACATAGGAAAAAATTTAAAAACCAAAATTTGAAGCTTTTAAACTACAAAGGTTTACTGATTGAGAAAATACCTTAATCTTAAAAAATAATCAAATAAATTTTGTAAAAAACCAAAACAAAAGATATCTTTCTTACCTTTGTGTGATTTCTCCAAATTAAAAATTTCCACTCTCTTTGAAAAAGATATAGAATGAAATTGTATTACTTCACATATGTCTAAACCCTAAAATTTCCCCCCCGAAATTTAGCCTAGTTTAGGTTAATTATTATAGTTTTGTGAAAAACTTATTAATTAATTTGTGTCCCAACCTTAAACCTAAACCACAATCCAATAATACATATTTTTAATAATTACATGAAAAGATGTATTGTAATGTCTATTCCATAAATAAATTAGGTAAACAAAATTTAGTAAAATATGCATTAATTAAACCAAAATGGTTGCAATTATGACATTGTTTCCATTATAAATTGTTTGTAATACCTCCATATGGGGACCTATGTTCATCATCCATGAACTAGGGCGAACTTTGATAAATTGATAGGTAGGATTGGGGGGCGAAGGGGGGGGGGGTAAGTGAGTAGCTAATTAGCTAGGTATTTGGCTATATAAAGAACATAGGTAGGCATGTGAACATAGTGGTGGGTAGGAAGGTGGGTGAATAGGTAGGTAAGTAGGTATATAAGTAGGTAGTTGGGTTAGTAGGCAACTTAGTAAGTAGAAAAGAAGTTCAAGGAGCAAGGTAGATAGGTTACTAAAGTAGGTAGGCATTTAGGTAGGCGAATTACTAAGTAGGAAGAAAGTTACATTAGCAAGGTAGCTAGGTAGATAGACATGTTAGTACGTAGGAAACAAGTTACCTTATCAAGGTGGCTTGAGTGACCCAACCCCCATGACTGCACCAATTTTGTTTTGGATGAACTAGCGTTCATCCAATTAATAATCTTAGTGTAATCACAGAGGTTGAATCACATTTTCTTGTACTTGTGGTTTTTCTACATTTTCAATTTAGGTTTAGGTTTATGAGAATTTTGCTTTGATTACTTTCTGAGTTCATCAGCACTTAAACATAGCTTGGTGGTACAATTGTGTTTGTTGGAACAATTGTTGATAGAGGACAAGATTGATCATATTTGCTAGAATGCAAGTACATTTTTTTCCTAGGCCTCCCCTTTTTTCATTAGTTGTAGAAGACGGTGACAAAAGCTAATTTTTTTGTTTTGTTTTTGTGCATTGAAAGAAGATGATGACAAGCCAACCTTCGTCATCATCTCTTTTTGTTTTGTTTTTGTGCATTGAAAAAAGACAATAATGAGTTGGTGCTCGTTGTCATGTTTTTTTGTTTTGTTTTTGTGCAACCCAAGAAGACAATGACCAGCCAACACTTGTCATAATTTTTTTGGGTTTTATTTCTATGCACCCAGAGAAGACAATGACAAGTTGGCGCGCATTGTCGTCTTGTTTTGTTTTGTTTTTGTGCACCTAGAGAAGACAATGATGAACCAATGCTTGTCATTATCTTGTTTTGTTTTGTTTCTATGCACCCAAAGAAAATGATGACAAGTCAGTGCTTGTCGTCATTTTGATTTGTTTTGTTTCTATGCACCCAAAGTAGATAATGACAAGCCAGGTTCATCCTTGGTTCGTCGTTGTTTTTTTTCATTGTTGAAGAAGTAGGTGACACATGTCAATATAATAATTAATATAAATTTCAAATATTTTCAAATAATCAATATAATTAATATAGGTAATTAATGAAATATAATAAAATAATAATATAATAATATATATTAATTTATAATTAATTATAATAATAAATGAAATTTAGTAATATTATAATATTATAATAATTAATTATAATAACAAAGAAAAAATATTTTAGTTATTTAAAAAAATTTGATATATTTTTCCTTTGAAGGTCTTTTAGTTTTTTTAAAGCAAAATTTGGAGTTTTGTTTTAAGATGGTTCCTCAAAAAAAACATGCACGAAAGGTGTCAAATAGAATTGAAGGGCAAGTAATGCCAAATATAATTGAAAAGTAAGCAATTGTCGTGTATGTAGCTTCACTTTTTCAAGGTATATCATGAAAGGTGCATCCTAAATTTGTATCTGGCCACTTAAAAACCCATCTTTATTCTCCATGCAAGAGTAAGGATGGGTTTGTTTTTGGTCAATTTTTTTTGTAACAATACTTGAACGTTTCTTATCAAGTGTTTTTCACATAATAAAATATTACCTTGGTTTTTGGTTCACAATACTTTCATCCTTTTTTTAATTTATGGTTATGATTTAGTGCAATACCCTCATATTGTTGACATTATGGTGGCTGACCCAAATGCAATACCCTCATTAGTTGTACTAGATCTTACACCTCAAAAGGTTCCTCTTCCAATTCAAGATGAGAGTGGAAATGTGAGTGAATGGGCTCACAAAAGCTTAAGATGGTTTTGTAAGGTGGATGCATGCACTAGTTCTTATGTGGCCAAATGGATGCTTTGTCAAGATTTGGAGCAAACACACTCTTTTCAAATGCAAGCCGGGAAATCAAGGCGTCCATCTACTCATCTTGGGGGCCTAGGCAACAAAATCACGGTTTTATGAATGCTCGTATTTTGAACAACCCCCACATGCAAGGCAAAAACAGAATGAGAAAAAGGTCTTTGATCAAGTAAAAAAGAAAGTGGAATTAGAGTGGGATGAACTTCAAACCTGAGCACAACAAATGTCACAGGTTAGGTGGCCCTTGTTGGTATGTTTAGTCTTTGAGATGTTGTTGGGCATCATTGGGATTTTGGCATGGGGGTTGGCGTTCATCCCACAAAGTGCATGGGCACATTTTGAAAAAGATGAAAACCTTGTTGAGGCAATTTGAGCAAGCAGACTTGCCTATGCAAAGTCCTTGAAAGTTGCATGGGGTGTTTAACATTGGACCTTAGAGTCCAATAAGCACAACCAAGCCAAAGAAATGAATGCAATATCCAAGTATCACGATCTCAAAATTATTCATGGGCGGTATATCTCCATACATACACACACACACACACACACACACACACACATATATACATTATTTGCATCTTAACATTGGAATTTAATTTTTTTTTTGTTTTTTTGTGTTAGTTTTTAAGGCACAACAAAGGAGGCTTTTGTTGCAAATGCAATTCAACTTGCATTTGAACATCGTCAAATAGTTATTCATCATCATGCAACAAAAACTATAGAAGCTACAACAAAATATTGCACCAATATGGGCATTGCTTCTAGTTCATATTTTAAAAAATAATTATAGATATAACTTTAATGCACATACACACCATTTTTGTATTGAGCCATTATAGATTAACTTAGCATGATATATTTTGTCACCATCCTTTTTGTAATGTGTTTACTTGAACATTTTTGTATCAATCCACTTGTTTTAATCTTGACCTTTAATTTTGAGATTTGTAGATTTTGGGATCATCTTATGCCATGTTGCACACAATACCCCCATCCACCATGAATGGATTACATTTTTACTATAAACCAAATGAGTAATACCTTCATCTAATAAGGTTAACACATTCTATGGCCATGTTACAACATTTAAGCAATACTTTCATTATCCTTATCACGAAATACCCCCACAATAACCTTAAGGAAAAATTGTAATTTAATATTTTTATATAATTACATTGCCCACTTTCATGAAAGGACCCCTTGGTGCATAAACTAGTTTGTATTATGCAAGTATTGCATTTTTTTATCTTTTCTTGTTTATGGTTGGGTTCTCCATGAAGCATTTCAAATTGCAATACCCGCCTTAAAACCACTCATGTTCATGTTACATTACCTTAATTTAAACTTTGCTTAATATATGTTTCAAATAAATAGGAAGGATGTTGGGTTTTGGGTTTATGGAATTTAAGCCCACCTTTTTGTCATTAATTGTTTAAGGTAACTTTTTTCTTGACATTTTCATGGAATATTTAAACAACGTATTCACATACACACATATATCTAAGGAAGTTCCTTTTTTTTTCTTTTTTTTTCATGTATTAAAGGAAAGGAGAATGAAGGTGACTCCATGGCAAAGGTATGAATGATAAAAAACCTTCCCACTGGTTGGGGTCCCCCCGCCCCAAATTAGGGTTAAAACACAAGTTTTATTGGTACTTGTATAAAATTGTTTCATAGTTTTATTACAATTATGTATCCAATGTTTATAATATGTACACAATTTAGGGTTATGAAAAATAATTCCAAAATTAAGTTTAACACTTAATTATAAAAACATTGTTAAAGTCCACCATTAAAGTTATGCAACCAATTCTTTTTTTGTTTATTTAATCTAGGGTCAATGTAGGGAATTTTTTGTTGCATACGAAGGTTTCAATTCAACATTTTAGGGTTCATTGTATAGGTTTGATTAATTTTTCAAATTTAAACCTATGCATCCATTAGGTTGTAATGTTTACATAATTTATGGTTTATGCAATTTTTTTATTTTATCAATATTAGGTTTAAGGTTTTTTTGGTATGAAACTATTTAGTTTTTAGATGAAGGTGAAAGTTTTCAATTTGTAATACCATACCTTATCACCCTATGTCAAATCCCAAATGCATGACCCAACCCCAAATTGCAATATTTAAGTAAATCTATGTTATGTAACCCCTTTGATTTAATAATGCAAAAACTTGTTTACTCATCATCTAAGCTTATGTAAGTACATCTTGTTTACTAAATGCAATACATACATCTAGTGTATAAAAAAAATAGGAAATATCCAAAAGATACTTATTATTTAAAAATTAAACCAATTATCAATACCTTCATTTTTATAATAAGCTTATCATTATACCTACATAAATTTATATTGTGTACTTCATCAAAACCTCCCTTTTGGTTAATAAATATTTCTTATGCATGTATTGCAAAAACTTAGTCCTTCATCATCTAGGATTATTTAGGGGAATCTTGTCCACCAAATGTAATACCTACATTTAATTGATTAAATGGAATAAGAAACATTCGAATGATGTTTATAAATAAAGCAAATCATCATTTTGATGAGAAAAGGGAGGACAATATTCACATTAAGTGGTCAAATCCCTCTTTAGAAGGAATAAAGAATTTGCACTACCTTCATTTAACATATTAAAATGTAATTAATACCCATGAAAGATATGAAATTATATGCAATACTTGTATTAATGCCCAATAACCTTTAATTATGATATATTTTAAACCTTGGAATACTTACATGCAAGACTAATTAAATGCCATAAAAAACAAGATGGGTAAGTGTTACCCACATATTGACTTAGTGATTATTGTACAATTGACTTGTAATACCCACCTTTATATGACATTTATAGGTTTAGCCAAAAGATAGAAGTTCAGCTAATAAGATATATAGGTTTAACCAACAGAAGTTTAGCCAATAAGATATATAACTTTAATCAAGAGATAAAAGTTTAGCCAAGAAGAAATATAAATTTAGCCAAGAAATAAAAGTTTAGCCAAAAGAAGATAAGAGTTTTGCTAAGGTAAATAAGGGATTAATTGTTAGTTTATAGGCATGGTTAAGATTTAGGTCAATAGGGTAACTAGGTGGGTGGGTAGTATGGAGGTTAGGGTTGGGAAAAATTTGGCAATGAAAAGAAAATGGTCAAAGGGTAGCAATCAAAAAATGATTGACTATGGTAAAATGTTGGTTAACGTAAGATAAAAAGGCAAATGGAAAAGAGATGAATCATTTAGCCCATCTTATGGATAGAAGGGCCAATTGTTGTAGTCACGGGGGTTGGTTCACTTTGGTCTATAAAGGTGACTAGGTTTGTAGACTATTTATGTCAATAGGGTAGGTAGTTAGTACAATGGTTAGGTCAGTAGGGAAGTTAAGTTAGTAGGGTATGCAGTTAACATGGTAACTAGGTTAATAGGGTAGGTAGTTAGTATAGTAGATGGTCAATATAATAACTAGGTATTAAAGTAGTTATGTCAGTAGAGAATAATTAGTAAGGTACAAAGGTTGGTACAATATGTATGAAGGTAGGAAGGTGAGTAGGGTAACTATGTGTGAAGTCAGGTCCACTGAAAAAACAACCAAGAATAAACGAAAGAAAAAAAATACAATGGTCTATAGCGAAAAGAAGTGGACTCTGATGAACTCCATCTCGTCTGACACACTGAATGATAAAACCCAGCCCATCCAGTGAACAGAACGGCCAACTGGTGCATTGGTGGCTGCTGGTTCACTCTGGCCCTCCACGAGGGATGTTTAGCATCTCGCCAATTTCAAATACCTGATGAGCCATTGATGGAAACATTTATGGTTCAACTCAAAATAACCTAATTGAAAATTAATTCAAAGTAATGTTCTTCACTACAGTGACAGGTTCTGGGCTCAATTTCAACGCCGTTCTGCGTAATTTCAGGGCAAGCAGCCTGGTGAATCTAAATCAAACCCCAGCGGCCACTGCTTTTTGGCCCCCAATAAGATTTATCCCTTTCGTCTGCCGGGCGGTTGTCTATCCTTCGGCTAGTGAGGACTCGCCACTCTGAAATAATGGGGCTACGGCATTGCTGGTGGTACGGGGATCGGATGGGTGGGCACTTTAAGGATTTGTTGACAATGAGGTGCACATTCAATGGCTACTGTCTTTTCCACATATGAATGTCAAGAAAGAGCGGGCCAGGGGGAATTGACGTTCACATTGGGATCGTCGAAAAAACCAGTGTCGGCAGGTTACTGATTTTCTTAGTACTCGGCTAGGTAGGTTATTTAAAACTTTTCTGGTGTCATTTGCCCTTTTGTTTCCAATGTGTTCCCAATAGCACCTTACTTAATCCCATATGCTTTGGCAAATGTTGTCCTCCTTTCAGCTGTATACCTGAGCCAAATGAGAAGGCTCAACATGGCCCCAATGTATTTTTTGGGTTTGTAGGGAGTGACGGTGAAGCATGGCTTCTATATTTTTTTTAAAAATAAAATAAAAATTATGTTTCAATTTTCAACCATGTGGATGTCATCCATATGTTATGCTTCATAAATTGTCTTTGGAAATGCATTTCAAAAAGGTATGAAAAATATCTTTCCTTAACACATCTAAGAAAACATTATACCCCCATAGGCTTTTAGGGGTTAAATGTACAACTTATAACAACTCCATCTATACTGGGTATTTATGCATGCACCTTATTTTCCACTCCATTATTATTGATTTCCTTATCCCAAGCCCCACTCAAAAATACAAAACTAGAATTGTGAACTTGTGAAACGTGGTAAGTTATTAACTCACATGATTTGGATCCATTGATATGATGAATTAGTAACATTGTTAATCATATATTAATGATCAATCAATTGTGATAACTCCAATCCAGGTTAGATTGTGTAAAAACTTTTGCTAGCCTCCACATCTTGTGCAAATATGTGCATTTAGAAATAATTTTTTGCATGAAAACAACAACATTTTATTGTTGTATATAAAAAATAATGTCATTCAATGTGTTGGTGCAAATTCTACAAACATACATGTATATGCACATACATACACACTTACACACATATACATACATATATACATACATCCATACATACACATACACTTGTGCACTTGTGCAAGCTAATTTCCTCAATAGGGATTACATTTATAAATATGACATGGTGACCAGCAAGGGGTTATTAACTTAGAAATGAAAGAAAGTTTTCAAAAATTCAATGAATGCAACTTAATGTGATCCTACAACTGAAAACCATGTGACCAAGCAAAAGCATGGTAAGTAGAATAAAAAGTAGTCTACTCTAAATTCCATTTAAAAGATTTTTTTTTAATAAGTAAAAATATAAAATCACTAAGTCTTATGAAATATGTAATATACTGAATTACTGTGAATTAATTAGTTAAAACTGAATTCGCATTTATTCCTATGAATTTATTTTAGGAATTTATTTTAATTGATTCAGAAAATTAAGAAATTGGATAGTTAATTAGTTTACAAATAATTATCCAAATTTGCTAACTAACTATTTCAGTTGAATGAATTAATTCAAATAATCTAGATGATATATATATATAATTCAGAGAAGTAATTATTAAATTTTATTTGAATTATCAAAATAATTAATTGTTTGAATTCTATTACATAGTTCAAATAATCATTCTAAATAATTAATTCACCTATTTTCAAGTATTTTACATTCCTATCCAACTGCTTACCTACCTATGACTATGTATCCAACTATTTAGGTATTTATTTATTTGTTCCAAAATTAGATTAATATGCTGCATAGCAATAAAGGGGTGAACATATTCTATGAATATATTCGATATTTGATCAACACTAATTGTTTTTTTCTTCCCATACAAATGAAATTTTATGAAAGTGTCAAAATTTGTTAGATTTTGAAAGAACAACATTCAAATCACCAATTTTTGTCAAAAAAAGTAAAAAACAATGATTTCTATTGAAATGTTGTAGAATGTTCTTATGCAATCATACATAATATGTAGCCAAATCTTGTTAAACTGTTTTTAAAAAAATCTCCAATTTCTGACATCACAAAACCTATTTTTTGGAACTTCCACATATTAGGGTTTATGTTGTAATTAAAACATAAATGTACAGGTTATTAGTAGTAGTAAAAACTTCTCTAATTTTTTTTATTGTGACAAAGTTGGCTTGTGCATTGAGATCAATGTAAAAATTGATACGTCCAAATTGATGTTGAAATAACGATTGATGCAAAAATGGTATGTCACATTGGTTTTGACAATTGTGACTTTAGGTAGTTTGATATGAGCTTTAACTTAAGTTGACCTTGTCTTGATGTGACACTAGGCTACATTTGTGTCTAGACAAACACATCGCGTCATGATGAGTCATTTAGTGTTGACATCACTTAATGTTAATCACACTATTAAATAATCTATGCAAATGAAATTATTTAATGTTGTCATCACTTGCACATTCCAAATAGTACTGCATGTTTTCATGTCATAAACATTGTTATAAATGCTTTTGAATCACTTGCAAGATTATTACAATTTTTGATACTAAAACATGAAAAAATTAATCATTGGTTACACTTTATTATGATTCCTATTTTTATGATTGCACCCTTATACGTTTACAGTTGTTAATTGTAAAGTGTTCAACATAGAGATAAATATATCTCTTAGTCGATGAATATAATGGCCCCCACATGGTTCTAGATGACTTGCATACCAAGTATGTTATCGAGGACAAACATCTAACTTACTTCTTGCAATGCATGACTTGGATGGACAGCCAGAGATGCCAATATGTGTTTTTATGTGCCCATAGAAAGATGAACCTAGAGGGAAGGACTGGGTTGAAAACTACATAATCCCATTCAAGTTGGAGTTTCTTTCAAATTTCAATGAAAGGAAAACTCAACTAAAATATTGGCTGGGCCATATCAAAATATCCTCAATGCACTATTCCAAGTCCAACCTAACTTTAGTTCACCTGTCAACAAAAAAAATAGTGTGATTCTTATTAATTAGTTTGGGGGGACAACCTTGACATTTTTTCCCTTTTGGTGATAGACCTCTCTGATTGGTTCATCACCCAAAACAAAAAAATTCACTGTTGACACATTGACACACTCCTAACCT
>Ga0209208_10012961_pt1 | contig 10480 bp, 8 predicted proteins | sample S1TSphfallax_3_FD_187694 | JGI IMG/M metagenome (GOLD analysis project Ga0209208, IMG submission 187694) | Host-associated microbial communities from peat moss isolated from Minnesota, USA - S1T2_Fd - Sphagnum fallax MG (SPAdes) (version 2) | ecosystem: Host-associated > Plants > Peat moss >... | reverse complement strand
TAATCATAATTATTAATTAAGTGTTTATTATAATTATAGTGATAATCAATTATATATATATAATCAATAGGTATTATATATTTAAATTTTATTATTTATGTTAAAATATTAATGTAAATAGGCTACACTAATTAACCTACAAGTATACAAACGTCCTAAGCAATTATTAATTTAAACTAGATAATAATATCAAAATCATATTTTCATTAAGTAATCATAATTACTAAATATCTTATAATCACCTTTGAAGTGCAAAAGAAAAGGAGTAATGTAAAACTAACAAGAAGAAAAATAAGAAAAATAAGCTTTCCAAGTTATAAAACGTTTTGTTTTTTGTTTTTTTTCTTAAAACCCCTCCTACTTTCAAAGCTCATAACTTTCTTATTTCTTATTCATTTTAAACGATTTAAAGTGCTGTAGGAGCGCCATCTGAATTCCTAAAAATCAAATTGAACTCTAATAGCAAAAAAAAAACATAAAATGAACTTTCTAGGTGTTTAAGAACCAGCCTTAATTTTTTAAAAATTGAGTTTTTTGACCCCCTTTACTTTGGGGGGCCATAACTTTCTCATTTCTAATCTGTTTTCAACGATTTTTTGTTTGTTAGATGCGCCAAGAGGAGGGCTTCAAGTTTTGTTTGGACACCAAAAGCAACAGAGTCCTCTCCTGGCTGTTATACTTTAATACAGTAGTTGCATCTAATGTGCAACTAGGTTGGTCTATGAGGTTTGCAATGGAATGTTTTAACCCATATCCTTTGGCTTCCAATTCTATTTGGTTCAGTATATAAGTAGGAGCAATAGTTATTTTGAAACCAAATACCAAGTGCCATTGGGGATGAGTGAATAAAATAAGCTTGACCTTTATGAAACGGTCAAGCTTGAAAATAAAATTGGATTATTCTAAACCTATATATATAACCTAAACCTAGCTATTTTTCAATCTACTTACATACCTAAATAAACCTACTTACTTAATAGGGTTTAATTATTATCTACCTACTTAGGTACCACGTGTCAACATCTTATTAGCCATATATTAAATGATTTAGATTTTATTAATTAATATTTAAATTTTTTAAATAGGTGGGCCTTGATTGCCACGTGTCATCATATAATTAGTGTTAAAATATTGAACACATGTCAAATGGTCAATGAACGTTCCATGGTGTGCCACGTGTCATCATCTTAGTGGCAAAAATTTTAATGATTAAGATTAATCCCAATGAATTTTTTATTTTGAAAACACAAAAAAATTAAATAATGACACGTGTCCACAAGCTAGTTGTCTAATTTTTAAACATGTGTCATATTTTGCTTAGTTGTATGTAGTTGCAAGGAAAGTTGCACATAAGGTGCAACTACATTGGATTGGTATGTATGTATGAACATGTATACTAACACCGTATATACATGTTGCATACGTAATGTCGCATGCAACTACATGTCCTATGCAACTACACAAATTTGCAGTTGCATGTGTCGCATGCAACTGAATTTTAGTTGCATGCGACAATTGCAAAACCCAAAATTTCTAATAGTGTATGAAGCTCAAAAGATATTTTGGAAACACCATCAAGGTTGTGCTGGTGGCATTTTGCAATGGATGTTACTACCAAAATGATCCTAGATGTAGGCTATTAATGGCCCATGTTGTTCACAAACTATAAAAGGGTGGAAATGTAGTCCATGAGCATTACCATCCTTCACGAAAACAATGCCAAGGAAAAAAAATGTAAGTTTTTTTTACTTTAAGAGAATTACTATCATTTGTTAATTCTACTAAAATTATTTAGATAGTAATCACATAGTATTCTATGTAAAAGGTAATGAAATAAAAAACACCTATCTTTTGAAGATACTCCCATTGTCTAAACATAACACTACTCCAACTCACGAAGAATTTTAGGGGACCTTTGCCTACCATTTGGAGTAGCTTTCCACTCCCTATAAACCTTAACTTCCAAGTCCACCTCCTTGCTATTGCCATAAACTAGCAACTATCATCTTGTGGCAAAACTGTATTTCCTGTTTTAAAAGCTAAACAAAGAACAAATATCATAGTATTTTTCTAAAATTAAATGTAAAACTAATATATGAACAACAAAACTTTATATGGTTAGATTATATATGAACTACTTTCCCTAACTCTCTATCATATTCTACATAAAACCAAACATTAACAAGACACTTGAGGATCCATCAACCATTTTCCATTACAAGAATAAAAATACAGCTTGCTCCCATACTCTCCTCCTCTCTCTTTACTATCACACATACATTCCCAAGAAAGGTATCTCATAGAAAACTCCAATTTAAATACAATGGAATGATCCACAATCCTCCTTTCGTCCTTCTAATCCCATTTCCTTTCAAATTCACACAATGCCCATATCCTTCCCATGAAAATAGGTCCTTATCCTAATCCTTCCTAGAAATCCACTAGCTGATTGGTGGATTACCACCAACCATTCAACTAACTAACTCCATTAGCTTCATCCTTTAGTAAAGGATGGTAAGTTTACCATTAGTAACCATCTAATTACTAAGATGCCCATGGTACTAATTTGCCTTGGAATTTATATCTTTAACACTATAAATGTTGCCAAATATTACATATTGTGTGACATGTTTACAAACTCAATGTTTAACAATGTTTGGTGAAGTTGATGACCACAATTCCATAAAAACCTTTCATGAAGTGGGGTTGGCCTTCATTAAGCCAATCAAACAAGTCGGGAGATTTACAAATAACAAGTACATTTTAGTAACCATAGATTATGTTACAAAATGGATGGAGGCAAAAACGTTTCAAATAAATGTACTATAGTTGTCACAACTACATTTTTGTACAAATACATTCTTACTAGGTTTGGTTGTCCATTGACCTTAGTCATAGATTAGGGGTTTCATTTCATCAATGATGTTATTAAACATTTGATTGATCATTTCCTTGTTGAGGATGTTAATTCCACTATCTATTAATCACTAGGGAATGGGTAGGTAGAATCAATTAACAAATTCATTGTGAAATTCATCACTAAGTTCATGTGAATAAAGCAAACTAGGATGTGCATCTTCCAATTACGCTTTTCTCCTATATAATTGTTTATAAAGTAGCCATGAAGTACATTCCATATCAACTAGTCTAAAAATTGTATACTTCAATGCCCACAAAATATGTTTTAATGGTCATTAGTGGGGACCACACATCTATAGATCATGTTAAGGTACCTACAAGTAGATTATTGGATCTAAAGAAATTGTAGACTAATAGACTATAAGCAAAGGAAACCATTGGGATTCAATAGTGGATTCATGTTCTCTATAATCAAAAAAGGTATCCAATAAAGAGGTTTAAATTTGGAAATCATGAAATGTGGTTTCCAAAAGGTAATAAAATTCATTTCAAGAAATTCATCAAGAAGTGGTTCATCTTTATAAAGTTCAGAATCCAACAAGCCAAACAAGGTGTTAGACTCCAAAGAAAAAAAGTCAAAATAAATAAATAAATTGTGTTTTACCATTTAAATCCATGGAAATCATTGCAAGTTGTTGTTTTTTCATTCATATGAATGTCGAGGAATTCAAACCAAAAATTCATTTGATGAAATTTTAAGTGTAAGTTTTGATTTAAAACCTTTGAAAGTTAACACTTATTGCATCAGAAGGAGCCAATTTAACAAAGGATTATCAAAAGGACATAATAAACACATTTTTATGGGAAAAAAATAAAGAGGATAAAGACCTATTAGCCACATTCAGAAATCACTCATACCTTAAAATATGAAAAATTATAAAACTTTAAAAATTCAAAGGACTTTTCAAAATTGATCCAAAATGTTAAGACTTCAAAAGTCCTTTACCACATATAAATGGGGGATAAATAGTGAATTTATAATGAATTAGAAAACTTTCAAATTTTCATATTTATTCCAAAATGATAAAAAAAAGTATTGGGACAACCATAAGCATTCATTATAACAAATTGCAAAAACACTTGTTCCAAAATTCATTTGTATGAAAAAATTATTTATACACAAAAGGACTTGTCCTTTTCTAAAGTAATCCCATTGGCTCATCGTATCTTCTTTGCACCTTGAATAATATTTTTTTATTAGTCATAATGGATTAGTTTGATTTGAACCTTGTACTTATTAATGTGAAGTTGAAGCCCTATAAGTTTTAGGAAGATGAAGTATAGAATGTACAATGTCCTACACATGTGTATTGGGAGGGACAAGGTGATGTTTCTATTGATGACGAAGAGGTCGATAATGATGAAAAGGCTATATTGGTAGTACACACCCAAGCCATTGTAGTACAACAAGAGACAATAGTAGAGTCCTTTTTTGTTAAAGTTCAGTTGGAAGATTTACTTTTTCATTAAGTGTTAAATGGCAATAATAGGAGCCAAGACTTATGTGTAAAAACCCTAGAAGGAAAAGACAAACAACAATGGAGGTGGCAATTAGGTGCACAATATTTTCAAGAAAATAATTGTGAATAATTGTTTTCCTTTGGTTGTGGCCACACCCATCCTTGGGTGGTACCATAAGGAACCTCACACCATGACTTTTTTGGACCCAATGAACTTTTAAAATCACAAGAAACATTTTTTTTTTTTAAATCATCATTTTTTTTATGAGTACATTTATTAAGTTCCATATATTCTCAATTTTTCAATAATATCAAGATATTTTGTATTTTGATGTTCCTAATCATTACATTTAGAAAAAGTTTTAGGAATGTAATGTTGGATCGTTTCATTGAACTTTTTTGGTTAGGAACACAAATTTGAAACATGATTTGAGAATTTTCTTGGGAATTTTTTTCCAAAAGTAAATTTGAAATCATTCTATTTTAAAAAAATTTATCAAGAAATAAATTGAGCAAGTATAAATTTTTTATGAATATCCAAAGCTAATGTTACTGATTCACAAAGGAGTCATTTTTTATTAAGAATAACATTCTTTTTAATTCCATTTTTAATTCCAAAATAAACTTCAAGACATATATTAGTGCATGTAATGGATAAATATGAAAAAAAAGAATTTATAATTATGAATATTTAAAGTAAAGGGCCCAAGAAAATGATTTGGCTACTTTTGGTTCCTTAATCATTCCTTGAGGTGGTTTTTAGTAGCACCACCCAAGGATGGGTTTGCCCTTGTAACCTTTATCATCTTTTTGTGCTAGAAAAGAATGAGTGACGGAAGTTTGGTTGAGAAGTTGAAAAAAATAACACACAAGAAAAAAAAAGAAATAACAAGGAAACTTGTGCATGATAGAGAGAAAGAAACACGACACCAACAAATGGCTACTATAAAAGAAGAATAGATAAAACATGTGCAAGTTCCACATTCAAGCACTTTAAATATGTAACTTCTACTAATGTGTTCACCACCTTTTTCTTTAGATTATGATCCAAGAAGACATATTAAAAAAAATTGCACCATGTAGCACGAACTTGAAGTGAAATCCAAAAGCGGATGCATTTTCTTTGAAAACAAGGATTTTTTTTTCAAACCACACTGAAAATAACAATATTATTGGATTTTAAGGATGAAAACAAATTAGGCTTTTTATTTCAAGCACCGAAACAACCATTAACACCATAACATCTTTGATTACAGGTTTTTTTTGCAGATCAATACCACCAAGTTCCTCAAACCCTAGTTTTTCCTATGTTTTGCCAAAGTTTAAATGCCATATAATGAGAGGTCTTATCGTAAACACCATCACTCATTGCTTGCATTCTTGCTTCTACCAACTTAGTCACCTACATCATCGTTTACATCATCATTAACTCTCAATTAACTCTTAGTTCACTATTAGTTAAGTCGATTGACACATGGAAACCTTTATGGAAGCTTCTTTGAACTAGGTCCCCAATGGGGTATAAATAAAGGTAAGACCTCCCATTACCTTTAGTTTGTTCAACACCGAATTTGGGTACACGTTCTTATCATAACCTTTGTTTTCATACGGTATCAAAATAAAGTTTTATTTGAATCATCTTTTAGCATATACTATGTTTTTGCCTTCCATCTTTGTGTTTATAATCTTGGATTAGACATAGACTTGCATTTATTGTGATTTATTTTCCTTGTTGTGTCCTTGGCTTAATTATTGTTCTTGTAGTTTTTCATTTTCATGATAGTTTAAACATACTCCCATCAAACCTACATCTATTCTTGTCATCAATATAGTTGTTTTTTTTCTTGTGGAAGTTGAGTGTGGACTACCCCTCTATTTCAAACATAAGAGTTTTCAAGAAGTTGTGGATTACCCACCTTTTGAAAGTGTTGTTGAAATTATGAACCACCCACCTCTTGTCAAAGTTTTGATTTACATATTTATTTGGCCATGTCCATTTTAAGAGAAGAAATAGTTTCCTCCATGGAAGAAGTTATTATTGCCCCTAGGCATATCTAAGAGGAAAATCAATCTCTTTGTGAATCCATTGCACACTTACAATGTCATGATTTGTTGGTGGATTTTTCAATATTTGGGAAGCTTAAAGAAATGAAACAATATTTGCCAAGATAAAAAAAAGTAGTCGTTATCAATAAGCATGTCATAACAGACGTAGTAAATTTTTTTAACATAGGCTAGAAAGAACAAAAATAAGCTAATAAGCAAATTGCAAAAACTATGTTTCAAAACATTATTTTGCCAAGTGTTTATATCGCCATAGAGCAATGGAATGTTAGCAAAATGAAATCCCCACACAATGTTCATTTTCTTGCACTGATTCAAATTATACACCAAAGGGATATTGTTTATTACTTCAATAACATAAATGTAAATCTTACATGATGATGGTAGATCAAGGTAAGCTTGTAGATTGGGCATATATTATGTTTAAATAATTACCTCAAAAATTTAGTCAAGTGGACAATAGCACATACCAAAATGTCACAAGGTATAAGAAATTTTGACGTTAAGAAGGATCTTTGCACGATTTTGCATTAATCATTAATGTGTTGATGCAACAATTTTTCCTAGAAAAAATTCATAAATGCCAATCATCTTAACACTTGTTCAACACAACAACCTTCAACATCGAAGCCCAATGCTTCAAAGTTGAAGGAAAAGCTACAAAAGAACAAACATCCTTTGAGGTTGTGTAACAACTTTCCAAAACCAAATCCAACATTGGAAAAACATTTAAAAAGAGGCTTGAATAGCATATTATAATGGAGTCTGATGAAGAGGATTAAGAGGATGATAATCCTTTAGCATTCAAAAAGACAAGGCACATGAGAAGGTCTTAACAAAACCTTCTAGTAGTCACAACCACATATACGAGTCGAAGGCAACAACAAAGAAACCAAAATCACCACAACATGTTTTGACAATGGAGTTGCGTGCCAAGTGAAAGAAGGATGCTCCGAAAAACAAGTAGACCGCAATTATCACAACTTGAACCTTCAATGGAGCCACATGTTAAATAGGAGAAGAGACATTTTCAATCCCTAGAACCAGAGGTTTTTGCATGGTCCCCCTAAACCACAATCCCCAACAACATAACAACATATACATACACAACTTGTGTATGCAATTCAACAAGAGGAGAAGCCATCACCATCTACAAGCTTTTAGGAATGAAGAGCATAATTTGGAACTAACAAAAATGTTGTACCATCCACAAATACATCTAGAATATGCACTCCTACATTTAAAACTCCACATATTCTATATTTCTAAGTTAGGAGGTGAAGGATCATCTAAAAGTAGTAAGAATATTATAGGGTGAAAGCACACAATGGTGACCCCCTTTGGGGCATTTTTGGGTCTAATATTATAATACATATAGTATGAATGTTTCAAAAGTATGATACATTTAATTTTGGGTGTGAATTTTGATTTTTGAATCCTATTATTTTTACAAAAGTAATGTTACGTAATATTATTTTAATAATAATAATAAATTTCATTATCTATATTGAAGGATCGATAAGTATATTTATAGTATACATTAGTATAATAAAAACCACTATCTTGTTGTGATTACACTAACTTTAAGGCTTCATTAGTCATCAAAACAATCAATTTTAATGGAATTTTAAAAATGACCATTTAGCTATGCTTGTCATCTTCCATGTGAATGTGACTATTTGTCAAACTTTTAATTTGCCACACATTTATCACATATTTGCTAAAAAAACTCATTTTTTTAGATGAAAATTTTCAAACTAATCACATGGTTCAAATTATGTGAAATGACATGGTTCAATATACCTTCAACTTTCATAAAGATTAAAAATCATTAGAATTGTTTTTTAATATATTTGTGTTTTTGAATACACATGTACACTACATTCATTTCCATAAATATAATCTAATCTCCCACTTTATAAAATGAAATGGAATAGTTTCTTTTTTCATATGTTTAGGCTATATTCTAACATAATATGCAAAAATAGTGTGAAATTCTTTCAAAAATTTAAGGTGGGATACATTTAACATGCACACCTCTAGAAAGTAATATAATGTGACACCCCAAAAGGGGTCACTATAATGTGTTTTCACCCTCCAACACATAACACACTACATAAAAAACATGGAAAAGATTATGATTGAATTGTTAAAATTCAAACTTCAACAACAACAAAATGAAGTTGAGAAGTTGGAATAGGCTATAAAACATTGATCTATAATACAAGAGATGGAGGCTATGAAACATCAATGGTAATCTTATGAAATCCAAACCAAAAACTTATTGCAAACCAAGGAACAATAGTTGAACAAGTTGTAAATAGAGTAAACACATTGTAGAATAGTAGTTGGAAACTATGGAAAAGATTAGGAGGGAAATTAACCTATTGTAGTGAAATCAAGAGGAGGATCAAAAGTATTGGACTCTAAAAGAACAAATAGATGAATTTGAAGCCCAATGTGCAATGTTGTTACTGGACAATAGTAGACTTGATCACATTATGGTGGAACAAGAAACAAAGATTTTGTAGCTCAAACAAGACATCCAAATTATTGTACAACAAAAAAATGATGCATTACTTGTAAAGGATCAACTTCAATCTAATTGTAACATAGTAATGCAAGGAACCCAACATGAGGTTAAACATATACAAACAATTATGGACAAGTTGAGATGTTTAAAGTTATATTTTTCAAAGCATATACTTCAAGATTATGACAATTACTAATGAAAAACATTATCCTTTAGACCAAACAATAGTCCATGGAACTTGTAACATCATACATTAAGGCTTATTCAAGATTGGGGTTCCACAAAAGGGTAAAAAACTCCAAGATTTTTGTAGGCTACTTTTTGCAAATAACATCGACTTGAAACAAATTTAAGTGAGAAAAATCAAATAGTCTAATTTAAGATAATTCATGTGACAATGGTGATCTTTCATATGCATATGTAATTGTGTATCAATATTTTGGTTTATAGTTGAAAATGCAAAAAATCCCAAAATGAGTTTTAATGGATAATCGAACATGTTTTTTGGCAAGATTATTTTCTACACTTGAAGGTAGACATTTTGAATGCAAGTTAAATGTTCCTTTGCCTTCCAACCCTTTCTTTCAAAATTTCAAGACTTTGAAATCTTTGTATGGTTTGGTCCTCATCAAGTTCATCCAATCAACGTGTACTTTTATACAAGGGGACATGTTTTTGTTGTACAAAGAGTAAAATCAATTGTATGACTTTATTCATTCCTTTTGATTACTTAATAAAAAAAATTAGTTGGAACACTAATATATAGTAGCATTGCATCTATTATATAGTTAGTTTAAAGGACTTAAAATGACATGTACATAACATCCAAATTATTTTAAAATATTTGTATTAATTTAACAAGACCTCATTTTATCCATTGGCATAAAACAATGCACTACAACTATAATATAATGTAAGATAAACAAAAATCCAAAGTTGTCCATTGTAGTCTTTTAAAAATAGTTCATTCATTTTTAGTACCTCAATCATTAATAAACCCATTGATGTCTAGTGGAATTTGGTACCTAGTACTTTGTAGAAGGACATGCAAACTTTGCTCGATGAACATAAAATTGATGAAGCAAAGTACATGAAAAAGCTCAAGGTATATAAGGAACTTTTATTGATTTTGTTTATGAATCCCCTTTTGTGACCCCAAAAGACAATTTTGCAAAGTTAAACAAGGAGCAATATCAAGTAGGTTTTAGTGGGGAACCATTAAAAATACAATTTGAGGCACCTAAGGAGATGAAGGGTGCATGTGGATTAGAGATTTCCTTGTTGAGCAAGATGAAGTACAACTAGTAGTTCAATTTATAAAAGTGCCCACAATAGCTTAGGAATAGTTGAAGCCACATGAATGAAGATGGCTTGTGCATGAATATGAAGCTCAAGTTTAAAGCTTTGAGCTTGGAACTAAAAGGTTAATGTGATTTTAATCCACCTACATGGATGAATGTATTTTTGCATCCAAATGAATTTCATATATGATTTGAATTAAATA
>Ga0209208_10012960_pt1 | contig 10480 bp, 10 predicted proteins | sample S1TSphfallax_3_FD_187694 | JGI IMG/M metagenome (GOLD analysis project Ga0209208, IMG submission 187694) | Host-associated microbial communities from peat moss isolated from Minnesota, USA - S1T2_Fd - Sphagnum fallax MG (SPAdes) (version 2) | ecosystem: Host-associated > Plants > Peat moss >... | reverse complement strand
AAATGCCAAAAGCAGAAATTCCAAACAGGAATTTTTCGTTAAGAACCAACCCTCTAGTTCTCTTTAGAAGAACTTTAAAAGGTTAGCCTTTTGCCTTCAGAAAGACAATAAGATTGACCATCTGGAAGACAAAAAACTTCTTACAACTACAAAGTCTCAAGAATCTGTAAAATTGACTATTGATAACCCCCAGCTTCGCAGTCATTGAGATATTGGAATGAACATGAGGCATTCTAATCATATCAATACCTGCATACTCTGGTTGAGAGCGTTTGTCAAAAATGTCACAGGATAAACCTTGAGGACTCTGGCTCACATAAACATGAATACAAATATGTACATTGATGACAAGTGAGTGATCTTGGGTGTGTACCGTGACTTTCTCATGGAGCTAAAAGAAGCAAGTGGCCTCTACAAACAGTCTGCACATCTCAGTATATAGAGGTTATTACTTCACCTGTGTGATTTCAAGTAAGCATGTCCAATTCCAAAAAGGAGGGCAGTGGTAACACCCAGACCCACAAGACCCAACAAAGCTTGTTGATGCAGATATTGTTGCTGGAGTTGCACCACCTGCAGTTGAGACCTTAGAATCCCAAAACTCCCCTCCAATCTGTGCAGCTCTACCTCTAATTTCTTGATATGTGCTCTTGATTCTTCATTTGAACTCCTAAGATCACTTAACTGTTGCACTATGGCTTGCGGAAACCAAGCATCACAATCAGCAACACCTGTAACTCCTCCCATCTCGGTTGTCTCTATGGATTCGATAGGTTTAGCAGTCTCCATAATAGTGTTCACAATAAATGTCTGGTTACCGACTTCCATAACTTCTTCCTCTGGGTCATAAAAACTCTCATCAGAACTAAATGCATCTTCACTTGTTTTGTGATGCATCATTGGAGATGTGCCTGCCAGTGCCAATTGTTCTGCACAGAACTGGCTTGCAACTTCCATCCACTCTTCAAATGATTTGATTGCTTTTGTTTCCATAAAAGCTTCAACTGTACCTGACAAACAATATGGTGCACCAAGCTTAACTACTGCCCCAACTCCCTGAGTTTGAATACCTATAGACAGTGCAACCCAGGAGAGGCAAAATGGATTGCTGATAGACACACAGTAGAATAAGCTGAGATGATGCACAATTAGTAATGTAGGAGAAGAAATATTATTACCTTGGATACCCCAGACAGCAGTTTTGCAACACAGAATGGCATTCATGGTGACTACACATCCTGTCCCAGTCTTGGAAGGTTCGAGCAAAACGTTTCCATTTGTGCTGAATAGTTCACCTGCAGCCCCCTCGACAACTGGGTCTGACTTGACTGTGAAGCAATTTCCACATCTCTGATACTGTTGAAGCTCAGATATCCTCAGAACATCAGTACCTGAGAGAGAGAGAGAGAGAGAGAGAGAGAGAGAGAGAGAGAGAGAGAGAGAGACAGACAGACACACACACACACACACACACACACACACACAGAGGAAGTAGTTGATTAGGTTTAGGGTTTGGAGTTGATGAAGCTGGCCCCCACCCACTCTTACATTCTCTGAGATCAGCAAAGCCCCCTCCCTCCCTTGAAACTTTGAGCTTACCAATAAACCTCCTCACCAGAGCTGGTGCATTCAAAGGAGCTGTGAAGCGAACCGTCCTCTTCCCATCAGCTGTCCAGCTAGAAATTTCCGCATCTGGATCTTCATTTACAACCTTATGGTAGCGCCGCATAAATTGATCATCACCAAATAAAAAAGAAAAAACTGCCTGCCAAAAAAAAACAAAACAAAACAACACCACCCAACAATATTCACCACGAAAGCTAGCTAGTTCAAAACAGGATGTGGTACAACAACAACACAGGACAAGGAGTGAAAAGAAATCTACAGGAACCCAGATCTATCCATCCATCTAGTACCTGTGGCTCCACCCATTCGATGTTGCCTTGCACGGATAGTTTCCTCACCATCTCCCAAGCCTTCCAACCTGCCTGCATGAGAGGAACAACACCAGAAGGGACTCTCTCTCTCTCTCTCTTTCGGAGGAAGGACTCAGATCTCCGTCGAGCAGAGGCTCTCTTTGTGGCAGTTTCTGCAACTGAATATACAGTGGAATAGTCAAGTCCCTGCTCATTATGATGTGGAATGTATGCGCCAGGCATTCCAAGTCCCCGCTCATCATGTCGGGTTATATCTGGTGGCACACATTCCCCAACATAATGGGCAGGGGCAAAACCATTTTCCATCGCATTACAGTCTCGGGTGGGAGATTCAACAATTCGATTTCAAAAAAATTCCATGCTCAACACAGATTTTGGTCACTAGGTATTACATTGAGTTGTATGGCCATCACAGGAAGATTATATCCTATAATGTGATACAAAGATGACATAATCTGTTACCCTAGACCTCAATGGTGAGCTATGGTGATGACACAACCCAACATTATAATGTGAGACATGGGCGACGCCATTTCTCTGATATTCAAGGGATCTCTGGTGGCAGATTCACCGATTTGACAAGAAAACTTCATGTTTAATAACGGACACATTTTGATGGTCACTAATATTAGAGTGTATCATCATCATCAGCAGCAGGTGAATTATGTCGAACAACGTGGTCAAGAAAATGACATAATCTGCTACACCAGACCTTAATGTCATTATTTTCTGTGACTACTGTCCATTTCAAATTGGAGATTTGCTGCAAGAGACATGAGGAAAGGGTTAGTAGAGAGTTGGAGCACAATGCAGAAGAGACTCCAAACTCAACAGAAAGTTTTGCAACATGATTCTGCAATCTCCTTGCTGGTCTAGAATGGGTTGTCATTGCAGCAAAAAGAAGCACTCTTCTAGAAAAGTGAGAAACCCAATGTCAAGGAGAGTGTGTGTGTGGGGAAACACCCCCATAGCTCACCAAAAGATTACGTCAGTCAGGGCTGAAAAAACTTGAAGCCAACTTTGAGCATTTTTGGCTTGTTGTTTGGCCCCAAGTTACTAAACAACAGTACCAAATTGTTTGCAATCTTGGCATTCACAAATCAGAAAACAAAAGGATCCGTGTGCATGAGGTCAGAGAAAAAACTGCATCTGATACACTTATTTGATGGATACAGATATATATACAAAACTGTGGACTTGGTGAAAATGTCTCATCTTCATCTCACAATTAGATATACACAACCTTTATTGTTTGTACATTTCCTGACTTTTTTCTCTGTAAAAACTTGGTTATCTGATCACTAACTCTGCTCCATATCAGTGAAGAGACCCATGCTATCACTTATTTTGATCAAATAAGAATTTCCTGCCTTTCATGGAAATGCACATCATAAATACTGTCTCAACTACTACTTTCTCAACTTCACTCACGGCTCTCAAGGTGCAAATGACAACTGACCATGGCCATCTTCATTTGCTTCCAGGGTTTTCTTTAGGAATGCAGAATATCACACAGGTGGCAATCATTAATGCAAATCTGATGCACTTGTGGTGATAAGAGAAAGATTGAGACAAGAAATGTGGTGCACTTGATGGCTGCAACCATATTTATAGCATTACCTAATATGAGTACTGGCTACAAGATCAGTGAAAAAGGTGCTCAGCTGGTGATGCCCTTTCAATCTCTCCTTAGTTAATTTTGCAGGGTCACTGTCACACTTCACAATTTGGCAATAAATCACCAATAAAAAAAAGACTGTTTGCTTCCCACCCAAGTCCTCAACCATACCTCGTCTTCCAAAAGGAGGCCATTCTGTAGTAACAAAACTTTCAACAGCTATCCTTCAGAGCAATTTCACCATAATATGCTGTGATTGCCTTCAGCTTGCCATTGACAAAGTTCTTCTCAACCTGTATTCACACCCAAGTTTCTGCACCTTAAAACTAGACAGCTTCACAAAAGTAGCATTGAATATTCCAGTGAAGTGTATACCTGACTATCAGAGAAACATAAATTTCCTTGGATAAGGAAGAACCTGAAATACCTCACATGCAAGTGGTGGGGTTGCTAGGCTTGACAATGCTGCCACTTGATCAATGTCCACGTTCCGGGGCAAAAATAAGACCAGGTTGGGTGCTACAGCATGTGCTATTTGGAATATATTAACCCTTCACATCACAAACGTTCAACACAGCTCTCTAAGAACCATGGCCTTCACCTACTTGAGTCATAAAAACATGTGCCCAGATGCATTGGGGTTGCTTGTAAATGAGCTTGTCAATAAACCTCGGCTTGGAGGATGGCCAAAAGAAAAAGCAAGGAGTTAGACAGTACCCATCGAAGGGTTGAAGCATGGATTGGAGATCATAATTTTCCACATTCAGGTAACTAGGTCCACCCCACGGAGGTGACAGAAAGACCACATCCGCCTGTCAGAAAAGATTGTCAAATGAAAGTACCAATGGCCAACCTCACAGCCCAGAACTCAAGAAGTCAATACAACTGCAGCCTTGGATGACATGTCACAGTCTTCCAAGAATACAAAGTTCACAAAATCTACATGAAAATCTATACCCACCAGGTTCACAAATATAAGGGAAAAATCGAGCTAAAACAAAGTGTGCTCTACCAAAAAAGAACTTGCAATACAGAATCTTTGGTAGATGCAATACAGGATAGATGGAAAAAGCTGAACCTTCAATAATGGTGCAAGTTGGAAAAAGTCTCCAACAATGAACTCAATGCATTCAGCGACACCATAGATGGCAGCATTGTGCTTAGCAAACTCAATTTTCACAGGGTTGATGTCAATGGCTATGACATGATGCCCCCTGCGCCTCCCGAGTCCAAAATATGTTTAGCATAACAGTTCCTAGTTGCCAATCAGGTCCTGGCAGATGTTTAGCAATTAGAAAAATTCCTGAATGCAGTAGGCAATGCACAATGTACCTTCCACAGAGCATGTAAAGGTGAAAACAACTTCACTGATTCACACCATGGCATGTTTCTAAGTGCCTATGCTGCAACTCTTTCAACATAAACAAATCATTAACAATTCGATGTTCAAAAGCTCAATGGTCTCACCGAAGAGCAAATTGGATTGCATTGCCTCCAACACCAACAAAAGCATCAACCACTACACCTGCAGGGCATCTTGAGGCGTGATGTTCTGCAATAGTTTCAGGTGTAACTGAGAACCAACCCTCCTCATCCATTTTAATCCCCCGATCGTATTTTGCGAACAAACGGTACCGCTGATACCAGTACTTAGAAATACGTGTCCTCATTTCTTCTGCTTTTTCTGTATCCAATGTACTGGATAGTTCACACTCTGTTCATGAACAAAACAAACCACACAAGTAATCTCTAAGTGAAGCTCAGCTGAGCCCACATCAACCAAGATAACATATAAGAGAGCAGACATGCAAGCTAAAAGGGGATATGCAAGCTTAAGCCTACAGATAAACCAGAAAGGAATAGCAAAAATGTGTGAATTCCAATGAGTGAATATACTCAAATTGGAGAGGCTCAAGACATACAGTACATGAAACTAAGCCTACTGTGACTATGCACCAGAACAAAAATATGCCTGTTTGACCAAAAACAGAATTCCCTCACAATGTCTTCTAACAACGTACTCAACATGCAGGACACAAAAATTCATATGCATATGTGCATACAACCTTCAGGTGGCATAATCTCCATGGAATGCCTCAGCCTTTGTTTCTTTCTGAGTGTTGACACTGTTGACATGGTCCAATCTGCACCCATCGCATCTTTCAAATCCTTTCCAGCTGCTGCTGTAGTAGCCATGCCGAACATTGAACCACAATCATTCACCACACTGCTTACTACTCTGGTCTCAAGCTTGCAAACATCATGATCTGTTACTTGAGTGAACCCTGTGCCTTCTCTGATGCTGCTGCTACAACTTTTGTCATTGCTGTCATGAAACCATAATTGGGAGCCAAAAGCTTGAGGCAAGCTGCAAATTTTGGTGTTACTATTTCCCAATACTTGAGCTGAATCTGTGCCTTCTCTATCTGTGCTTGAGGCTTCATCATCACTGACACAAAACCGTATATGTGAGCCGCAAGCTTGAGGCAAGCGCCATTCACTGCCCACCCCATCAAAATCTTGCTGATTCTCAGCCAATGATTTGATCATTTCTGACTGCATTGCAGAACTCTTCCCATTCTGTTCACCTTCGGCAACTTTCATATTTGTGTCAACAGAGATCTTTCTCTCACATTCAATTGCTCCTTTAGTAGGTTCATCTTCCCTTTCCAACTGCCCAATCTTAAGCCCACCTATTGGGTCTGGAATCTGAGCTACTGCTGGTTTTGTTATTTCATCAACCACAGATTCTCCCTCAGCACTGATTTCAGCAGTGTCCCACTGTCCATAATAGTTGGCATAACTTGCCAGGCCTTCTTCAGGGAGCTCCCATGTGGTCTCACCCGTGAAATTGTTACAGAAGTAGTATTGCTGATAATGTGCATCCCAAACAGGCTCCCACAAAGACTTGGTCACATTTCCTTCTCCATCTTCCTCACCTTGTCCTTCTATACTTGGACATTCCTCTTCAAACCGACAATATTCACTCCATTGAGATTCCACAGTACAGACAGCCTTGGACTGGTTATCAGCTTCAAGTACTATGCCCGTCAGATGTACATCCTCCTCCCCACCATTTTCTGGATGTAAGCTGGAGGCCAGAAACACTACAGTTGCACTTGAATCAACCTCAATGTTCTTAAAGGCTGCCCGCCTTGACTTTCTGCTTTGTTTGGGTGGCTTCACCTGCATATGCAAAAGACCTTGACAAATAAGATACATCATGGCTACAATCCTATATATGAGGTTCAAGAGGAAACTCCACAACAGCACTTTGAAGGTATGGCAACAAGAATGAGTGCAGCTGTAACCTTATGGGCATCACTCACAACAGGCCAGTCAAATTATTCAAATGAGAAAAACAAGAAGACATTCATAGGGGTACCTCCGAGGTTGTACCAAAAGAAGTAGGAAGGCCCAGACAGGCCATCAGCTGAACCAGTTCTGCGTCTTCCGCAGGTGGCACAAACTCAACACCTGCTGTGATACCTAACAACGCACAGAAGATTTACTCAATGATCAAAATCCCCTTTTCAATAAGTCTCTAAGATGTCAATTCTGTGTCTAAGACATCCAATTCTTACACACATTCTTGCACTCAGGGCGACAGACATTCATCAGGAGCAGCAGCAAAGAGGACACCTGAGCCAGTTGTTGTATCCCGACTGCTTCCGTCATTCCTGCTCTCATGAATCAAAACACCACACACGTCGTTACACATCCATTATTGCTTTCGTAAGTTGTAGCAAGTAAGGCAACTAAGATTGAAGGCAACTAAGTAAGAGATTGTCTCCGGGTAACAGAAACACCGCACCACTAAGAACCAACAAACATCTCTTGTCTCTTCCACAGCAACAAACCAAAAATTGGTTTACGGTTTGAGGGACCTGATGAGAGACTCACCTGAGGTAAACGGCGGTCTTGAGAAAGGAGGGCGCCTGTTGCTGAAGTTGCGAAGGAAGAACCGCCATGGAAGAAAACGCATCGATTGAAGACAGAACTGCGGGGATTCGATGGCGCTTCTGGCGTCATCACAGTCCATAGCCCCCTCCTGCTCCTCCTCCCGGTCTTCCCCGCACACCAACCCTAAAATGCGCTCCAAACCCTAAGATGCTGTCTACACCGTAATAAATCCCAAGCTTGTGTACATTATGCACCACGTAATGGCCCCTAAGATGCGCTCTAAACCCTAGAAGATCCTAAGCTTGCGTAAATTATGCACCACGTCATGGGCCCTAAGATGCATTCTAAACCATAATAGACCTTAAGCTTGCGTACATTATGCACCTAAGATGTCCTCTAAACCCTAATAAATCCTAAGCATTATGCACCATGGAATGGGCCCCTAAGATGCACACTAAACCCTAATAAATCCTAAGCAATATGCACCATGGAATGGGCTCCTAAGATGCCCACTAAACCCTAATAAATCCAAAGCTTGCATACATTATGCACCATGGAATGGGCCCCTAAGATGTGCACTAAACCCTAATAAATCCTAAGCATTATGCACCATGGAATGGGCTCCTAAGTTGCGCACTAAACCCTAATAAATCCAAAGCTTGCATACATTATGCACCATAGAATGGGCCCCTAAGATGCGTTCTAAACCCTTAATAAATCGAAAGCTTGTGTACATTATGCACCATGGAATGGGCTCCTAAAAATGCGTTCTAAACCCTTAATAAATCCTAAGCTTGTGTACATTATGCACCATGGAATGGGGTCCTAAGATGTGTTCTAAACCTTGAATAAATCCAAAGTTTATGTACGTTATGCACCATGGAATGGGCTCCTAAGATGCATTCTAAACCCTTAATAAATCCTAAGCTTGTGTACATTATGCACCATGGAATGGGCTCTTAAGATGTGTTCTAAACCTTGAATAAATCCAAAGCTTATGTACATTATGCACCATGGAATGGGCTCCTAAGAATGCATCCTAAAGCCTTAATAAATCCTAAGCTTGTGTACATTATGCACCATGGAATGGGCTCCTAAGAATGCATTCTAAACCCTTAATAAATCCTAAGCTTGTGTACATTATGCAATGGGCCCATTCCACCCGAGAAATGATGTTCCTGTAACCAATGAAAGGACGGCAAGGTAAAGGATAGTGCATACGATTAGTGCGTAAAAAGGAGGAGGAAAGGGAAGGAAAGGAATAATGTATTAGGTAATCGGGGGCGAGAGGAGCCGGATTACCGAATATAGTAAAAGGCATGAATGTGTCAAGACTATTTCGGTAATCCGGCTCCTCCTAAAGGGAAATTTTCCTTTATAAAAAAAACCGAGCCGCCATTTTTAGTGTTTAAAAAAAGGGGGTTGAGAGGTCTTTATGTACACTTCGAGAATGAATGAGCAAGCACTCGACCATTTGTGTCAGGGAAGTAGTAGTGTGTGGGTGAGCCTCGTACATGCACCTAATAATATAATTGTCCGGGTGCCCCCCTTCTCTTACATAATGGATGTTTGCCTTACCTTTTTGAAAAAGGATGATCACTTTTGGAATGGATGATCATTTTTTTGAATGAAAAGAGAGGATTGTTATTACATTTAAAAAAAAGAAAGATTACGTTAAATTATGGACATTGGCAAAAGGAAATTTTAATTACAATATATTAAAATTTGGACGAGAGACAAGGGCACACATAATTAATAATGACCTTGAATGAGATTTAAAAAAAAAAACCTTTGCAAAATGGTATAATATTTCCCTCAAAATCCATTATGAAAGAGAAAATTTGTTCTTCCATTCTTGTGCTTTGGCCTATAATTGTGTTTTATCACTAGAATATGAACATACTTGCTAAGTGTCTTTCGAGCATTGCATCTAGTGATAAGAAACTTGGAGTCGATAAAGGGATGATTCTTTGTGTAGTAGTTGTGTGCCTTGAGATGGAAGAAATTTCAACGTATTCAGCTTCTCCAAACTTTCTATGGAAGACTTTCTATTTGGGTGCATTTGATTTTTCTTTTTCGAGGTAAAGTTTCAGCATGTGTCCTATGGAGTTGCATAAAGCTACCACCTTGCATGGAATAAAACCTCTCCATACACGCAAGTTTAGTATTCTTGCATTCGTTATATAAGCATATTTTTAGGGTTCTCACATTGGCTTTTTGTCCATCACCATTTGACTAACAATGTTCTTTCAAAGCATTATTATCCTTTAAATGTTTTGCTCTTATTAGGGTTGCTACTCACCCACCTCCTTTTCATGTGTGAAGTTTATTGATGCTTTTAAGTCTTAAACCACCATCCCAATCCTAAGAAAGATTGCATCAAAAACCTCAACTAAAACAAGTAGCCTACAACATTGTCAAATCCCCCCAACACATCAATTTGCAATGAGAAAATTTAAACCAAAATTAGCCAAACTATTACTTAAGCGCCTACCCAAGTTAACCTACCCAAGTTAGCAACATCTTTAAAAGCCACGAGAATTCAAAAGAGAGGGAACATCACTCCTTGCGGCTATCCTCCAACATAGTCTTTAACATGATGCCTATGTGGGACACAAAGATGGCACCCAACAAATCGTATATTTCAAGCATTTTCTCTAATTAGTGATTTGTAAGCATCATATGGTTTCTTGTGTTTGAATTTGTGAGTTTTGGGTTTTGAGCACGATAATATGTCATAGTGTGTGTACAATATGAGAAGTGCAATATATGAAAACAAGAGTGTATTCAAATGAATCAACAACTCCCTTGTGTTATGGAGAAATGAAACGAGCATATGAAGCAATCGGTCCTTCATCTTCAAAAGTGACCTCCTTTATATACATTTCCATAGGTAACCAAGTTACCTACTACTAAACACTAAACCTTCCAACTATCCATCCAACCATGGCTCACCAAATTTTCCCTCCCCTACTCTACAAGCAAAGCTCCCCACCAAAAAAAAGGAAGAAAAAAAAAGAGG
>Ga0209208_10012959_pt1 | contig 10480 bp, 9 predicted proteins | sample S1TSphfallax_3_FD_187694 | JGI IMG/M metagenome (GOLD analysis project Ga0209208, IMG submission 187694) | Host-associated microbial communities from peat moss isolated from Minnesota, USA - S1T2_Fd - Sphagnum fallax MG (SPAdes) (version 2) | ecosystem: Host-associated > Plants > Peat moss >... | reverse complement strand
TTTCATTCATGTCCATCTTAAAGTTTTGATAAGGTTTCTTTACATTAGGTTTTATTGATTGTAGTTACACACAATACAATTGTGAACTCAATGGAAAACCCACTAAAATGGGGTCTTGTTTTTTGTTGTTGCATGGATAGATAGTTTTTATTGGGGACCTACAATTGGATTGAAAATCTATAAATTACGAATATTGAAAACTTTGGGAACATTTCATGTGTAGAATTTTTTTAAAGAGAATTTTAAAAGAATGCATTTATTTTTATGAAAAATGTGGAATTGAAAAATGCTTGGTGAACCCCAAGTAGACGAGGAATCAGAAGCTCCAGAGGTAGGTTATATAGTACCTGAGGTTAACCTCTTCAGGTTAAGGTTAGGGTTCTGAAACTGTTTCCCATTGATTAGGGTTAGGGTTCGGTTTTGTGCTTGCTTCCAGGATTCTCTTCGTGCTCTTCCAGTAGCAGCAGCAGCATCATCATGGGGTTTCTGCAGTTGCATCGGAAGGGATTCTGTCGACGGCTCTGTCGTCGTGGTGTGTGGTCGATCCATCAACCCACTTCATTCGGATTGCTGCTTTGAGTTTTTGTTTCTCGCCCTTTTTTTGGTCTCCTATGTGTTTGTTTTTTGCTGTGTTTTTTTTCGGAGGGAGATTCGATCAAGGCTGTGTTGGTTGCTTCAGATTGTGGGGAGGAGGATCGGATCAACCCGAGTGGTGAGTGAATTCTCTGGATTCGATCTTTGTTCTTTTTAGTTTTGGTTTGCGACAACCATCTGTATGTGAAGAGAAAATATTGGAGCTCTTGTGTGTTGATGCTGCTGGATCTTCTGCAAAAGGAACAGAAGAGTAGAATCGTCGATTCTATTTCGTGTGGCAGTAGATTGAAAGAGGAAACGGGGCTCTCCTGAATTGCTGGATTGTCAAAAGTGAGAGCAGATTCATTCATTCTTTCATGCCGAACTGTGCTGGATTGTCAAACAGTGAGAGCAGATTCTTCTTCCGTTTCTTGCATTAGTTCAGTCAGCATTAACGCCTGTTGAGAGGAGAAAGCGCGATGGCCAGTTAGAAGAAGAGAAGTGAGACTTTACCGAACCCGCAGCAGCGAGAAGAAGAAATGGAGAATGCAGAGATGTTCAATGCCGCCACAGCGCCGCTCAAGTTTCACGATTTTCTTGACCGCATGCGGCATCCACAGGCTGCGGATATTGTGCGCTCCATCAAAACGTAAGATTCTCCTTATGTCTTTGCTCTTTATTCAACTTTGTAAGAGCTCCACGATCATAGGAAGAAGAGAAGGGTTTTGTATCCGTCAGTCAGGGTTTCAATACTGATTTGCAATTTTGAACAGACATATGGCTTTTTAGCTTCTGGAAATCAGTATCTCCTCATATCAGAACTTTAAGTTTATGCTGATTGTTGTTTTGACAGTAGGGTTCAGAGGTGAAGCTTTCGTTGCCCCACACATTTTGCCAGCTTTATCCCCTGCCATGCCAGTGTCTCTCCTTGCAGAATGTTCTGCAATGCACTACTAGTTCCTCTCTACTTACAATGGAAAATTTCTAGGAATGGTGCTGGGAAGAGTACATAGATCTCGAAAGGGCAGTATCTCAGGCCATGCCCTGAAGAGCCATGCTCAAAAAATCTGTGCACATTCACAAGATAAAATAGCTTTCTAATAGAAGTACTGCTCAAGTTGAATCTATTACCATGCAAGTTGCTATCCAGATCTCAGTTCCTGCTGTCATTTTGCTTCAATTTCTGATCACAGGTCATTCAACATCCTCTTTCTCAACAGTTGGGTTGGTGCTTTGTATATCACTTTTTGGTAGTATCTGTTCCAATTTAGGTTGTGCCAAAATCGTTGGTTTTGACAAATTAGTCCAACTCATGTATATGTAACCAGTGTTTCATGGTTTGATCAGGAGCATGGCCTTTTGACATCCTTTAGATGGTGACTCTCACCCCTTGATTTTTCCTTTGTGCAGATTCATAATGGATTTCACAAGCAGAGTTCCTGATCCAGATCATGACAGTGAGAGCGTGCAGACATTTCTCAGCACTACTGAGGGTGCCTTCCAAACCCATCCTCTGTTTGCAAATGCAACAGATGAGGAGCTAGAAAGTGCTGGCGAGGTTTCATTCCTCAACCTGTTTATGTTTTCTTCATCTATCGTCCATCATTTTGTTTTCAAAACTGTGGCCGAATGCTGGCTGCAAATCTGCAAGTTCCTGTATATTGCTTCCCTGGGATATTGCTTCTGCATGTTGTCTGGTGCTCATACCTGAGCTGGCTAGACCTGTCTGGACCAACTTCCACAGGTCATGCCCAGCCATTGCACCTAGATTTAGCTAAACAAGAAGGCTGAACTGTATCTTCTCTTATTTTGAGGGTATTTCCAGCAGTTTATTGATTTGTCGAGTAAATTCTACTTTTATTATTCTTACTCTGCTTTGGTTGATTTCAATGTCAACCCAGTGAGGTTGCAGTGTTGGGAGTGCATCTTTTCTCATATTGTACTGTTTCTAATGTCTCCGTGGTTCTGCTGATGTTCAGGGTTTGGAAAAGTATCTAATGACAAAGCTATTTGCTCGGGCTTTTGCCCCTGTTCATCAAGAAGTTGAGCACGATCAAAGACTCTCAGAGAAGATGGGTTTACTGCAACAGTTCATCCGTCCTGAACATCTTGACATTCCCCTAAGCTACCAGAATAAATCTTCATGGCTGGTATGCAAGTCCCCTTCTCTTCACTCAAATGTGTCTTTGATACTGGATATCTTCTGTCCACCTTCTTCAGGTTAGTGGATTTTTGGTTTTCTCAACTTACATTTATTGAGGTTGCTTTCTTGGGGTGGAAACCAGCTTGCGCAGAAGGAGCTTCAGAAAATTAACACATACAAAGCACCCCGTGATAAACTTGTGTGCATTCTAAACTGCTGTCGGGTCATCAACAACCTGTTGTTAAATGTGTCACTTGCAACAAATGACAATCCTCCTGGTGCTGATGACTTCCTCCCTATACTAATATATATTGTTATCAAAGTAAGCCTGCTGTTCCATTCAACTACTGTCCTAATTGATATGTGATTGACCCATACACAGTCAGTGTGATTTTGTGTGTGGGTCTTCTTGCTATTCCACTATTTTCTCTTCTGTGCCACATTGGTGATTAACAGGGAGTGGAGGAATATTCATGCAGGCAAATCCACCACAGCTTTATTCTAATCTTCTATACATCAATCGGTACCGCCACCGCTCAAGGCTAGTATCTGAGGCATCATATTTCTACACAAATCTTGTGTCAGCAGAAGCCTTCATCAGCACCTTGGAGTCAAATTCTGTGTCTATGGATGAAGGTGAGTATGAGAAGCAGTTGCAGGCAGCTAGGGAGGCACGGGATGGGATGAACACCACATCATCACTGTCATCAGGCACAACACCACTACACAATGCTCATGGGCCTGCTATGAAGGAAGAAGTGCGTACAGCATTACCCTCAAAGGAAGCATCAATCAAATTTGAACCTGGTGTATTGTCCATCCAGAGAGATGACCATATTGAGTCCCCAGTGTTGCCTGCTGCATCAACAGCAGCTTTAGCTCCCTCTACAAAGCCTTCTCATAGCCCTAAGGAAAGCAAGCACAGGAATGCATCAGCAACTATGAGAAAGCTGGAAGCTGCAGCCATCCCTGCAGTTGTAGAAGCTGATGAAAGTGGACAGCTTGCAATGGACTACCCTTTTCTATATGCGAGTGCTGGGGATCTGAGAGTTGTAGATGTAGAGTCTTTACTTTCTTCTTATAAAGAGCTTGTCCTCAAGTATGTTGCCCTCTATAAAGCTGTGGAAGGGACAGGGATATCAGAAAGAAACAGTAGGACTTCTTCTCCCCTTCTTAATTCCAGGGATACTGGTAAAGCTCATGTCAGAACAACTGCAGAACTTGGGAGACCTACAAAATCATTGTCTCATGGTGAGTATATGGTTGTAAGTGAGGAGCAATCAGTTGTGAAAGAAGAGGAGGCACCTGAAGTGAAGAGAACAATTCACTCTGATGGGTTCCAGGACCTATTTGATGGAATGCATGTGCGTGTTGAGGGCTCTAATGAGGGCAATGCTTCATCTCCAAAAAGACCATCAATTACAGATATGGGAAGGGAGGAGTATCCTCCAGAGAATCATGGTGGACGGGCAATGGAGCCACAGGCAGAGAGAGACTATGTTGATGAAAGTGGAGTGGGAGAAGAACATGTGGTTGCAGAAGACACAGGGCACTCATCCCATGAAATCTTAGAGATTCAAGACACATCAAGTGACAAGCAAGAGATAGTGGAGAATGCATCAAGAGTTGATTCATGATGATCAAACCCACTGGATGGAATTTCTTCACTAAACCACATTACCAGCATGTATTCTGAATTGCATATGGCTTAGGGGTTATGTTTCCTTTGAATCTGTAAAATGTATGCTAGATGCCAGCCTAAAGGATAGGCATTGTTCCATGCAATCCTGCTTGAAGAAAAGTAAAATTAACAACAGTGGAATTGTGTGATACTCAATGTGAACTGTGTCCACAGTTGAAATTCTGATCCAGAACCAGTGATTAGATAGTGAGGTCAGAGATGAAATTGGGATTATGTCAGTTTGTTCTCAAGATGCTACACTTTGACGGCATACAAGAAATAACAGATTCCTCTTCAACTGACCCTTCAAAGTCAAAGATTGCAGTACAAATAAATGAATTCAGTGGGCTATATAGTTCTGAAGGACCTATTACAAAGGTCTCTTATGAAAATGGATTGCAGCACATCACCAATAGTCTCCACAAGAACAGAGTCCATCTTTGAAGTGATGAAAGCGATTACCATCTCTTACAATGATTTGTCTATCAACAATCTTTGCAATGAATTTAGTAGCAGTGTGGCAATCACCACAGACTCTCAAGTTTTTGAAAATTCGAATCAGAGTACCAGGAGGTGTGCTGATGAGTCCAAATGCAATGGCCAGCTTCTCACTGTGATGACATAAACGGGCCACCTTTTCTTCCTCCTCTACATCATGCAACACAAATTTGGTATCTGGCACATACCCTATCTCCTCCATCTGCACAGCCAATTTCTTTAATTCTGCACGGATTGCAACTATTTGGGGATGGTTTTGGTCATCCACCGTAAATGAGTGCATACGTTTATTTACCTCAATCCATGTTCGTCCTGGTTGTTTCTTTACACCCCTTTCCAACCTCTGTTTATGTACATTTGCACTTTTATCCCATTTGCCAGCAGCGGCATAGATGTTTGATAGCATCACATATCCAGCTGCATCTCCAGGATCTATTTCAAGAACTCGTTTTGCAATGCGCTCTGCCATCTCCACATTACCATGTATCCGGCAAGCACCAAGCAAGGACTTCCACACAGAAGCACTGGGTTCACAAGGCATCATTTTGATCAGATCCTCTGCCTCATTCAGACGGCCAGCACGGCCAAGAAGATCAACCATCACAGCATAGTGCTCCACTGTTGGAGAAATGTTGTACATAGAAGTCATGGTTTCAAAATAGCGCAGGCCTTCATCCACTAGGCCCGCATGGCTACAAGCTGACAGCAGGGAAACAAAAGTGACATTGTTCATTGGGACACCTTCATCACACATCTGTTTGAAATGTCCAAGAGCTTCCCTACCCTGCCCATACATGGCATAACCTCCAAGCATGGCAGTCCAAGAACCAACATCACGCATAGGCATGCTGTTGAACGCTCTTTTAGCATCCTCTAAGCTCCCACATTTGGCATACATGTCAATGAGGCTATTACCCACAAATACATCAGTCTTGAAACTACTTTGAATGATCTGTTCATGAATATTTCTGCCCTCTTCAAGTGCTGATACACTAGCACATGCATTCAGTATCCCCAGGAAAGTGACAGCATTTGGCTCCACCCTTTCTTGTTGCATTTGGGAATACAATGCTAATGCCTTCTGCCCTTGCCCACATTTCACATGTCCCAAAATTATGGAATTCCAAGCAACCACATCATGTGTGGGCATCTTGTTGAACACTCTCTGAGCATCCTCTATACTTCCACATTTGGCATACATATCAAGAAGGCTATTACGGACAAAAAGATCATTATCCAAACCACTTTGATTAACCTGTTCCTCAATTCGCCTGCCTTCTTCAATAGCTGCTACACTAGCACATGCATTCAGAATCCCCATAAAAGTGACAGCATCAGGCTTCACCCCTTCCCGTTGCATTTGTGGAAACAGCATGATTGCCTTCTGCCCTTGTCCACATTTCACATGTCCTAAAATCATGGCATTCCAAGCAACCACATCACGTGTGGGCATCCTGTTGAACACTGCTTGAGCATCTTCTATGCTCCCACATTTGGCATACATGTCAACAAGGCTACAACTCACATACAGGTCTGATTCACAGCCACTCTGAATGATTTGCCTATGGATGTGTCTGCCATCATCGAGCAACCGTAAATTTGTACATGCATTAATCACTTGAACAAATGTGAACCTGTCAGGAATCATGCCCTCTTGTTGCAGTTGTTGAAAAAGTTCCATTGTCTCCTCAAATCGTCCAGCCTTCACATATCTTGCAAGCCTTGTGTTCCAGGAAAAACTGTTCAATTGTACTGCACCAGGTGCCATTGCTGCCAATTCTGCTTCCACCCAGGGGGGTTTCAAATTGCTGTCGAGCCACAGTACCTTCTGTGTTGTCTTGTGCTTAAAATCAGGATACCTTTCATTTACCTACAACCAGAAATTCAAATCCAGTTGATCAGCTACATGTTTCCCATTGCTTGCCACAGACCAGGGAACCACAACAAAGCCCCAATTCTACTGAACCTCATACATCATCAACATGTGAATTGTGCACAACAACAATTGATTTCATTTTACCTTTTCTGCCCTGTGATCCCACCACTGTGACGGATCTGAGAAAAACTCTCGCCAAAGCTTCTCAACCATCCTTCTCGGACCTGCCATCAACTGACAAACTGCTGAAAAAACAGTCCAACTCACAGGGACTTGCTTTCCTCATGCCAAGGACCACATCCACATTTGTCATAAAGAGAGAGTGAGACACGCACACCCAAACCCTAATACAAAGGGCAAGTACCCTAAACCCTCATACAGAGGGTCCTTACCGGGAGGAGTATTGGTATTTCCAGAAAGTCTCGAATATGCCCTTAGTGGTGGTGCAACACTCTGCGAGTATCTCAGAAACTTGAAAGTGGATACTTCTTCACCGGCACTCTTCTTCTTCTGCTTCTTTTTCACCGGGCTTAAAGTCCGGGAGCATTCTGAAAGACATCTCTGGGAATCAGCTAGTCTGAAGAAGCTGAAACCTTTCATCAACTGCGTTACCTCTGAGCTTTCAGCCAGAGGAGAAACTGAGTGTATCTGTGGCGAAGGGAAAAAGGCACACCTCTGGCCAGAACCATGTTGGAGCAAAACTCCACTCATCTGTGACAAATCCAAACCACAACCGAAATGCTCAAAATCCAACCCCTAAAAACCTCACCCAAAACTCTGCATAAATCTCAGCAATCCCTGTTCCTTGTCTACGAACTTTCACCGGTGCTCAGCTTCCCCATCACGAGAAGATGCAGCAGATTCCTTCGTCCTCCCTCCTCTGTCGTCCGCCTCGCGTAAAGAGAGGAGAGTTGAGACGATCGCTCAACTCTGATTTCTGTAAATCCCAAAACCCTAACCCTAATTTCATGGAAAACCCTCGACCCTTGTTCCCTTGACAGGTTCAGAGTTCGAATCCTTCCCGAGCGCTTGCAGTTGGAATCTAATCAATAACTTCCAATCAGCCATTTTTCTGTGTGCCAAATTTGGCACTGTTGTGAAAATTTGGAAAATTTTGGAAAATTCAAATTCAATGTTTTTTTGAGAAAGAAAAGGTTCAAAAATTCGAATTATTTTATAAAAGCTCAATGCAATTTTTATTTTAATATAAAAAATTATTCCTGTGATACCCAATGGGCATCATAGAAAAAAAAACAACTTAAGGTATTTCAGAAAATGGAATGCCCTGCGAGATTTTATGCTCTATGAGCATACCTCCAAATCCACCAAGAAAAATCTCAAAGGTCTTTCCCAACTTAAGTTCTAATTTTTAGGCAAGGATTTTTTTGGTGGCAAAAATTCACCATTTTGCTTTAAAAAAACCAAAGTACCAAGGAATGTGGTGAAGGGAACTTTTTGAAAATTTTCCCAAAAAAATTACCACATTTCCATGAAGAAATTGATTAAATCATCAAGATTTTTGGAGGATTTGGACAAATTTTTAACTTCCTTCTATTGAAATCGTCATATTTAGCTAATAGGTTCTAGCATGCAATGGGATTCCTAGATTTTCTACTTCTTTATTTTTCTTGTAGTCAAATTTGATCAAATCCTCTTGTGTCTGATTGCCATTTTGGAGCAACATGAGAAAATTCATAAAAAAAAACTAGTTCTAGGTAGGTCACTAAAAATGGACATTTTCCATAAACATGTGACCATTTAGTGTTCTCTCTCTCTTGGAAATGTTGGACCCTAACATTAGGGTAGAAAACTGTAAGAAAAAAAAGCTTTGTTTGAAAAAAATGAAATCTTGGTCACAATGGGTTTCATTTTTTTCAACACATTCACACAACCATTTTAAAGTGTTTTCTTAATTAATTCTACTATAATCAACAAAACATCCTTGATATTCATAAAAAGCCTAAAGTGGTTATTTAACATTTTAACACAAAAGTAGTAAAAAACATCTAATTGACTAAAATTCAAATTTCATTCAATGTAGTTGAATTCAATTTAAGAATTTGAATCAATGCAATTCAAATTCTATTCAATTTGCATGCAATGTCATTCAATATTGTCATTCAAAATGGAACTTAATTTTCACATTGAAATCAATTCATTTTTTTAATTAATTGGTCAATCGATCATTGCTAGTAATGCATAGCAACATAGAGCCCAATTTTGAAGTAATATATATATTGAAAAACATTATTTCAAACAAGAGGTGGTTGAAATCTTTAGGTCTTTTAACTTTTAAGTTTGTGATTTTGTTTTGGATTAATTAGGATTGTGTTGTTGTTTTGGGTAGAAGTTGGAGATTTGAGTGTTGAATTAAAAATCCAATGACACTGCAAAATTTTGTTGGCACTGAATTTAGTCCAAATTTCTAAAAGAAACTCAACATAAATTTTTGAAAGTCAAAGTTAGGTTTTTCCTTCATACCCCTTATTTCAATCAAAGTTTTGAAAAACCTAAAATATAATCCAAGCTCCAAATGAAAACAAGATTGGAATAACCAAGATTTTCACGATGATATGAATGCATATGTAAGGGATGAATAAAGTTTTAATGTTCTTGTGGGCTTTAATTTTATTGAATCTTGATCAATTTGGTTGATGATACCAAAATCAAAGTGAGGGTCCTTATGGTTTAGGAGGGTTAATGTGTGATCACAACACAAAATCACAACAAACACCTATCTTACTACATAGATCATATTCCAATTGTAAAAAAGTTTTCATGAATTTGCATATTTCAATTGACATGTTGCATATTAACATTACTTTGTGGGATTTTAGTTCATGAAGTTTTATTGTTAAACATGAGCTCCTTGATACCATGTTTATCAGTGTTTACCAAGTTCACAATACTACAAAATATTTTGTGATAGGTAATCTTGGTTGATAATAAATTACATAGTTAGCATTGTTAGGAGTGATGTCCTTAAACTTTAGGTCAATGTAAAATTATCTTATTGGGAGGAGACCCATATTGATGCCATGGTCTTTTGTCATGGGTTTTTTTGCACTAAAGTTTTAAAGCATATTTATTGATATTTTTTAGAAAAAGATCCAAACCAGAAAGATAATCCATTGCATTCCATAACTTTTATAAAATAGAAAACACATAACAAATAAACAAACATCCAATGAAAATGGAATAGCCACAAACAAAGGCATATTTTAAAGAAAAGGTGTTGAAATAAATGATAACAAATGATAGACTAATTATGCCCATCACTAAACATAAATGAATGATTGATTGGGGCAAAAGTTTTGACTTAAGTTAATTGGTGTGCATTTTGCACCTTATGAAATTACATTCACAAAATAAGGAGCCAAGGGTGCACCCTTAGTAAGGACTTCAGTGATTGCTTATTCGAAAATATTATTGGTATATATTAAGAATATTTCATTTGTAAGTTACAAAAAATCATAAGAAAGTCCTTTTGATTCAAAAATATGTTACATCATATTTTTAATGTGAATATGTGTTTTAAGAGTCTCTCCAAAATTATGTCATTTTCAATTCCTTTAAGAATCATTTATGAGTTTTTGCAGGTAGCAAAAGCATTATATAACATTGGTTACAATGATTAATCAATGATTTTGAGAATTCAAATTTTGTTAGCATTTCAAATTATTGCACATGTTTCCACAATATATTAAAA
>Ga0209208_10012958_pt1 | contig 10480 bp, 9 predicted proteins | sample S1TSphfallax_3_FD_187694 | JGI IMG/M metagenome (GOLD analysis project Ga0209208, IMG submission 187694) | Host-associated microbial communities from peat moss isolated from Minnesota, USA - S1T2_Fd - Sphagnum fallax MG (SPAdes) (version 2) | ecosystem: Host-associated > Plants > Peat moss >... | reverse complement strand
AAGACCAAAGTCAAAAATTCAGGATGCAGTTACAGCGGAAACTTTAACCGAAATCCCGGCAGGGGGAACAGGACGGGTGCTGTACGAGGGAAATTCTTGGCGGGCAAAATGTGATGATGACAAACTCAGCCTAGCATCCCATCAACTGGTTTATGTGGTGAGGAGGGAGGGGACGACGTTAATTGTAATGCCAGAAAATGTTTTGCATTTCCAATAACTCAGGAGAATAACAATGGAACAGTTTTTTTTACTGGTCTTTTTGGCGCTTGGTGGTTCTGCCATAGCAGGATCGGTGAAAGTTGTCAGCCAGGGTAATGAGGCTTTAGTGGAAAGATTGGGGAGCTACAACCAAAAACTCCGTCCAGGACTAAATTTTGTGATCCCATTTTTAGACAAAGTTGTTTACCGAGCAACGATTCGGGAAAAGGTTTTAGATATTCCGCCGCAAAAATGTATTACCCGTGACAATGTTAGCATTGAGGTAGACGCGGTAGTTTACTGGCGGGTTGTCGATATGGAAAAAGCCTGGTACAAGGTAGAAAATCTCCAGGCAGCTATGGTGAACTTAGTACTCACCCAAATTCGCTCAGAAATGGGACAATTGGAGTTAGATCAAACCTTTACTGCCCGTTCTCAAATCAACGAACTTTTATTAAGAGATTTAGATATTGCCACTGATCCTTGGGGTGTAAAAGTAACACGGGTAGAACTGCGAGATATTATTCCCTCCCAAGCAGTGCGGGAATCGATGGAATTGCAAATGTCAGCAGAGCGGCGGAAACGGGCATCAATTTTAACCTCAGAGGGCGATCGCGAGTCTGCGGTTAATAGTGCTAGAGGTAAAGCTGATGCCCAAATTCTGGATGCCGAAGCTAGACAAAAATCTGTAATTTTGGAAGCTGAAGCTCAGCAAAAGGCGATCGTTCTCAGGGCGCAAGCTGAACGCCAGCAGCAAGTTCTCAGAGCACAGGCAATTGCAGAATCAGCAGAAATTATTGCCCAAAGAATTAAAACCAGCCCCGATGCCCAAAAAGCCCTAGAAGTCCTCTTTGCTCTGGGTTATCTGGATATGGGGACAACAATTGGTAAGAGCGATAGCAGCAAAGTTGTGTTTATTGACCCCCGCAGTATCCCAGCTACCTTAGAGGGGATACGCTCCGTTGTCTCAGGTCCCCAGTCAAATCCTGAGTAGTTGCCGTAGATGGGAAGAGATTGAGGAAGAAGGGGTTTTCCTCAATCTAAAATTAGCTCCCCAATATCAGGGGGTGTTTTTTTGATGATTACAACCTACCCACATTTACAGTAAACCACAAACTTGGGAAAATGAAGGTAAGTACTTGAACAGAATTAATTACACAAACTTTGGGCTGGAATCCTTTATCCAGTCTAGATAAGACTAGATATTAGTTTGTAAATATTTCTGTTCGGTTACTTAAAAATAAGGGTTTCAGCCTTCGTGAACGACTACGTATTCACCATTGGTTTAATAGCACCCACCATAGCCGTTGGCGAAGCGATCTCCTGAAATGCTCACCAATAGGTTGTTTTGTTATCTACCTGTATTTCGCTGAAATGTTTGCGGCTGATAAAAAACTTTTTGGTTTACTGATTATCCAACGCCCTCTTTTTCGTGTTGCACCCGTTTAACAAGTTCCACTATACTGTGTTCAGCAGCAAAAATAAATTTGGAACAGTTTTGCATCCCAAAATTTATGAAGAATCATGAACTCCCTTTGGAGCAATCATCCCAATGTCATGAAACCATAAATTGATAATTACTGTGTATTCAGATATTTTATAGTTACCGAAATCTAATGAATCGCAAAATCACTTTAGCGCTACTGTTTGGTGGCAAGTCTGCCGAGCATGAAGTTTCTCTACTCTCAACTCAAAATATTATCAAAGCTCTAGATCGAAATAAATATAGCCTGCTTCTAATAGGAATAGACCGTGAGGGACGGTGGCGTATTCATGAGGATATCAAGAGTTTACCTACAGTTCCAAACTTAGATTTCATGCAAGGATCTGGCGAAAGTATAATTTTGGTGTCAGGTGAAGGAACAGCAAAAATTACAAGTCCCTCCGGAGGAAAAATAGCTGAACTTGATGTTGTTTTCCCAGTCTTACACGGTCCTTATGGAGAGGATGGATCAGTACAGGGTTTTCTAAAACTCGCAAATATTCCATTCATCGGTTCGGGTGTCTTAGCTTCTGCTGTTGGAATGGATAAGGATTTTACCAAGCGCTTATTGAGAGATGCTGGTATTTCAATTGCAGATTTCTTGGTTTTTAATTGCTCTCAGTTATCTGATATCAAATTTGAAGATGTGAAAGCAAAATTGGGGATACCCTTTTTTGTAAAGCCAGCTAACTTAGGTTCTTCTGTAGGTGTTAGCAAAGTGAATGATGCAGCTCAATTTTATAGAGCTATCAGTGAAGCATTTGAATATGATACCAAAGTTCTAATTGAAGAGTTTATTCAGGGTCGAGAAATTGAATGTTCTGTTCTAGGTGACTATGACCCAGTTGCCTCTGTTCCGGGGGAAGTTATTCCGAAAACCGAGTTTTACTCTTATGAGTCAAAATATATTGATGAAAATGGCTCGATTCTAGAAATACCTGCTAAACTCCCGCCTGATACAGCGGAAGATGTCAGAGATATGGCAGTTCGGGTTTTTAAGATACTTCACTGTCATGGAATGGCTCGTGTAGACTTCTTTTTGAAAAAGACGGGAGAGCTACTAGTAAATGAAATAAATACCATCCCTGGATTCACAGATATGAGCATGTATCCAAAACTTTGGGAAGCAAGTGGGATACCGCTTCCTTTACTGATAGATAGACTAGTGGAAATGGCGATCAATCGCCATGAGCGTGAGAATAAGCTAAGATATTCGGTAAGCAGAGCAATCACACTTTAGTTTGTCATGTTTAATAGACATCTCCGAAAATGATGAAAGCCTATTCTACTAGCGTATAAGATATTTGGACTTTGGACAAACGAAAATAGTTCACACGAACTGAAAGAATAGGCACCATAAATTACCTCAATAACTTTTTTAACTGAGTCAACCTGAGTGAAACCCGTCAAAGTTTACGACGAAATTGTTAATTTTATTGCTGGGGGTACCACTCCCCAAAGCGTGATCAATTTCCACCTTTCAGAAACCGCTCAAGAAAGCTTAGAAGATTTAATCTACGGTGCCAAAAATAACGAACTCACGAAAGAGGAAAAACGGCAGTTAGACCACTTCCTGACTTTAGAACATATTATGAGATTAGCCAAGGCTAAAGCTTACACTTACTTAGAGAAATAAGATAAATAAAATGGCTCGTGTTTACGTAAGTGCAGAAACTGCGGGTACGCCCCCTGAGTTACTTAGGAGGGTTGATCTGGGGAGCATCCCCATGAAAGTAAATTTATTACCCAAACGAAGGAGATTACAAGGCTCTCTTGATTCTGAATATCCAAGGAAATCCCACGCAACCTTAATACCCTTAATGGTGATAATTTAACCTGCTCCAAGGATTAAACTAGGAAAGCGATCGCTATGAACTACACAACCCCTATTTATGTTGTTATCTCGTCAGACCCTGTCTACAACCTTAGTATTTTGTGCTTGTATACTAGGCATTAGCTGGATTCAATTGCCTCAACTGCAAGCATTAATCAGTACTCAACAAACCCCCTCCCTAGCCACTCTAGAAAGAGATGTCCAGGTGGAAAATCTCCGTCTTCGGATCCTCAAGCAGATGCCCAGTTTTAGTTATGATAACTTTATAGGAGATTGGGTGTACATTGACTTTTTACAATACTTTGGTGATGATGAAGCCCGGGTTCAAACCGGGTACAGTTTGAGTCCTGAATATTTTGATGTAATTCTCAACCGCGACCCCAGATTTTTAGATGCTTATTTAGGTCTTTCCGTGAGTACTTCTTTATATGCAGGGATGCCAGAACGCTCCGTAAAATTGACGAATCAGGGTTTAAAATATCTCACCCCCTGGGTGCCTGCAAAGTCTTATTATGTGTGGCGCTATAAAGGAACTGATGAGTTATTATTTTTAGGTAATGCCCAAGCAGCTAAAGCATCTTTTGCCAATGCGGCTAACTGGGCTAGTAATTTCTCCGATCCTGAAAGTCAGAATGTCGCTTTCATTTCCGGCAAGACAGCGGAATTCTTGGAACACAACCCTGATAGCAAATATGCCCGAATTGCCACCTGGGGACTAGTTTTACAGAGAAATGTTGATGAAAAAACTCAGAAACGCGCAATTAAGGAAATTGAAGCCTTGGGAGGGAAAGTAGTGAAAACTGCTCAAGGGCATCAAATAGTGTATCCACCAAAAGATTAGATAAGTTTGATTTACTGGTATAAAAGTCAACTAATTGAGTCGCAAACCCTGGAATTAGACATCAATGATCCGGGGCTGATTTATGGTGCTACGGTTTTCACCACCCTCCGGGTTTATAACCACTGCCTAGATAGTACTTTAACCAACTGGCAGGCACACTGCCATCGCCTACAACAAACTCTCACCACCTTCGGTTGGCCCCAACCCGATTGGCAGCAGGTACGTCAAGGTGCCCAAAGGCTCCTAGAACATTTCCCGGTTCTGAGAATCACCATCTTTCCCGATGGTCGCGAATGGATAACGGGGAGGTTCCTCCCAGCAGATTTGACAGAAAAACAAAAACATGGTATATGTTGTAGCTTATCAAAATTCACCCGCAGTCTACCCGCCCACAAAACAGGCAACTACCTGAGTCCCTGGTTAGCCAAAAATCACCTCCAATCAGCCAATGCCCAAGAAGTAATCCTGCAAGATGCCACAGGCAATTGGCTAGAAACTAGTACAGGCAATCTTTGGGGGTGGAAAGATGGCTACTGGTGGACCCCTCCCCTCCATTTGGGGATTCTGCCAGGGGTAATGCGATCGCAAATCTTCAGCTGGGTGCAAAATCAAGGAATAGGAGTCAGGGAGGAACCTTGGACAACTGAATTAGTTCAAGAGTTAGAAGCGATCGCCTACACTAATAGTGTGGTGGAAATTATCCCCATCCATACCGTCGTCGAACCCCTAGGGTCGCTACAATATAATCCCTACCACTCATGTTTTCACCAACTGATGGGGTTATTTTTCTCATGACAGGAACAAGCATTTATGAGATATCTTAAGATAAGTTAACATAATTCTTAATAATGCCCATCCTCTCTCAACACAGAGACGCTTCGCATCCGCACAAAAAATACAGGAGGATTGACCTCGGTGAATAAAAGATGGAGAAATGCAGGGCTGTACGCACTGCTATTTATAGTAGTCATTGCTTTAGGTACAGCCTTTTTTGACAAACAACCCCAAAGTCGGGAAACATGGCGCTATAGCCAATTCATTCAAGAAGTGGAAAACGGCAGGGTGGAAAGAGTTAGTCTGAGTGCAGACCGTTCCACAGCCCTTGTAACACCTAAAGATGGGAATAAAAAGCTGGTTACCTTGGTCAACGATCCTGATTTGATCAATACCCTGACGCGGAAACACGTTGATATCACCGTACTACCCCAAACTGACGAAGGCTTCTGGTTCAAAGCTCTCAGCAGCTTATTCTTCCCTGTATTGCTCCTATTTGGCTTATTTTTCTTGCTCCGTCGGGCCCAGAATGGTCCTGGTAGCCAAGCGATGAACTTTGGCAAATCCCGAGCTAGAGTGCAAATGGAACCCCAGACCCAGGTAACATTTAGCGATGTTGCAGGCATCGACCAAGCTAAGTTGGAGTTAAATGAAGTCGTAGATTTCTTGAAAAACGCTGACCGCTTCACCGCAGTTGGAGCCAAAATTCCCAAGGGTGTACTGTTAGTTGGTCCCCCTGGTACAGGTAAAACCCTCCTAGCCCGGGCCGTAGCTGGGGAAGCAGGTGTTCCCTTCTTCTCGATCTCCGGTTCGGAATTTGTGGAAATGTTCGTTGGGGTAGGTGCATCCCGTGTCCGTGACCTATTTGAGCAAGCTAAATCCAATGCCCCCTGTATCGTCTTCATTGATGAAATTGATGCCGTAGGTCGTCAGCGCGGTGCAGGTTTAGGTGGTGGGAACGATGAGCGGGAGCAAACCCTCAACCAGCTGCTCACGGAAATGGATGGCTTTGAAGGCAATACTGGGATCATTATTATTGCTGCTACCAACCGTCCCGACGTTCTTGATGCCGCCCTATTGCGGCCAGGTCGGTTCGACCGTCAAGTAGTGGTGGACCGTCCCGACTACGCTGGACGTAGTGAAATCCTGAAAGTCCATGCCCGTGGTAAAACCTTGGCCAAGGATGTAGACTTAGACAAAATTGCCCGGCGTACCCCTGGATTTACTGGCGCAGACCTATCCAACCTCCTCAACGAAGCCGCAATTTTGGCAGCACGGCGGAACTTGACGGAAATTTCCATGGACGAAATCAACGATGCCATAGATCGGGTTTTAGCTGGTCCTGAGAAGAAAGATCGGGTGATGAGCGAAAAACGCAAAACCCTCGTGGCATATCACGAAGCCGGTCACGCATTAGTGGGGGCCCTGATGCCCGATTTCGACCCAGTGCAAAAAATCAGTATTATTCCTCGCGGTCGTGCAGGTGGTTTAACTTGGTTTACCCCTAGCGAAGACCGGATGGACACTGGGTTGTACAGCCGTGCCTATCTTGAAAATCAGATGGCAGTGGCTTTAGGTGGTCGAATCGCCGAAGAATTAGTCTTTGGGGAAGAAGAGGTGACCACCGGCGCTTCCAATGACCTCCAACAGGTAGCACGGGTAGCACGGCAAATGATTACCCGCTTTGGGATGAGCGATCGTCTAGGACCAGTTGCCCTTGGTCGTCAACAAGGTAATATGTTCTTAGGGCGGGACATCATGTCAGAGCGTGACTTCTCAGAAGAAACTGCCGCTACCATTGATGAAGAAGTTCGCCAATTAGTAGATGTAGCTTACACCCGTGCTAAGGAAGTATTAGTTAGCAACCGCCACATTTTAGACCAAATTGCTCAAATGTTGGTGGACAAGGAAACGGTGGACGCTGAGGAATTGCAAGATATCTTGGCAACTAACGATGTGAAAACTGCTGCTTTTGCCTAAATTATCGAGATTTCAAATGGGGGTAATTCCAGGTTTCCTGGAGTTACCCTTTTCTATGCCTGCCATCTTCACCAGATTTTGTGGTTTGTTTTGAGGCAGGAGGAAATAAAAGAGAGAAGGAAGCAGAAGGATTAAAAATCAGATCATCAGCGTTAAAGTCTTGATTTCCCCTCCTGCCTCTGGTGGAGTACATGGGTGTTCGGACTTAACGGGAAAATTCAGGTGGGAATTGAGGCCTCCTCACCTTAGCTAAAACAAAAATTTATCCCACACTGTCCTTCGGGTCAGATGTGGGATGAATTTTTGGGCGATAACGAATTGACCTCTAACCGAATCAAGCCATAGGCTTGAAAGGGCGAGGGGTCGATGAGGAATCGCCATCTTTCATGCGAAGCCTACATCTCTGTGCGAGTAGATGTAGGTGTGTCACATCACCGCAACTATGTGAATGTAACCCCAGGAAATGGTGTCGTGCATTTCTGCCCCTATTTATGATGCCTAATATCATCAATAGCATGGTCAGTTGCTCTGATGGCACCAGCAATATGCCTAAGGGCAGCCTTTTTCAACCCCTGTACTGTGGGATCATCTTCCTCGCGTCCTACATCAGAACGTACTTTCTTCAATAACTGTTCGGCCTTGCGTAACCGTCCTACGTGATTATTGGGGACATCGACGGATGGATGATCATTGAGGTTTTTGCCATCATCAATAGCCGCTCGTTTAATATCGTTAATAGTTGCATCCACCTGCTGAATAGCAACATCTTCTTGTCCATTAACAGCAGCATCCCCAGGGCGATGTTCTAACAACCACCGTGCTGTGCGTAAATCAGTGAGGGCATGTAGGTAATAAGGATGCTTTCCAGGTAAGTCAGCATAAGCAGATCCCGAAATTACTGAGAAACCGCTACTTAGAGATATTGCTACCAATCCCGTCAAGAGACTAATGGAACGAATGTTAGGCATAAATAATCCAAAAATCAGAATCTACAGCTATTAGACCTCCCAGTTTCACAAAAGGTTTAAAGCTGACTTATGCCAATGTTGTGTAGTTAATGTGTCAAAGTTATTAGCATCCATAATTTTTCCGAGTGCAAAACCGTTTGTAAATTTCATGACCGAGCGAATTTTAGATTTTAGATGTGCCAATTTTAGATTTTAGATTGGGGATGAACTAGTTTTCTATAAATCTAGCCATTGCTAGAGGCTCAAGTTCCGGGAAACTTATAACCTAAAGGCTGTTTAACCGAAAGATAGACCAGTGGATGACATACTAGCGCGATCTCAAGAACTAAAACAAGCTTTGGTCGATTTTGTCTTAGATGCAGAGGGAGAGATTGCACAGGCACTAGAAAGCTATGCAGCCAAAAACTCACGGGGACATGATCAAAGCATGCTGATTGAGAGTTTTATTCTCGAAGAGAAAGTTGCTGACCACGCACTTGTAGAAATATTTATTGCCCACCATCCAAATTTATCAGCAAGCGATCGCCAGTTGATTCATAGCTGGTGTCAGAGTTTTATTGGTTTATTTGCCATTACTCAAATCCTACCTGATAGTTTAGAGTTAATGAACTGGCTGACAGCTAAATATTATACCGTCAAGCCAACCCAGGAAATATCTCGGGCAAAGCCTGGAGAAATCATCCTCACTCGAATTTTTCCAGTGAGCAATAGCTATTGGATGTTATCTAGTCATTACATACTGATGGGGAAACTGGGTAAACCAAAGCTGGCTGTAGCTATTGGCAAGTTTAAAGAGAATTATCGTCATCATCTTTATAGTGATGCTCCTGATTTGTTGATAGAAGCTTGGCAGTCCGTAGCATACTACCATCAGCAGTTTGTAGATTTTTTTGGCAGCGATGAAATTATCTTACCTGGATATCAACTAAATAAAAAAATCCAAGAATTTCAGGAAAGGATTACCGAAAAAATATTTATAGCAGCCGGAATTGATCCTGGACAACCTCTTGTTGATCTAGCACAGACAGATGTTAAAGCAGCATTAACTGAGTTAGGTGCTGACTCCCCAACAATTCCCCAGATATCCAATGGTAAAATGGTCATGCCCAAGGTAGATCTACCCGTTGAACTTAAAAAAGCTGAACAGGTAGCCGCACTTTCCCATCCCCGTTGGGGTCAGATGTTTTTGCCAACATACAGTAAGATGCAAGCAATTTTATCAACAGAGGATTGGCAAACTATTGAGGGGAGTGAAAAGCTAATTCGCGTCTACTTAGAAGATGCAAGTATAAATGCTTTTATTTGGCATCGATTAGCAAATAAGTATCTAACTACACTAGAGAAGGTTTTGCAACAGATTCTACAACGCCCTAATTTTAAACTTGCTACCGACTTGGATGGACTTCTCCAGGAATTCCACAAACCGCTTGAGCCAGATTTACCAGAAATTGCCAGTGTCCCCATTCATCTACACAACTTATTCCAAGAAGCTGTGGCAGAAGTTAATAAATCTAAGTCCAAGGACAAGGGGCAAAAAAAGGTAGCTAAGGGTTTTCAATCCACATAGAGGAATCCTATTTAATTTATGTTGCTTAAATCTGGACAAGACAAGGTGCAGGACCTTTTGCATAACTAACTAAACTCCGGGTTCGCTCATTTTTTTCGGAGTTCCAGAAATTGTCAAAAAACCGAAAAATCTAGTTTTGGTAATTGTTTCCGCAATTTACCTCAGGTAGGGAGTATTAATTTGGCGATCGCACATCAAGCTGAGTTACAGAAAATGCTCACACCATTACTGAGTGAGGTAGACCCCAAAGTAATTGAAAGTCAGCGGAAGGAGTTGTTGGAGAAGATTTAGCAGAATCATCGGGTGAGGTTGGAGTAGTGAAGAGGGTATTGAGGTTTTTGAGAAATAGCCGAAACTCACATCTTGCACCAAGAAAATTTGATGTAATTTAATCACATAGTATGAATCACAAACCCTTGATTTAGGGAGAAAAATCTCTAAAAATAAGGTTGCCTGATCACGTATCTTTTGAGGATGCCTGGGTTGGTACGGAGAGGTGCAAGTCTGAGGAAAGGGAAGTGGGTTGGAACTTGCCTCAGCATCATGTTCCGGTGGATGAGAGCGATCGCTAAAAAACCATCTTTCTGAATCAACCAGTGAGATGAATAGGCAATGGTCAATCAATTTTAGATGCAAGGATTTTAGATTTTAGATTAACCCCATACCGTCGATGTTGGGGCAAGAGGTAAGAAATTTTGGATTTTAGATTTTAGATGGGGAGGGAGTAGTCCCTTCCTTAAGTACTCCATAACCTCTAGAGGTATAAACATGGCGCTTCAACGGCTGTTTATCTAGTAAAGATTGGAGAAAAAATCTATGTCCTGCACGTTTTTTA
>Ga0209208_10012957_pt1 | contig 10480 bp, 10 predicted proteins | sample S1TSphfallax_3_FD_187694 | JGI IMG/M metagenome (GOLD analysis project Ga0209208, IMG submission 187694) | Host-associated microbial communities from peat moss isolated from Minnesota, USA - S1T2_Fd - Sphagnum fallax MG (SPAdes) (version 2) | ecosystem: Host-associated > Plants > Peat moss >... | reverse complement strand
AGTCGAAATGTCTTGAGTTATGACAAATGCACAATTGAATAAGGTAAACACCCCAATTGGGAACAACCAGATAAGTCGAGTTCCACCAAGCTTTGAAGTTTCCCGAATTCCATTGGTAGATTCATCAAATTGTCACACCCCTATAGTTGAAATCTCTTAAGTTGTGACAAGTGCACAATTGAATCAGGTAAACACCCCAATTGGGAACAACCAAATAAGTCGAGTTCCACCAAGCTTTGAAGTTTCCCGAACTCCATTGGTAGATTCGTCAAATTGTGGCACCCCCATTGTCGAAATGTGTTGAGTTGTGACAAGTGCACAATTGAATAAGGTAAACACCCCAATTGGGAACAACCAGATAAGCCGAGTTCCACCAAGCTTTGAAGTTTCCCAAACTCCATTGGTAGATTCGTCAAATTGTGGCACCCCCCTAGTTGAAATCTCTTGAGTTGTGACAAGTGCACAATTGAATCAGGTAAACACCCCAATTGGGAACAACTAGATAAATCGAGTTCCACCAAGCTTTGAAGTTTCCCGAACTCCATTGGTAGATTCGTCAAATTGTGGCACCCCCCTAGTTGAAATCTCTTGAGTTGTGACAAGTGCACAATTGAATCAGGTAAACACCCCAATTGGGAACAACCAAATAAGTCGAGTTCCACCAAGCTTTGAAGTTTCCCGAACTCCATTGGTAGATTCATCAAATTGTCGCACCCCCCTAGTTGAAATGTCTTGAGTTGTGACAAATGCACAATTGAATCAAGTAAACACCTTAATTGGGAACAACTAAATACGTCGAGTTCCACCAAGCTTTGAAGTTTCCCGAACTCCATTGGTAGATTCGTCAAATTGTGGCACCTCCACAATCGAAATGTCTTGAGTTGTGACAAGTCCACAATTGAATCAGGTAAACACCCCAATTGGGAACTGTTTAGCAACAACGGACAATTTGGACTGGGGTGACGCACGTTTCCATCATCGCCATAAACACAACACAAGAAACAATCGAGTTTTTGGGGAGCAACGAATCGACGAAAATTTGTCAGGGCAGTGTGATCCTCGTTCACAAAAAAGGTGAGAAACGCGCCACGTGAACTGAGCATCGGCAACGGCGGGGGGGCGTTGTTGTGACACTGCTCGCGATTGCCGCAGACAGTTGTCGCAAGGTTGTGCGGCGGGAATCAGGCTGCACCGTTGGGATTGGCCGTCCACAGCCAAATGAAGATTGTGCCGTCGACAATTTTCCGTGTTCATGATCCAAACATTGGGTTTGGCGAAAGAGGAATCGAGGTGCAGAGCTTCGGTTCTAGATTTCGTGCTAGAAATCACTTTGTTGATACTCGGTCAACCATCACGAGCGAGTCGGCCTGACTCTTGGTGTAGAGCAACAAAAGATTTAAAAGATCTGCGATGAATGACGAACCTAATGGACGGATAGTTGTACCTGCAGCCGATGACCCCGATGGCCACCATGACGCGCGTTTCGCCCAAGAACCACGACTGCAATTGTGCCTTCTTAGCGTCCTCGTCGAGATGCGCATGAAGATGAGTGGTCTTCACGCATGCCACATTGTTGGCCATGGATGCCACTTGCTCGACCGACCGTCGTGTCCAGCAATACACCATGGCCTTATCCGTCTTGGAAGAAACGTTGCAATCCCATTCGATGAATTTTTGAACGATTTCCTCGTCCACATCAGCCATTTTGTCGACGACATACTCAATCAGGGGGCGCACCGTGGACATTCGGACGACAACGAATCTCGTGGACATCACGATCTTGAAGTCCATTTCTTGAGAAGGGGAGAAGGAGGCTGTTAACGCGACGAGTTAGCATCCCACGGCCCACAACGGCAATAGGCGCTTCATGACGGGTCTGAAATCCGACAACAACAAATGCACTTCATCCACGACGATGTAATGAAGCTTTTGCAAATGGTTCAATGTATGCGCGAGTTCCACGAACCTGGGAGTGGTTGCACGTTCCACTGATATGAACAAGATGGACGGAGGATCATCAAACATGATCATGTCCATGCCATAGGTCGTGTCGAAACCCCACTTTGGGCAAGTGTGGGGGTGAAACCCAACACTCCCAAAGTTGGGGATTTGGAGTCCTCCGGGACTCCTGAATGTTTAGAGCTCGACAAAAAGGGCCCAAACACCTCTCATTTGAGTGTTCTGGGTGTCATTGAAAAGGTCTTGAAGCGTAGATATCGAAAATGGCCTCGCATTGGTCATTTGGACATCTTCAGCCCAAGTTATGGGCAAAAGAAGGCCCGAGAGTCAAATTGGCAGTTTGACTCCCGACCACAAAACGTCGGGAATCAACCTCTTCCTGACCTCCGAATTGAAAGTGCGACATGGCGTTGGAAAGATCTGGACAAGGGCTATAACTTTGGTTTAAACCTCGTTGCGATCAAACTCTGCAGTCGGGAATTACGAGCGTTCAAAGTCCTAGTACTCCAACCGGGACAGTTTCAGGATAATTTCGGGACTCCAACTTGGGAGTCCCGGGAAAAAGAGCCATTTGGATGTAACCCCTGCGGAGTGTTGCAGAGAATACTATATGGGGGAAGGTGGTGGCTTCCCCCGAGTCCGGGCCGTGGTGAATCTTGTGTGTCAAAGTGCCCGTGGCTTGTCCCAACACCCAAGGGTGTTTCGGAATGTGAACCAACCACTTTGTGGTTTGTTTTGGATGCAGATTCGAGCTTGATCTTCTAGTCCCGCTTCCTAGTCTAATCCCGGGACTTCTAGCACGCCCCTCTACCCCTCTATAATGCTAGAAATCGGAAACGCCTTCCAAGTCCTAACTTTCCACAACTACACATAGTTGAACCCTCAAGTGGGTTCAACTCAGGACTTGGGAGTGCGTCATCAACTCATAATCTTTATGTAACTTTGAAATATGTTTTAATTAGTCTTTAGGTATCCTCTAATTTATGTAAATACTTAAATAACCCCTATGTAGCACCTTAAATAGCCCTTATGTAACCCTTTACATAGGTTTTTGATAGTTTTTATTTAAATAGTCCATAACTCAAGTAGTCCCCTAAGTGGTTGTTAGGCAATTTTAAAGTAGCCATTTAAGTTACTTAAATAATCCTTTTAAATAACCTTTAGGTAATCCCTTAACTTAATAAATATTTTTTAAAATACTCAATAAATATTATGTATTCTTTTAAATAGGTTTTAAGGAGGTCTTTTGATAACCCTTAAATAATTCCTAAGTAGTTTTTTAATTGGGCCTTAAATAAACCTTATGTAACTCTTCATGTAAGCTTTTCATTATCCTTATCCTACATAAGTAGATGGGCAAATAGGTAGGTAGAACATAGATAAATATATAGATAATCCATGGGTGGGTAAATAATAGTTTGTAAGTAAATGGGTAGGTAGATAAACCTTAACTTCGTTAGCCCTTTACTTAGGTAATCTTTTAATGACGACTTCAAACTTGTTAATACACTATCAATAACAAGGGAAAATGATAGTTATTTAGTAAATTATGGAACTTACTAATTCCATTAAACAATTATTTATTTATTTGTTCACTACTTTTGTTCACATATGGTGCTCTAATTTAAGTAAATAACCTCATCATTATGAAAAGTCTTATAGTCGTTCAAGGTGGCATCAAGAGGTTAAACTTGTTATTAAACACTACATATAATGCCCAACCTTCCAAAATCTAATCAGCATTATAATATTTTATTTAGGATTTTTTAGATGATTTAAAGGTTTAGCCTAAAATGGCTATTAACCAAATTCAACATACAAATTGACGATCATATTTTAATAATTTGGCTACACTATAAAAATTAGTATAATTTAATCTCACCAATTTTTTTAATTTTATTTTCTCACTTTCAATGATTGAAAACCTCCAAAATCACAAGTTCTTTTTAAAGATTTTCCAAGAAAAAAAAGAAGTTAATGATGAAGTTGCATGGCCGAAAGCTCCCATTCAAAATGAAACACATATGATGAAGATATAAATAATTGATGAATATGTATCTTTATTAAATTATAAATAGTTGTATTATAGTTATAACATAGTTAATTAGTAATATTTTGGTAGTGGTGCACTAGTGATATTACTAATTATATCAATGAGAATCACAATAAAAAAATTAATTGCAAATGTATTCCATAATGGGTGATGGAACTAACTTACTTAAACTAATTAGAAGTGATCAAAAATTTAACTAAAAGTGAACTGAAAGTGAATTAGAAGTGAACTTAAATATAACTAAAATGACGCACTCCCAAGTCCCGAGGTGAACCCACTTGAGGGTTCACCAAAGTGTAGTTACAGAAAGTTGGGACTCGGAAGGTGCTCCCGACTTCCAGCACTAAAAAGGGGTAAAGGGGCGTGCTAGAAGTCTTGGGATTAGACTAGGAAGAGGGACTAGTAGATCAAGCTTGAATCTGCATCCAAAACAAACTACAAAGTGGTTAGTTCACATTCCGAAACACCCTTGGGTGTTGGGACAAGCCATGGGCACTTCGGACCACAAGACTCATCACGACCCGGACTTGGGGGAAGCCACCACCTTCCCCCATGTAATATTCTTTGCAACGCTTCGCTGAGGCTACATCCAAATGGTTTTTTTTCCCGAGACTCCCAAGTTGGAGTCCCGAAATTGTCCCGAAACTGTCCCGATTAGAGTTCCGGGACTTTGAGAGCTCATAACTCCCGACTGCCAAGTCTGATTGCAACGAGGTCTAAACCAAAGTTGTAACCCTTGTCGATATCTTTCCAATGCCATGTTGCACTCTTAATTCGGACATTGGGAAGAGGTCGATTCTAGACTTTTAGTGGTCGGGAGTCAAACTGCCAATTTGACTCCCGACCCTTCTTTTGCCCATAACTTGGGCTGCATATGTTCAAATGGCCAATGCGAGGCCATTTTCGATATGTACGCTTCAAGAACTTTCCAATGACATTAAGAACACCCCAATGCAAGGTGTTTTGGCCCCTGCTGTCGGACTCTGAACATTCGGGAGTCCCGGAGGACTCCAAATCCCCAACTTTGGGAGTGTTGGGCTTCACCCCCACATTTGGCCAAAGTGGGGTTGCGACATAAAAGCTAACTGAAACTGAATTAGATCAAACTAATAACTAAATACAAGTTCATTACAAATCATGGATGAACATTTTAAATGAATGAACCCCATGGCATTGGCATCCATGACAAAATGATGTTCGAATCTTGTAAATTTTTTCTTATATATTAGGCAACTGATGGAAACCTATTTATAGTCAAAACATGGATAAGAAGGGATAAACCATACATCTTTGGCAATAAGGGATATCCTCTTTTGCCTTGGTTAATGGTGCCTCACAAACAAATCGATGTCAAACACATGATTTTTGAACATTGTTCAATTGATACCTATCTTGTGGTAAAAGCATTGTGGAAAATGTTCTTGGGATTTTGAAGCAAATGTTCAAGGAACTACTCTTCAAATGAGCATAAATACCATTTTTTTACTTCACACATTGTCATTTATTGTTGCTTGTTACATAATTTGATAATGAAGGGCAAGGATGAGGATATTGATATTTTGATGATCCAATTGGAGTTTGAAAATGATCAATCAAATAAAGGGATGAGAAATGAACCACAAGCATACATTGAAGTTGAAACTTAACATGTACTTTACGAAGTAATGAGATGTTTGAAATTACATAAAAAATTTAATTGGAATAATATTTTGAAAATCATAATCTTCAAATTTGAAGATGTTGAACAATTTCAAGCTTTATTTGTTGGTTTGAATGCCCATGTAAGCAAGTTGTATCAACATTATCAAATTGAATGTAATCAAATATGATTTCAAAGGTTTGAAATCTTCTTCATCTACATCATTAAATTATACCTTTTAATTTTTCAAATTTTCTTATCATCATTATCGTTTGCATTTACATCTGGATTTGTTACATTGTCAATTGGATTTACGTCTAGATTTGTTACATCTGAATTTGATGAAGAATTTGACAATAGTTCGATAGGTGCAAGTGTCGCAACCCTAGCTTTGGGCTTATAACCAATCCAAAAGGGTTGCGAGGTTGTGGACCAAGAGGAAGCCCGAGAATCACACCACATGCTCCCGAGAGTGTATGAAAGTGTGAGGGAGTGAACCCTCACACTCCCAAAGCAACTCCCATTTGGGAGATAAAGTCTCGGTGGATTCCCGAATTTTTAGAGGGCGATTGCATAGGTCAAAACTCAATGGATTGAAGCGTTCTTTATATCATTGGAAAGATCTTGGAATGTAGATGTCTAAAATAGGCTCACGTTGCCCATTTGGACATCTAAAACATAAGTTGTGGCTAAAAGAAAGGCCGGGAGTCAAATTGGCAATTCGATTCCTGGCCATTAAAAGTCGGGAATCAACCTAATTTACTTACCTGCAGATAGCGTGCGACATGCCGTTGGAAAGCTCTCAATGACGATTTAGACCTCATCTCAACCTGAGGTCTTTTCACAAAGTTATGGCACCCCAAAGTTGCGGGAGTCCCAACTTTGGCAATTTCATTTGGATGTGGGCCCCGTGGGCAGTCACAAAGTACATTATAAGGGGGAAGGTGGTGGCTTCCCCCAAGTATGGGCTATGGTGATTCTTGTGTGTCCAAGTCGCCCATGGCTCGTCCTTACACCAAATGTGTTCCAACTATGCACTTTACCACCTTGTGTTGGTTTTGTGTAGGTCCGTGTGAATAGTTGAAGCTTGTTAATTCTTCCTAGTCCCATCCTGGAGCTCTAGCACGCCCTTCTACCCCTAAAGTGTTGTGAGCTAAGGAGCGTGCCCTGACTCCATCTTCTTTTGTTGTTTTTTGTTTGGACTCACATTTGAATCCTTCAAGGAGTTGGGAGCACATCAACAAACTTATCAATAGTTTTGTCATTCATGAAAACATGACATAATGTCGTAGTCATATTCATGAAAACATTAACCAAATTCTCATGTATGCAATGCACTTTCCTATTTTTGTTTTTTAGAAAATCTAGTTGTTCTTTTGTAGTTGTTAATGGAATTTGTTACAATGCTCTCAATTTCCAATTGCATGACAACTATGTGTTCCATAATGTTAACTATGATTTTATTATTCTTGTCTACAACTTCAAGCGTTGGGTGAAAAACATTTGATTGTTTAAACATTTTATCCATGTGTTTCTAAAAGCTATTTGATTTGTTAGATTGCTTACATGTGTTGATGGAATGTTTACAAGATTCACAAAACTATAGCACCAATTACCTTGGTTTGATTATGACAAATCATTTAGGTTAATGAAATTTGGTTAATTCTTTTACATTCCAATTGCATTTTCAGTTTCATTTCCTTAATCTTCAAGGGCATAATAATCTCTAAAAAACTCTTGCATCATAAATGTCTATGGTGCAACAAAGTTTTGATTTGTATCTAATCTTGCATTCGATGAAATGTAAATTGCATCTTTTTTAATATGAACATTTTTTACATGTCCATGTGCATTTATCATCTTTTATCCTTGGAATGTTTGAATAACTTCATAGAATTTTTGGTTGAATTATTTAGGAAAATGATGACAATCACATTATTCAATTGTGAAATCCTAAAATTGAGTGTGATGGCAAATACTTCTGTGATAATCTATGATTTTCTTGTAATTGAAATTCAAACCATTCCATTTATTTTTGCACATTTTACTATTGTGAAAGACTTTCAACTTTGTGATTTTATGAGATTCATTAGTGATCTTATCCAATTTTTATGTCACAAGTAATGTGTGAAAATGAAGATCGACTAATTTTTTCAAAATAATGTGTTCATGTTTTTTGCATCATATCAAATCTAAGGCCTCAAAATGATTCGAATTACTTTATTGTTGGTCAAAGGTCCAAGATTTATGTTTGTCACTATTCCTAATCTTGTGTTTGCTTCCAATGCTATAGTTGTTATTTTTGCATTTGGGATTATTTGTGATGTTGCATGTGTTCCTAGTGTTGCACTTGCTTTTAATGTTGCAAATGTTTCCAATTATGTTTGATGAAATGGTTTCCCTTTTCATTTTATCTTGCCTTTCCTTTTCCCCAATCTTGTAGAATTTTGTGATTGATGGTTTTCCATCACCACATTAGCTTTGAAGTTTTGCAACTGTTATAACCCTAAAATCAGGTTCACAATTAAGTGTAAAGTGCAAGGGCCCATGAGGTCAAGAGAGTGTGTTCAATTGTGAAACACATTTTCACAAATGGGGGAGAATGCAAAAGATGGAACCCACTGATTCCCAAGTGTACTCCCATTTTGGAGTTAATGCAAGACTCCCAAATGTTCAAGGCCTTGGTTGAAAAGGAAAATAAATACCAAATTGGGCCTTTCGGACACCATTGGAAATATCTTTAAATGTAGATGCCTAAAGTGCTTTCACATTGTTCATTTAGACCTAAAATACATGAATTATGATCAATAAAAGTTGGGAATCAAATTGAAAATTTGATTCCCAACCAAAAATCTTATAAAAAAAGGGTCAAATGATTTCCAATTGGGGCGTGCAATACACCATTGGAAGGAACTTTTTGAAAATTATAAGAAATTGCCCTTGCATGTTCCAAATAGATTATTGTGAGGAAGATATGAACATGCAAAATTTTGAGATAATAAGAATCCTAATTTTGGGACTTTCACTTGGGAGTCTTGGGAAAAAGTGTCATTTTGATGTAGCCCTCACAAATAGTCAAAGATTATACTATAGGGGAATGGTACTTCCTTTCGAAGGTTGCAAGTTGTGTAAATCTTATGCTTGAGGTTGTCCCTACTAAATTTGTTACACCAATTGCATTCAATTTGCACTAATCACCTTTTTTTTTTTGGTTGTACAAGTTGATTTCATTTTGAACTTTTGCTTGTGAATTCATTTTAGTTTCATCCTGAAACTCCAACACGCCTTCCTACCCTCAAAGTGTTATGAACTTAGGCCCTGACTCCTTTATTTTTCTATTGTTTCACTTTGGGACCCACATTTAGATTCCTCAAAAAAATTGGGGACACATTAGCAACAAAGGTCAATGACGATTGAATTAAGCATGTGTAATGGAGTTGTGAGAATGGAAAGGAACTTCCAATAGATTAGTAAATTATTATTTTAGGTTTTAAATCCATAAGTTACCAACTGTGTTTGAATGGGAATTTACATATTTTGAAAATTTTAATGATTTACTATTAATTTACCATTTTCACTATTAGTAGGTGATAGCCTTAAGTGATAGCCCTTAACACATCATTGACATGTCAGCTACTTATAAATAAAAAAACCAATCTTATGGTTAAACAAAGATTGCATTTTGATAATTTATCACTTGTGTTACCAACAAATGTGAATGTATTTTAATCATAACCTAAGTAAACTGCACTCTAAATAAAAGAATATGTTGTTGCTCATTTTTATTCTTAATTTTGAGGAGTAACCGTCACTTTGATAAAGTTTATGGATAACTCAAAAGGAATGAAGAGAGAGTAAAACGTGGACCAAAGTCTGGCCCAAAGTAAGGATTACTTCAAGGAAAATTTTACTGTTATAACCAAATTTGACTTCACCCTTCAATAACATACCCTCAGTAATCATCCATTTTCTCAATAACTGACCAACACTGGTCATGCAAGAAAAGGTTTTTTGTGAAGGAATCTTTTCTTGTCAAAGTGCATGAAATTGTCAAGTTTGAACATCAACATGACAACATGACTTAAAAAATTTCCTTTGTAATTTGTATGTACCTCCCTCGGCAGAACTTTTGGGGTGTGCTGGGAGGCATTTTCAGAATCTGGAATATCGTCCCAACAACTCAGGTCGTGCCACGAAAGATTCATACCTAGAATAGGTCAGTTCTTTTTATGATGGAAGGGGCATGGTCCAGTGGCCTCTTCCAGACTTGCTTCATGCTACTGGTAATGAGTTTAGGTCTTAGGTTTCTTGATTTCTCCTCTTAGGGCTCTCCATTGTGTGTTCTGCACTTTTGGGTGTGATCTTTTGTTTGGACTTCCATCTTTTTTATTTTTCTTCTTTTGTTCCCTTGGCAGGTGTTTTTCCTTTATATAGTTATTTATTTAGTTCTTTCTTTCTTTCTTTTCCCCAATTGGGTTTTTGCTTCTTATGTATGTCCTTTGGGTATTGACTATTTTTTGTTGGCCTATAACCCCCCAAATGGTATATCCCTGTGATCATCTTAGGTTGAAAATGGTCACAAACAAATCTTGAAACAAAAATTTTGCTCAGTCAATTGGGGAGTTTTTCTTTTGGGTGGACAGGGGTTTGTTGTTCCCATCAAATTCCCAATGTGTTCCTCAAGATGTTTCCAATAGCATCACATTTTCATCCCATATGTTTTGCCCAAAATTTTCCCCTTTTCACTTACATAATTGGGCCAAATAGGAGGCACTATGTATATAAAATCTTCTATTATGGTGAGCTTCAAAAGTTCCAATTTTTTTTTT
>Ga0209208_10012955_pt1 | contig 10481 bp, 6 predicted proteins | sample S1TSphfallax_3_FD_187694 | JGI IMG/M metagenome (GOLD analysis project Ga0209208, IMG submission 187694) | Host-associated microbial communities from peat moss isolated from Minnesota, USA - S1T2_Fd - Sphagnum fallax MG (SPAdes) (version 2) | ecosystem: Host-associated > Plants > Peat moss >... | reverse complement strand
TTTGCCATGAAGTAGAGGTGAAGTCGTAAAAAGATTTAGGTTTTGCTAGGAAAAAAAGGTTTATTTAAAAGATAAAGGTTTTTGTTTAGAAAGTAAAAAATAATGGAAAAATAGGTAGGTAGTTAGGAGGGGGGCTGAATTGTTAGTTGATAAGTAGGGCCAAGATGTAGGTTAGTAGGGTAACTAGGTGGTAAGGTAGTCTAGAGGAAGGGTTGAGTAAAAAGTCCTAAAACAAAATTCATAGGTCAAGAAACCAAAAAGAGTTGATTGATTGAAACATGATGAAAGATTGCAACAAACCTATGAGTATATAAAGGTGTATTTTGTGAATTCTAAAGAATATAATTGGGTGTATAGGATTTATAAATGTATATTTTGAATGTATACAAACAACCATATTTGATGTGTATTCATATATAGATTATTAGCATAAATGGCCTTGATATCATGGTTACATTAAATGGTATAGATTTTGAGTATATCAAAATTATATGTAACATATTTGCTAAATATATTGTGCCCATATTACAAGTTTATCCAAACCTTTTTCATTATACTTCTTAAGATTATTACAAATGACATTTATTACAATAATAATATTATTATATTATATTATATATTATATATTAATTACATGTGATAAAAAATTAAATTTCAATATTATCTTTAACTAAAATTTAAAAACAGTAATATCTTATAACATAATGATGATGATGATGATGATGATGATATTAGAATGATAAAAATAATAATTCTATAATTACTGAAATAATTGTTAAAATTTTAATATATTATTACATTATCATTCAATTATTTTCAAATAAATAAGGTATTTATTATGAATTAATTTTTTTTAAACTAAAACAATGAAAAATAATTATAATAAATCATAATAGTTCTAACAAGTGACATATAATAATAATAGCTTAGCTAGGCTAGCAACAAATTACATTATTTTAATTATTATTATAAGTAATCAATTATGAAACATTACTAGATTAATATAATAATTACTAGGAAATATTCATATATAGTTTTAAGTTTTTATATTTCAAATTTATAGTTGATATTTATCAATTATTAACAGGTCAATGATTATAATCATCTATTATTATATAATTTATATTTTCAGTTCTATTATTTTATAATAATTATTGTATCATTTAAAATGGAAATCTAATAAATTATTATACAAATTCAGAAATAGATTTAATGAGTGAAGTAATAATATGAATAATAAAAATAAAATAGTTAACCTTGGCTACCAAGTAGCTACAATAATAATTGTATTAATGTTACTATTACTATTAAATATTTACATTTATATATATTATTAACTATATAAATGAAAATAATAATGGGAATAATTATAATAAAATAGTTAACCTAGGTTAAGTTTTAATTATATTGTTAGATATAAAAAACCTAGCACTCAATATTTATAATTAATATTTAATAATTACTAAATAATGAATATTATCAGTTATTATATTAATTTAGCTGGTTACGAAATATTAATAATTAATTAAATATTTCAATATTAGCCAAGTACTAATTAATTAAATTGGTTGATAGATTATTATAGTTAATATAGAATTATAATTAAATACTTTTACTGTTTATCTAACTAATAAATTAAATAATATTTAATAATAATATAACAAATTCGGTAATAATAAGATATTGATTATTATTACTATAAATAATTTTTTAGTTGGATAGTTTATAAAGTGAATTAGTTAATTTCTAGTTTAATTTTTAATTAATTAATTAGATATTTTATTAAATAATATATTTTATTCATTTAATATTTAATAAATTTATTAATTAATTAGTTAGGTAATTGATTAACTTGTTAGGTGTCACTTTCTTACTTAATTATATACTGTTCAAAATGGGAATGAAAATCAAAACATATGGGATAAAAAATTTAGTTGCAAGTTGTTTACGACTAAAAGATGCCTACTCATTGGGCACCAAGTTTAGAACCTTCCATTGGCCATGAAGTTGGGATTTTTCCCCACTTTGTTTTTTTCTTTTATTATTTAAATGTTCAAATTTTGATCATTTGTTTATGTTTCTAAACATGATTTTCAATTTAAATCTTTAAAAACTTGTTCCTAAAAATTTCCTTGGGAGGAAAAGATTGATTAATCTTAGTAGATGGTCAAAAGAGGGAGAATAAATTGGTTGATGGTAATACTTTTGAAATAATGGAAATGAATAAAAGTAGTTTTGAAATTTTTAATTAAAAAAAAATTCATAAGACCTCTCAAGTTTTGTAACATAATTTTTTTATTAGTTAGGTGCAGAGTTTGAGATTTGATGAGTAAGTGAGCCATGTAGTTAATTTTCCAATGAATTAATGCAAATTAAATTTTATTAGAATATGTGATAACAACAATGTTTTAAGTGATTAGATTGCTATCAAGTTGAACTTTTTGATTTCATGAAACCTTCTTGGGTTTTATGGCACAACTTTTTACTGATTTAGGTATAGAGCTTGAAATTTGGTAGGCAATTGTTCCTTGTAGTTAGCTTTCCAATGAACTAATGCAAGCTAGGTTTTATTGAAATATGTGATAGCAATAATGTTTTAAATGATTGGAGGTTTGTTGTCAAATTGAGCTCTTTACTTTTGTGAAACCCTCTTGGGTTCCATGGCACAACTTTTTACTATTTAGGTGTAAAGCTTGAAATTTGGTAAACAAGTGCGCCTTGTAACTAACTTTTCCAATGAACTAATGTAAATTTGATTTCGACAATGTATATGATGAGAACAATATTTTGAGTGATTAAAGGCCTATTGTCAAATTAAACATATTGTTGGCTCTTTAGAAGTTGGTTTAAGTGGGCGACAATTTGACATAAAATCCTAGGATTTAGAAAATTTGAACTTAGAAAATACATTTGTTAATTCCAAATCATAAATGATGCATAGGAGGCAATTTTTTTGTTTTCAACTACAAATGCAATTTAATATCTAGATATTCATTTTGCATTTTTCCTTCATGAATAACATATGTACCTCCGAATATAATCACTTCATAGAATTGAGAGTAAAAGGACCAAAAGTCACCTCTTGGTAAACCCACCAAAATGTGAATCCCTCAACCTCACATTTTGACCTTACATTTCATTCATCCAATATTGAATTCTAAAACAAAAACAATCCCCCATGTTACCACAGGCACTCATCACCTCATTCTAACATGAAATCGTTAAAAACCTTTAATAACTTTATCACACCCCAATACCCCTGAGATAATCCTTAAAAAGACTATTGCACATGATTATGTTGGTATGGCTCACAACTACCTACCACTACATTGGGTTTTTTGGATTAAAACTACTTACTACCTACATCCTTATGAATGTAGTGACAAGATCACACATATAGGTTAATTTAACCAAATCTTTGTTAATTGAATCAAGTTTAAATTAATTTAGCTTAGTTTAGCTAGGTTGAACATATATATAAAAGCTTTTTTTTGAAAAAACTTGATAACGAACTTAGATCAATATATATATATATATATATATATATATCAAGATGGATGGATGTTGAACATCCCCCAAGTTACCAAAAGTATAAAGAAATACCAAAAAATTAAAAAAATGTTACAAATAGCAAAAAGATGTAACAAAAGGTGGAAAAGGTTTAGAAAAACTACTTGCCACTACACTCAAATTGCCTATCACAACATTGGGTTTTTTGGGTCAAAACTGCTTATTGTTTGTGTCCCTATGAGTGTAGTGGCAAGATCATATGTATAGGTTTATTGGACCAACAAAACAACATGGAATCTTAAATGGCAATTTGTGAATAATGTTTCATGGTGTAAAAGAGGTTAGGTGAAGCCCACCTCAAATAGGTAGGTGGGCCTAACTTGAGTTTTGTTAAAACATGACCTTTAAACATTCCCATTGGTTGAAATTTATTTTAAGATTTTGTTAGGTGGGCACAAAATTGGTTATATCATGAACTAAAAAACTCATAATTAAGTTTTTCTTTAAAATGTTTTTTTTGAAGCATTGACTACATATCCATGGTTGGTTGGAATTTATTTAAATATTTTTTGTGTAATAAGTTGTTCAAAATTTGAAAAAGAAATCGAGTGGGATGTTAACATTTCCCTCCAATTTTCAACCTTACACATCACAAATGAAGGTCATTTGTCTCTTTTCATTTGGGACCAAAAATGTGGAACGATCTATATGCAGACCCTTCTCCTATACATATGGACAACTAGGTATAAGGAATAAATGGAATTTGAATTCATATGACAGCAAATTCCATGATCTATTAATTTTGTTTCCGAATTTGGATACACAATAATTTCCATTGGATTTGGATGTCCCCATGTGAAATCCAAAATCCTGTATGCCAGGTTGGAGAATATGTATAATGGCAAACTCAAGGCACTAAGTTCATAAGTAAATCAAGGGTTGCTTAGGAAATGGAGACAGAATTTGAAGAGTTTAATAACGAAAATAAAAAGTGAGTTGTACGTAGTGTGCTCGTGCCGGAGTGGTTATCGGGCATGACTAGAAATCATGTGGGCTCTGCCCGCGCAGGTTCGAATCCTGCCGAGCACGCGTCTGAACTCTCTCTCTTTTTTTTCGGTCTTATGAGTTCGCCGAGAGTTGGCACAACTCTTTCGAGCAAATCTGAGAGTATACATAATATACATACCTGTTTGCTAAAAATCAATTTGCAGTTTCCAAGGAGCAAATTAACCAAGTTTTGGTCTCTTAGCACATTCACAATTTTCTGATGACATGTCCAGGTTGAAGGATGTGAACCTGTTCATGTGCAAAATCTAGATACCCAACCAAGATATCAAACATGGATTCTTCACAAGGAAACTGAAACATAGCCCATCAGAGTATGATTCTTTGGCTAGCAATTAGATGGCTTCTTCTTGGCGAAGACGAAAGTGACACCTGAAAAGTCCACACCGGGTTTCTTCTCTGCAGTGCTAGGCTCTTATGTGCATATCCTAGCCATAATTAAATGATTTAAGAACTTTTGGGGATGAATACGAACAAATCAACTTGTTTCGGAACCCCATATAATTCTTGACTTCCTGCACACTCTAAACCCTAATCTTTGCAGTCTATATAAGGAACAATTTTATGCTTAGAAAACAAGTTTGGTACCTCAGAGTGTGATTTATGTTGACAACTCATTGCATAATTAGTCCAAGAATCATGTTGTGGAAAGTGTCTAAAAACCTACCTGCACACCTCTCCCTCTTCTCAACAATCCTTCCTAGTTGATCTGAATTGAAAATTTCAGTTGCCAACCAGCACTTCAGAAAAGAAAAAGAGCCATCTGTCCTCATTTCATTGTCTTCAGTTTCCACAGCTCAGAAACAGGCATCATCTGCACTTTTTGACAATTTTCTTCTGGGATCAAAACCCCCAAAGGATTTCAACCTATGTACTCAGGGTAGTTGGTGAAGGTCAACTTGAGTAGGACTTACACAAAGTGCAAATAAAACAGTTTTAAAGAATAGGATTTTGTGATACAAGACTTTTCAATTGGAATACATAAAAAATCTTGCATCCAGATGTAAGAAATTCTTGACAAGCCAAACACCACATCATATGTTCGAAATTATGTTTGTTCTTTGGAGAGGTAACTCCCTTTTGTGAGCTTCATTTTCTAACTGCATGCCTGTATTAAGCGCCTTGATAGAACATACAGTAATGTCTCAATGTCTGATGAGAAAGATAGAGGTGACATCAACTCAGTAGTCAGGGGTTGACCATAGAAGCCAAGCTCAGTGACAAATGTCTGATTAGCTTGGAAATGGTCCATCTACAAATTTTCCTCAATAGCTAGCATTTGTCACAACAGAACACCTCAAATTGAATTTGGCATTGATGGATCATGGCCATCATACAGGATCCTATATCATAAAAGGAATTTCACAAGGATTGCTCCACCAATTTAGTTCATGAGACAGGCAGCCCTGTATGCTGTGCTTGCTCACTTTTCAAGATCTGGTCTGCACCAATCGATGAGGATACATAGCTGATCAGCAGCGTTGAATATGTGATTTTAGGTCAATGCAACACATTTCCAACTGGATCACAGAAGAGGACAAGGGTCAACAATGGCTAGGTGATATTTAGAATTAAAAATCATTTTGACATTGGCTGTAGCTATAAGCTCGATGATTGTTTGTGCTGTGCAAGCTCAGGCAGTCCTTGATTCTAACTTAAACACTATTCTCAAACATTTGATAGTTGTATATGCCATCTGCTTATCAGCAGGCTGCTTAGCTAACATGTAGAAGTCATTAACAGCACTTGGGACTCGAGTACCTGAAATTTTGAAGGCAACACCCATATGCTGGTATTTATTCAGATGAGTAGGCCTGCTCAAAAACAGTATCCAGATATGAGCATGTTGACCAGAAGTATCAACCATTTGCCCTCATCAACACAGGCTCTATTCCAGAGTGCAAACATTTAGCTTGCAAGTAGAACAATCAGAGATCATAAGTCCCATCACCTGGGTTGTTGTTTTAGCAAGTTTACCATAATCACTCTTGTATGTAGAAGCTGCTTGTTTGACATAGGAGTATCCAGCATACTCACCATCCATCTATGGGTCAACTTATGTTGCCAGCATTTGTGTCTGTTATGATCATCAATGACATTCTATATGAGATTCTCTGAGCTAGTGCTAGTACTGTTGGGTGTTGTGATGACTATTTGTGAGACAGGAGCATTTGTAAACTGTATTCTCAGTGGATTACATCTAATAGTAGAAATATCAAGTGTAGTCAGGCCCAAGAACAAATGTAACAGGGTATGGATCCTCTTTAGGCTCTTCCACCTTCTTTTCATTGTTCTTCTTTCCCTCCTCTTCCTTCTTCTCCTCTTTCTTCTCTTCCTTTTTGTCTTCCTTGTCTTCCTTCTTGTCTTCCCTCTCCTCCTTGGGGGACTCCTCTTTCTTGGCCCCTCCTTCACCTCCTCCTTGTACCCCACCTCCACCCTTTTTCTTTTCACCCCCCCCTCCACCACCTCCTCCTCCTCCTCCCTAGGTAGCCTCCTCTTTTTTCTCCTCTTGCTTTGCCTCCCCTTTTGCCTCCTGACAAGTTATGACCACCCCATGCTTCTGTCAGGCAATAAAAAGATTATCTCCCACTTCCTGGAAATGTTGTAATCCTGCACCTTATCTATGTAGTCTACACCTATGCACAAGAAATATTTCTCTCCAAGCCATCAGCACAGAATGGTCACCTTGCAAAGACTCCAGAGATAACAATCCAAATCTCCAGCTACAGATCTTTTAGTGAGTTTGATTTGAGATATGGCAACCCCATGAAAGATTTCAAGGTTACAGTCTACACACCTGTGTGAGACTGCTATGTCAAATTATACTAGAAAACAGACATATGAATCAAGCTGCAATCAAGACCCAAGAGCATGCAAAATAATCGAGGGTGAAGGATTTGTCTCTTCCATCATGAAGTCCAACAATAGTAGAACACTGTTATCAATTTAGGGTATGTGAAGCCATTTGCTATACCAATTGAAGCTTTCCAAGGGGAAGTGATGTAAAGCCTACCTCCTTTCCCTCTTTAGCAGCCTCCTTCTTCTCCTCCTTCTCCTCCTTATTCTCTACTTTAGGTTTATCCTCTTTTTTTTCCTCCTTTTTTGCCACCACCTTCTTTGGTTCCTCGGGCCAGAATTCGGTGTATTTCCCAGTTTTGGCAACCTGGCAGAAAACTTCTTCTGGCTTCACTGCCCCCATAACAGTCACTTTCTGTCCAGGAAAATCCACTTGATATGATGTGATCCCTGTGTGAAACCCAACTTCTTAGACAGAATTCCTTGTACTCTGGTGAACTTCCCTGGCAGAAAAGGATGCCCCACAATTCCCACAGTTGTTGATCCAGCCATCTCTTATAGAGTTCTCTACTTTGGTGAAAGACGTACCTAGTCAGTACCACTTGCAAACCAACCAGCTGCAAACCTTAATACTAGAGTGGTGGTCCAATTTCTAAAAGGAAGACCAGTACTGTGCTCAAACACCAAAATGACATACAAAACTAAGCCTAGAGAGGTCAACTACCAACAAAGGAGTGATGAATCACAGATTTTGGAGGGAAGTTTCGAGCGGAAATGTCCGTATTCCTCAGCAGACCTAGAGCAAATAAAGGACCAAATTATGATCAGATCTTGTAAAGAGATGCCTAACCAAATACCTTGCCAGTAGAACATTGTTGGAAGATTATGCTGATCTTTCTACCAACACATGCATGCACTTTATAGACCACTACCCCTGTACAACTGTACGCAAAATATCTATGGGGCTGAACATAAATGTTCCATCACTACATTGTAAGTTTGAGATGGTGATGACTTGCAAGAGAGTGTTAAGGGAGAAACTGGAAGAAGCATTGACATCATCAGAGAATTAGATTGGACAGGTGGGAAGGGGATACCTGGAATTCTTTTCACTGCTCTTTTTACAGTACTTGCACAGCCCTCACAGTGCATCATGACTCTCAGCACCACCATCTTTACATCAGTCTGCAAAATGTTGAAACCACACATGTATAATCAGACTGGGAAAGATACAGACACATATTCCAGAGATTCAAACAGTAGAAAGAGGTTCATACAAACACCTCAGATTGTGTCTGGCATAACATTTGACTTCAGTGTGTACACGGCTGATGTCATATTTCTTTTGGATCCCCTCCAAATTAAATTCTCTTTTGAAAACCATATCCATCTCTGAAAGGGATTGCCATAACAGTGACATCCAGCCTAATCCTACCACCTGAAACAAGATGCATCCTTGAACACATAAATATTGTCTTAAGAGAAAATGAGCAATCATAAAAACATTGGGCTAATATTCTGTTCTGAAATGTGTGGGTTGAAGTTTGGACATGTACCAAAGACTGTCAAAAGGGTGCAAACAAACTCTTCAAATTAGTTAAATGAAAGTCTCAAACTGAATAAGAACTGAGAGAAGTAGTCCTAAGTTCTGAATGACGTGTGTAATGAAAGGATGTGAAAAATATTAAGAGCATTTGGTTGGATCATCTACAAACTCAGTCAAAGTTTATAAAGTATTGCAGTGTTTCATCATCAACTGAAGGGTAACAAGATAGAACCCCAAATACAATTAAGGAACACAAGTTCAGGCAAAACAGAATGGAATTGAGGGAAACCCAGACTTTACATGAGGCAAGCGGCCTGTTGACTACCATCACAACTGTACAAAAACATCACTGCAATTCTTGCTATACATTTAGAAACAGACAGAGAGGAAGTGAGATAAGATGGCATATTACACGTCCAAAATACCTACAAAACCAATCATCCAACATACAAGAAACCCATGGAAAAAAGGCACAGAACAAATCTGAGGACAGTGGAAAAGTTTCCTTAAACCTCTGGTACAGCTTGCCAATGCAAAATTTGTAGTCTAAAAGAGATCAACCTTGGGTTCTTAAAAGAAGACGTAATCCTTGAAAGCCCAACTCTATTTTCCAATCGGCGTCCGCCTCTCACCAGTTTGGTTGGAGATTTCAGAACAACGAATACAGAGGCTTGGGGTAAGGACGAAGGAGACAGCAAACAAAAAAAGTAGATACTCCAGGCAAGAAATGCCGCAAAAGAAAATCCCACCCCCACAAAGAGACCTGGATACCCCTTTTTATGTATATAGACCAAACACATGTTTGTTTCTTCTTAATCTAAATGCGCAGCCCAAAAGAAAAAAAGAGAAAGTAGAGAGACACGAGAAACAGAGAGCCCACCCACCTCAGGCATGATTGTGTCTGATGGACAATGTATGGTGCATGCAAAGTCTAAACTCTTGGGTGATCAAGCTCGAAAGTGGGCTTATCATCCAACCAAGATGCAATCCCAGCAGCTAGCAGGAAAAAAAAACTGGAGCTGTAAATAAACGTCCCCCACGCACCCTGCAGGGCGACCAGGAGAAGTCTATGGAGCTGAAGCAAAGAGACCAAAGCCACCTGTTTGCTGAGAGTTCCAGAAAAAGACACCCACTTCATGATCACGCTTAACCCAAGCCTTCAAGCTACCTTCTTACAAAGATGCAGCTCGCAGCAATCCCTGTGCACCCTTGGTACCTTCTTCTTCTTCTTCCCTCCCAAAATTCCCTCCTTAGAGAACGTTAGAGCTTTCCTTATTCATACTCTTCTGACCCCCAGAGCCGTGCACCGCATCACTCTCGCATTTGGGTGCCATCATCATCATTCATTTGCATGTTGTTGGTTACGTGGGTTTAGCTAATTACTAGATCAGTGCAGTTCAGACCTCTTGGAGCCTTCGTGTAAATGCGACCCTTGCACTTACTTTAGAAGTTAGTACTAGGAAGTTTTTTATTTTGCAGTTTTGTGATGTAGGCGACATGAGTGGCGATCATTCCCAAAAAAATATTTAGAATCAGTGACGACAAGTTTTGAGAAAGGTGGGAG
>Ga0209208_10012954_pt1 | contig 10482 bp, 10 predicted proteins | sample S1TSphfallax_3_FD_187694 | JGI IMG/M metagenome (GOLD analysis project Ga0209208, IMG submission 187694) | Host-associated microbial communities from peat moss isolated from Minnesota, USA - S1T2_Fd - Sphagnum fallax MG (SPAdes) (version 2) | ecosystem: Host-associated > Plants > Peat moss >... | reverse complement strand
ACTAAATCTTTTAAGAAGTGATGTACATAAAATTAACCTTGGATTCATTGAAAACAATGTATAAATATATTGGAAAATTTAACATCTCAAAAAATTTGAATATGAACTTGCATTGAGGGCTCCAAATTGAACATTCATCTATATAATTTAACAAAGTTTTCCTTGTAAGTCTATGTCACATGTTTTTTAACATCATAGTTATTTGATTTCAAAAGGAAATATCCAAGTTGTTCAACAATAAACCCATTAATTGAAAAATCATTTCCTATCATTGTGCCCTTTTGAGTACACCAAGGAGATCCAAAAATTGTACATTTTAGCATGTTTTCACCCACTAGTTGCAATTTGTTCCATAGTTCCTTTTTCTCATAAAAAAGATGTGAGTTTTAATTTCTTCTATATGGGTGATCCTTTGTCCACCATTGTCAAAACCCCTCATACACAAACTCCCCAAATTCTATAGTGTTGAAAGATCGCAAGTTGCAATTGAGCCACATAATTTTGGTGAACACACCTGGACACAAGGGCATATGTTGTGTAGCCATTGATTGTTCACATCAATATGGCATCGTATGATAAAGTGTCATTACCCTTCAACATTTGCCACATCATATGTTGCCACCATTAAACCAAAGTCTACCAAAAAAAAAACTAATGCAATTGATTCTTTCCATCTGTATGCAAGTGTAAAATTCCTTTCATCATGACCAGTGGCCATTGGCTTTTAACTTTTACCTTCTTACCCAACTAGCTTCTAGTTGAAAAAAAGAAGAAACTTGAGTTCACAATTTCTAACTTCTAAGGGCATCATTGAGTACATTGATGGAGGAATTTGTGAAACGATTTTATCTGATTGAAGTTATAACTTGTAAACAATGGAATGAACATAGGGTTGCAAATATGTTTCTATTAGCCTCTTATTGGTGCTTTGTGTTCCTTTGTAACAACTTCATAGTCAAATACACCCGCCAAGCAACACACAATCATTTTGATGTAATTAGTTTGTGGACATTTGCAAAGGACAACTTACCATCATGTAGCCACTCTTCAACACTCAAAAAATCACCATTAAGTGAGCTCCCCTTCACAAAACAAATCAACAAGTAATGGGAGGGGACATGAAAACCTTTAGGGTTTGGACATGTTCAATTAGTGGTAGGGAAAAGATCAATGTTGTGTACATATATTGTTTTTGATATATCTTAGGGTAAAGGTACATACAAAATTTCAATTCATTTATTCAATGGATAAGGGTATATTATGATTTATTTTCCCATTAGGGTGGGGTTTTAGTAAAAATAATTTACAATTTTGGGTGGATGGGTAGGGTCCATGTACTCCTTATCATATGCCTTTGGTTAATGCTTTAAAAAGGTAAATAAAGGATAAATAAATTTATATTATTTAATAAAACATGGTTTTTTTTTTTTCATATTTTGGAATTTATTTAAAAAACATTTATAGGCCTAAATCTAGTGAGACAATGCACACATGATGTGATGTCAAATTACATTAATAAAGTTGCATTAAAATATTCTAATTTTTGATTCGTAAACCTAGGAATGAAAGTCCATTGAGATCAAATTAGATAATATGTTGTTTGCTCTACTAAACTTAAATGCAAATCTAAAAATCAAAATCTACCGTATCAACAAGTTCAACATAATAATCTATTTGGTTTTCAAACTTTGATTTAATTTAATTCAAAAAGCTACTTCAACATTCCCTAAGTGATCAAAAGACACATTCTTTCTCAATATTTGACACCTTGCACAATGATCACATATAATAACAAGGAAATTTTAGGGTTTAGATGAAATTTACCCTAACAAGATTTACCCAAGTTTGAAAATATACCCAGTTCAAGTGTGATATTTTTGAGATACATCTAGGTTTATGAAATGGGTATATTTTTCCAAATGTATATTCTTTTGAATATGCATTTGATTAAGGTCTATTGATTTGAAAAAAAATAATTTGAAAACAAATAATGTACCCTACCCATACTTGTGGCTATATTCGGGTAAATGATTTACTTGCAAAACATTGGAAAAGACACCCAATAAAACACTTGGCCTTGGATTAGGGTTTTCATCCAAGGGCTAGGTGTTAAAGGTCTCATGAACTACCCTCCCTTCCTCTCTCTCCTATCAATGTTTTTTCTTGCATTTGGACACACATCAAAACACAAGCATGGAGCTTCCAGCCTACACCTTTTGTCATCCACCAGTAAGTGGTGCTCCCTTGTGTCCCCCCTCTCCAAAATCACATGCTTTTATGGCAATTATGATCCTTGAACCTTTCTTAATGAAATACAAAGTGCTTTCACAAGTTGAAGAGGAAGTCATTACAATCTACAATGTGAATGTGAATGTTTATGTGGATTCTTGATTGCACTCAGCATTGTAGTATTGTGTAGTTCAGGATTGTTTTCATAACCATAATTATCTAATCAACAAAATTTGGAGACTTACATAAACAAATCAAAAGTTTTCTCACATTGGTTTTCCAAGTGCATAATTGCATTATAATTACCACATATGAACAAACAATCCAACAAGCAACATCCTCAAATTTTCTTATCACATTTGATGTGTCTAGATACAACTTCATAATGAAATATGTGCTTCATGCAAGTAGAAATAAAAAGTAAAATTTATAAAAAAATCTAATGTTCTAACTTTCAATTGACAATGGAAATTATCCAAATTGAAATTGAAAAACAAAATTGACTTGGGTGATATTGTAATAATGTAGGGGACATTATACAAATCCAAAAGAAATTAGTGCATCATGAATCATCATTTGGGAATGGCATTATACATTTACTGATTGGTTGTACCCAATGATTAATAAAATGTCATATTTTGAAATTATTAAATCAAATCGTCCTTTAAACAAACATGTGGGTTGATTGCATCTATTGGGAATTATATGGGTTGGTGTTGTGTAGGAGCAACCGCGACGCAAATCCCAAAGTTTGAATTTTTCAGAGGATGGATTTCCAGAAGTGAGACAATTGGGAAGGAAAAAGGAGTTTCCTGTAAATGATACCCAAGAAAATTATGACAATGCTGGGGCTTGTCATGGTTGTGTAACTCAATCAAGTGGTCCTCAACCCATTTGGCTAAAATACGACCGACAGGCATCAATTTCTCTACACTATATACTCATAACATGAATTCACAATCTATTGTCAAAACAAAAATTTCTAATCATAGTCCAAGAGTTTATGCAATTTAAAAAAAAAAAAAAACATACTTGCATTCAATAGACCAATGGTGCTTAATGCAAACAAAAATTGTCAAAACAAAATTTTTAAGCTCAATGTCCTTGTTATATTGGTGGGTGATATGACCTTCAATGGTTTTGAATCCATGTGTAAATGATAATGGTTCTAATGCGTTAATAAACAATCTATCTTGCAAATTTGTCAAATCTAATTTGATATCAAAGTCTTGTAATTCACATGGTTATTTGACCTCTCAAGTTTGAATATTATTTGAATAAATTCTTTATCGTTCCCATCCACAAAAGACACAATGAAGCTTCAAATTTTATGGAGGAGGAGGTAGTGGCCAAAATTGGTATTCACACAAAAGATTGTAGCATGTATAATTAGTATTCTCTAATAAACTATGCCAATTCAAACCACCAAAGAAGTGTTGTACATGGTTAAAAGAAAACTTTGACTAGAGCCAAAGTAGGCATAACTATGAACCAATTCCTTGTGCCCTAGCTACTAGTTTTCAAATATGGGGCTCTTGGTAGATTCATGAAGCAAGGGGATGATCCACATAACCAATGGCAATGGACTTATAGTATGGTTTCTTGCACATTCTTGAATTGACATAGATTAAATTAGTGGAGTATATAAAATATTACATGTTCTAGCCCTTGTGGTAGCTTGAAGAGGGTCTATTTCAAACTAAGGTATAAAATTTTAGGTAGCAAAATAAAGAAGGCCCAATTTAATTGCTACCATTACAATCTAAGTCATCACCTCTTGATTAGGCTTTAAATTGAAAACTTCAAAGGGATTCTAATCCTTTAACTTGACAGTGAAAAAAAAAATAGGGTTCTTTGAATCCAAAGGGGAATTATCCAATGAGTCTTCAATCTGAAAGGGAATTTGAATTAATATATAAATATATTCCCTTCCATAAATAAATATGTATGTATGTATGTATGTATGTATGTATAGATAGTGTATTATATGTTGTAAAACATGTCAACTTTTAGTCCCAAAATTTCTCAGGGGGCTTTTGTTTTTGGAAATTATGGCAAGTTTGAGCCAAATCCTTTCACTTTGAAGGGCTAGGTTGATAGTAGTAGCCCTTCATGAACAAGGGCAACCTTGGCCCTCCAACTTTAAGGCTAGTGTTAAGTCCTATATGTCCTTGAATGACAAAGGACATGTATTTCAAAAGAACCAATGTTGTCCAAGAAGCCCCACATAATTTTGACAAAAGAAGTTAAAACTTTATGTAAGATTCAATGTGTTTGTGTGTGTGTCTGTGTGGAAATGTAGTAGGCACATCTCAAATGCGAACTTTCGAGAACTATTTATAAAGCTTTAGTTGACATGAGAATTTGGAATATGTTTTGGAGCTCCTTAGGTGTTGAGGTTTTATGCTTGGTTCAAGGAGCAAGTGGATGAACGTGTTGAGGAGAATCATCGGCATCGCAGATGCACCATATATTTCTACCTTAGTGATGGCAACATACACATTAGTGTATTTCTTTTCAACACTTGCTTTTTGTCTTAAATGTGAAACAACAATTGATGATCCAATTCTTAAGCACCCACCCTAAGTTTTAATAATATATTCAACCAATAATTCAAAATTTAACAAGAAGAAGACATAGTTATGGAATTCAATGGAGCTTGTAGGTAAATGCTTCAAACAAAGCCATTGAAGGAAATTATGAATTGGGGGTTGGATGAACAGGAACCAAAGGAAAGGAATAGTGGCCTTATGCAGGTTCTATAATCCACCTCTTTATCACAAACATTTTACTTACCTTGGAAATTAGTAATTTGCTGATCTAAACTAAAACCCGAATTGAGGGTGTCGTCCCATTTTACAACTATAAGTTTTTTAGGTAAATAAATATAGTTTCATTAAAAGATATAAAATGGGTCCTACATTTTAGGCAAGTTATTGCATTTGATTGGTTGTATATAATTAATATTGCAAAATCTATATCTTGAAATATGTGCGTTAATTGAACAAACTAATATTATACACAAAAAGAAATCGAGATAGCCAAACATTAATTGTTTGTGAAAATTAAATTAAATTTCATACATTAAATCTTATAATATTATGCCCAAACACTATTTTTTTTTTGTGAAAATGATCGGAACCAAAAGTTTTAGAAATCCAAAAAAAACTGGTTTCAAGATTGGACCCAAGGTTCTATAAATATTTTTTAAAAATCAAAATTGACACAAAAAGTTCCTTTTGAAATCAAGAATTGGACAACATTGGGGTACACCAATGTTGGGTGGGTAGCATATTTTAAGGAGGCCAACCAAGTCCTTATATTTAAATCTTGGAAGATTTGCCACATCTTGGTAGATAAAAGAAATTTCAACTTAAACATAAGTTGATATAAATTACATTTTGACTATTGGTGTAACACTTGTTAGTAGCTCAATAGTTGATCTATTATGTTTGATATGAACCAATATCAATATGGTATATCACAATGACATTTTACTTTCATTGAAATGGAAAATTGCAATAGATTTTGCTTGGGGTAGTTCGGGGAGAAAAAATAATGAAAATGAAAAAAAAAAATACATACATACATACATAAAAGTTGAGGAAAAAACAACTGAACTTCTTGTGTTTTAATCCTGATTTTCAGAATGCACTTAACATGGTTCAATATTGAATGGCATTAACACAAACACCTTATTAACTATATAAGGCAAATGGTTGATGCGTAGAAAGGGCATCAAATAATAATGGAGGATGATCTCCTCTTATTTGTTCCTTTCAAATTAGGATTGATTGTAATAAGCAATGAATCCAAAGACATAATCAAAGGTTTGACACCAACTACTATTGTTGCACCCAAGTTCCATGCATTCAAACATACTTTTTTCAGTTTTCTCACATTGGGTTGGGTGACTTGGTCCTAATTTCCCATAAACATACTAGGTGAGATATTTCCTATTTGCTACTTGTGAGAATAGTATCTAACACCCGTGGATAGTTAATTGGTCACATTTCACATTTTGACAAGATAGTTAGTTGGCCACCTTTCACATTTTGACAAGATATTGTGCCCATTTTTACCATGGGTAGAGCATAAAATTACATGTTGGGACATTTTGCAAGGTCCTCAATATCCATGTCGTAATACCAAAAATGATGGGGTGAAAACCTTGTACCTATCCTTTTTTTGGCTTGCAACCATCCTAATTGAAACAAATATTTGTGAAGAGTTCAACAAAGACATGATGACACATAGGGGCCATGGTATGTTGCTTCTTCCAAACACTTTGGTGGATAAGACTACCAAAATCTGGTTTAAGTGACCAATTTAAATCCTCCGGGGAGACCGAATTCATTAATCCAAACATTGAGGGAAAAAAGCAGCACATTAGCTTAAGCTTAAGGGTAAAGCCTATTACATATACAGGTCATTCACTCTACACATAGGAGAGTATAGGTAAAATGTATGCACTTGCTTTGATTGAAAGTAATGTACGAAATCATGAGGAGTGGAGGATGCATAATTTTTTTACCATAAGGACAACAAGAAGTTATTTGTCCCATAGCTAAACAACTCCAAAAATCATAAAACAATAGAGGATGAAGAAGGCATGTTACTTGTTCAAGGTTCACATCCACTTACATGGCCCAACATGGGAGGCAATTAGTTGGTGGTTGAAACATGGCAAATTTATCCAAAAGGGATCATTGCTCACATATTGACACATAACCTATTTAACAAGATCCAAATGGGGGATCTTAAGTAGTAAATTGACCCACCCATGAGACAAAATTATCATAATGGGATGCCATCGATTGGAAAGGATTATTGCAAGAACCATATGAGGCCTATATCTTCAAACCTTTAGCTAGTTTGTAAGTCCTTTTGTTTTGCTTCTTCTTCCTCTCTAAAATGTCGTTCACCATGTTCTTAAAGTGGGTAAGGCCCATGGGTGGGGGACATTTCCAAAATAGAGGACATAGGTCAATGAGGCAAAATTTGGGGGCTCACATTTTGCGAATGCCCCTAGGGTCATTAGTTAGTGCAAGAACCATGGACACCTCAAAACCATTAAAGATGTTCCATATGCTTATGCATTAAGGCTCGGTAGAGCTAATGAAAATCTGATGTATAACAATGGTTCACTTGCGCTTCACTCCTATGTGTGAAGGCCAAAAATGCACCTTTAGATACATTACTCATGTCTCCATGCACACTAATCCCACATTTTTGAAAACTTTGTGGAACCTCCACAATTTCATCACACAAAAAATTATGGGACAAACCACAATTAGCACATAATTCCTCAACACCTTAAATGACCACATGACATAACAAAAACCTTGGTTACCAAAAAATCTTTCAAAAGGGATGGTTAAATAATATACATCATAATCGTCAACATCATCATCATGAAACATGGATGAGCATGAATGACACTCTTGCCCAATACAACTCGCAAACACAAAGAGATTTTCTTTGTAGTAGTACTCATGAGGTGAAACTTGAAATTTTGCAGGGAATGTTTCTAAAGAAACAAAAAGTACCAAATGGAGTTGGGGGATGGATTGAAGTTCCAGATTTTCACCTTGGCAAGGACATATGCATTTTTGGGCACACATATCACATTGTTGGCTGTGACACATTCACCAAAGTCAATTTCAATAACCTTCACTTGTTCATCTCTTTCATACTCTCTATCCTTCAAGATCCTCATTTCCCCTTACAAAAAAGGAGCACATTGTGATCTCATTCATAAACTCTTGAGCTTGGACAAACTTTCATATTCATGCTCATTCTAACAAACCTCTTATTGTTGACCCATAAGTGAGAATACAATCACAAATCAATACCATATACCAAGGATGTTCCTAGAGCTATATAGGCTATTTGTGTGTTTGTGCATTGGTATTGAATGCTTGTGGCACCAACAATGCTTACTAAGTGATGGGTTTTGGGGGATCCTTGCTCTCCAAATGATTTGGAAACAGAGGTATTTAATGAAGCATAGACTTCCTGTAGGGGAGGAAGAGCCATGGCCCGGGGAGCCTCTAGAGGAGTATCGTCAACATACTCGTCATGTATTCACCAAAAAGGTCAAGGAATACGCATTACGACAATTCTTGGACCTTGATGGCAAGGTCCTTCGCTTTTTTTGTGTGTGGGATGACCGGCAAGTCCCTTATGGTGAACGTCGTCCTTATGTATGTTTTCACAACCCATGTTGTCCATGAGCATTGCCTCCCATGCAAAGACTCGAGTGGGATTGCTTTCTTTCTGGCTTATACACTAATCTAGATTTTATATTCATAACAAGAGTATATAACTCTTGGAATGAAGCAATTTAATTATATGTTCTTATTGGCGCTTCTTGTGTTAATCCCATTGAGCAATTACACATGCACTTTTGCCCATTTTATTGTCAATTCAACTATTTAAATCAATCCACTTTACTCTTGTGGAACATGTCTTTCTATTGACACATATGTGGTTTTACAATTTTGGGTACTTTATGATCACCTATACATTAGCTTATGTGTGCAAACACTTTGAAACTTTTTTAGAAATACATAATTTTTATGAATTTTATTGTGATCTTTATTGTGTTGAATTAGTGACGGAAACACATTCAAATTGATATTAAAACAAAATTAGGACTTATTGAAACACTTGAAACATAACATATTTATCAACATCTTCCAAGTAGTCATTTTACATTAAAAGTTTATTGTTTTCAGGTTGACCATAAATATGACATTATATATACAAAATCTAGCCCCAAAACATATATGTATCAATACAACACAATTCAATAGGGGTTCAACTTTGTAATATATAGTTGTATACTCATTACTTCCCAAGGAGTAGTTAAACAAAACCATGAATCTTTGAAACCTATATGGGGGGGGCCTTGTGAAGGAAATCACACAAGCCACCAATATACACATGTTGGACGGCTATGACTAATTTAGTCAAGTGAAATACAAATTAAAATTCATGATACTAAAATTTTGAAACCAAGTGATCTTTGATCAAAACCAGTTTGCCATTAAATAATGAAGTTAAGTGAATTGTATCATCTTAATTATATAAAACTATCACATAAGTTGAGATGGTTGGTGTAATCATATTAAGAGGAGTCACAAAAAAGGAAATCATTTCATTTTTTCATTTTTTTGGGTCAAAAAATAATTTAATGTTAAAAATGTTAAATTTGTGTATTAAAATATGTTGTCCATATATTATGGAAACATATGGTATGATTTGGAATGAACATAATGAAAAAAAACTCAAAAACACATGGTAACCAATGTTTTAAACGTTGTGAGAACTCCTATTTTGAAAAGTATTTAAATATGATTGTTTTTGGTAAACTTTAAAAAACATATCTCTACACATTTTTAGGCAATAACATGTTTTTAATGATTTTTTCAAGTTACAAAAAAAGGCATTCCTAAAAAATTTCAAAATAAACACTCACCCACCCAAAATGATGGGGTGTGATTCCTATTATTTCATTTGCACCCAAATCTATTTCACATGCATCAATACAAACCAAATAAGAGGGCATCTAAATCATGCTTAATTATGAGTTATAATTTTCATTTATTAATTTGGTTTTATTTGCATGAAGATATGAAAATCATGTAGTAAATAAATAATGATTACAAAATATTAAAATTTAAATATGTTGACAACAAAAATATGTATGACAATGATATGGTGCTACGTTTTGTATAACAAAAATAACAATACATTAAAGATAATATACTTGTTTGTAAAACCAAACATTGTCATGGTTAGAAACAAACATAATTAAATGTCATCAACAATTTAGTATCACAACTAAACATGTTATTGGAGTGAACATTATACAATCCTTGTAATGAGGCTCGTTGTTTGTTCTTCCTTTATAGACTTGAAGTCCGTGAATATTAAACATTTAATGCGATTTAATGATGACCCAAAATTAGATTATCATAGTGATTCCAAACTCAAGAAAATTAACATTTGACATTAATCAAGCGGGTTGATTAATCCTTGGTTGCATAATACATTTATATTGGTTTGGAAAATATATAAATATAATTCTTAGAAAATTTGAATAGATGAGTTTTGTATCAATTTAGGTGTTAAATTATTTCTTGGGAGATGACACAATTGAGATTTTGGAAATCACGGAACGAAATAATGGACGAATGCCATGGCCTAAGCTTATTCGTCGCCAAAAGCTTCCAAAATTGACCCCCA
>Ga0209208_10012953_pt1 | contig 10482 bp, 8 predicted proteins | sample S1TSphfallax_3_FD_187694 | JGI IMG/M metagenome (GOLD analysis project Ga0209208, IMG submission 187694) | Host-associated microbial communities from peat moss isolated from Minnesota, USA - S1T2_Fd - Sphagnum fallax MG (SPAdes) (version 2) | ecosystem: Host-associated > Plants > Peat moss >... | reverse complement strand
CTTTGGCGTGAGGGGAGGTGGGGACAAGGGGTGATGGTGGGGCAAAGTGTGGAAGTTTGTGGCTCTTAAGCTCCCCCAAATAACAAGGCCAAAAGGAATAAAAAAATCTCAAGGCTTTCCTAGTTGGGAATGGGAACTATATAATAAATTTTAAACAATATAGGGTTGGTGGTAGGTACTTAAATTGGTTCCTAGAATTGAGGATCTGTGGATAATAAGCTAAAAATAGAGTATTGAGTGGTCCAAGCGGCGTAGGGCCCTAGGGAGAGTGTGATCCTAGGGGGAACTAGGGAGACAAGGGTCCTATTTTAGATTAGGGTCCTAGGTAGAGTAGGGTGCTAGTGAGAATTGGGTCTTATGGAGATTATGGTCATAGGCTATAAAAAAGACTACGCTCTTATGGGAGACTCCTAGGGGTGAGTAGAGTCCTATGGAGAGTATGATCATAGTTCCTATAAAAGACCAGGGTCATAGGTTCATATAGAAGACTCAAGGTCCTAGGGGAGAGTAGGGTCATAGGTTCGATATAGAAGACTGAAGGTCCTAGGGGAGAGAGTAGGGTCACAGGTTCACATAGAAGACTAAAAGTCCTAGGGGAAAGTAGGGTCATAGGCAGGTTTGTATAGGAAACTAGGTTCCTAGGGGAGACTAGGGTCGTAGGTGAAGAGTAGTGTTATCTATCACAGGGTCATAATAAAAACTAGAGTCCTAGGGGAGAGTAGGGTCATGGTTACCTATAGAAGACCAGGGTCCTAGGGGAGAGTAGGGTCATATGTACCTATAGAAGACTAGGGTTCTAGGGGAGTGTAGGGTCATATGTACCTATAGAAGATTAGGGTCCTAGGGGAGAGAAGGGTCCTAGGAGGGGTCTAAGGCTCGGTCCCCTAGGGGACCGAGTAGGACCCCTACTGTGTGGCCGTCAGCCCCTTGTGCATCCATCTTCTTCTTTCTTCGTTTGTTTGTTTGTTTGTTTTGTCTGTTCTCTCTCTCTCTCTCTCTCTCGCTCCCACTTTGGCTGCTTTTTGTGCCATGGGAAAATCTATGGCGGCAGCAGCAGCAGCGACTTTCGGGGTGATGCTGCTCTCCTCTTTGTTGTTGTAGTATTGTAGCTTCTTTTGTTTTACCCTTTTTGGGTTTGGGAAAGGGGTTTGTTTTTCTTCACCAAAGTGTGAGTCTTTGATGGTAGGGACTTTGTGTAGAAGAAGATCGGTGGTGCGCACTGCAGCTGCAGGCGGAAAAAGCGCTAACCTTTTTGGCTGGAAGGAAGCCCAGGCAGACAGACACAGAGACAGACAGAGGCACAGACACACACACACACAAAGACAGACAGACTGAGAGAGAGAGAGGGCAAAGGAGGGAGAGAGGGGATACAGCAGCAGCAACAGCAGCAGCAGAAGAAGAAGTTGCTGTTTTGGGTGAGAGTTTAGTAGCTTGCCATTTTGGGTGCTTAGACTGCATCTGCTTTCTGTCGTCATCAGTGGCTGCTGTGTCAGATCAGAACTGTGGTTCTGGAAAGGTGGTTTTGGAGCAAGCCAGGAGCAAGTGGAGGAGGAGAAAGAAGATCAGAATAATATAATTCTTGGTGAGGAGGAAGGTGCTGGCAGGGTGATGAGGAGCGGGATAAGAAGCTGCTTTGTTTTTGCTAGTATTTTTGACCATGATGTTGTTGTTGTTGAACAGCTTCTGAATTACAAGCTCTGTTTGTATTCTTGAAGAATTTTGTGCTTTTCAATGTCAGGTTGTAGTTCCAGTGTCGTGGTTGTTGTCCTTGTGTTTTGATCCATGTCATGCGGAAGAACTCAAGCGCTAGTCGTGAAGCTTGAAGCGCCGCGTGCCCGGGGGCCGGCTCGTAGTCGACGTAGTTTTCGGATCTGAGAATGGAGAAGTCGGCCGGGGAGTATTGTACGTAATTTAGAACTCTGATCTTTGTTGTTATCGTTGTTGTCGTTGTTGCGCTTAGCGATTCTCGCATCTTCTTCTTCTTCTTCTTCACGGAAGCTAGATGCAAGTGAGGCTAAGAAGAAGAGTCGAAGTTCCCAAGGATTTTATCATTATCTGTGCGCGGCGCGGCGGTGCAAGAAGCTGTGGGTTTCTTTCTTTCTTCCTTCGATTACGAAGGCTGGAAGAGTTGCGATTTGGATCAGCCAGCCAGCGAGCCAGCGGCTGGTTGGATGTTTCTTCTAATCAATTCCTGATTCAAGCTGTAATAATGCTTGCAGCTCTTTCTTGTTGATCTCCTGCGAGCTCCAGACTCCGATCACAACTAGCTGATGATCAACTCCGCCAGCTTGAACAAGATCATTCTTACAAACTCGGACAGCTTTTGCTTGGGTGTGCAGAAGGAAGGTAGGTAGATAGCTAGCTAGCTCGATCAACATCCAGAGCCGCGGTGCATGCAGCTGGTAAGAGCTTCGTAGGACAGACCGAGAAGCTGGGAGAAAAGAAAAAAGGAAGAAAAAAAGGAGAATGGAATTCAGACCCATATCGCTAAATCTGCAGGCAGGAGAGCTGCTTGCAACGACGCGGTTTCAGAGGTACTACTGGTCTAGTGCTCGCTGGAGGTCCTAATTTCTTAACTTGCTGGACATGGATCATCAAAACTCTCGCAAGTAGTAAACAAAACAAAACAGGAAACCGCGATGTTTGTCGGAGTCATGTTTACGCGATGATGCAATCAGCAGCTACGACGTCTAGTACTGATCAGCAGCAGGAGCTCCGGGAAGTTCTGCACTTGGGTTGTGGTGGAATAGAGACCAGAATAAGTAGTGCAAGAACAGAGACAGACACTAGCAGCTGAGAGTTAGAGGATCTCTACTACCTTGTGTAGCTGCACCACTAGGAACCGAACTTTATATCTTTATTGTGCATGAATCCAGCAGCAGCTGCAGCTTGGAGGATCAAAGTACTCTGGAAGTCTAGAAAAAGGGAGAAGAAGTACAACAACACACAACAGCACAGACCACAGTCTCGCTGCTGGACCAAAGGAGAAAGCAGAAAAAACTGTGGCAAACAAGGATTGAGGAAAAACACCAGCTTCAGCAGGGCAAGGTGCAGTGTGCATGCTGCTGGAGTGTATTAATATTGTGCATGAATCCAGCAGGAGCTTGGAGGATCAGGAAGAGCATTAGAGAAAAAGAGTGAAGAAGACAGAAGAGCACAGAACACAAAGGAGCAAAGAGGAAGCAGCAGACAATCTGTGACAAAAAGCTTGAGAAAAAACCTTCAGGCAAGGTGTGAAGCTTCTGTCCTCCTCCTCCTCCCCTGCAAATCTGACCGGAGTTTTTTCTCAATCTGCTTCTTCTTCTTCTTCTTCTTCTTCTTCAGAGAAACAAACAGACATGAAAATTCTACAGTGATTTTCTTCATGTGATGATGATCCTGGATGCTTGTTTTGTTTCTTCCTGCTGCTGCAATCTTCCTTTTTGTTGCAGCAACAGCACCACCACCACCACCACCTCCTCCTCTCTTTCTTTCTTTCTTTGCCTTTTGTGAGTCAGATCTACCTTTGGGTCAAACATCAAACATTTTTTTGTTTCTGTTTCTTTTTCCCCAAAGTACTTCAAACTGATCTTCACCATCCATGGACAATAGGAAATGATTTATGAAAATCCCATGTAGAAAACATGCATTTACCATTCATAGGCAGCATGAAATGATTCATGCCATCTATGAAAATGCCATCTAGGAATGCATAGATTTACTAATGTGGCTAGTTCTACTTCTCTCTCTCTCTCTCTCTCTCTCTATCACAAAGTGAAGTTTTTAAATGGTTAAGGTCCTTCTATAAAGTTAATCTTTGCAATTGTTCAATGACATCAACTTAGGGTTTTTTTCTTCTAGTGAACAGAGTGATGGGTTGTGAAATTACAAGAACTTAGTGAACACCATCGACTTAGGGTTACATCAATGTAGGATTTTTTTGGTTAGTGGGCATAGTTTATGGGTTTGTGAAATGACAAGAAGCTGATGACATTGACATAGGTTTTTTTCCAGTGGATTTAGTTTTTGTGTTGTGAAATTACAAGAATTAGTTGATGTTCTCTATGGAGAGAAATATAGTTTGGTTCTTAAAAGACTACTCCTCAGGAGTAGTTGAAGTCATCAAAGTTCTTGAATAATCTTTGCTCAAGAAACTCATAGAATCTCCTCTCATGTTTTTTCCTGTTTTTTGGTTTCTCAACTCCTTTGCACCAAGATCCAACCTATTGGAATTTGAAAACTTATAGAATGAAAGTTTCTAGTGAAACCAATTCTATAAAATAGGATGAGTCAGTCCCATTCTTCTTCTTGTTTTTTCTTGTGCAGGTGGAGGGGAATTTATTGTCAGAGAAGAAGGATGAAATTAGGTCTATGGAGTCTCTCCGTAGCTTCAAGGTAGCAAATGCTGTAGTTTTGACCACCTTCCTGGTAGATAATTTATCCCTTTTTGTTTTCAAGCAATTAAGTGCTGTGTCATTTTGTTAGGCTAGGAGTTTGATTTTTTGGATCAGCCTATCAAGTCTACTTCTTGTCCAATTTTGCTTGATAAGAGTATCCTTAGTAAGGAGGTTTGGTAGATATTTGATTTGTTCATTCCTGATATCCCTGATTCATCCAACTTTATTTATCTAGACAAAGTTTCTATTGGGCCATGGCACATACCCCATGTCATTTTGTGAGCTTAAATTATACATCGTATGTATGCCTCATGTGGATTCCAATATTTCAGATTATGTGAAATTTGGAGTAGTCAATAGTCAGTAGTCTCATAGATTTTCAAGGGTCTTGTGACAGAAACACTCAATATGTCCAGGATGCAATGCCCTGATGCCAAGGCAAACAACAGCCAGTCAAAGTGAATGTTTTTTCAGGAACCCAATGATTTCTTCACTGGTTGTCTTCAAAGTGCTAATTTTTGGCTCTTCCAAGAGCATACCTGAGCTTCTCAAATGTGTGAGGTTATAATAAATAACTGATCTTGAGGTTTTCCACTTGAATTGCAGAGTATGAGTCTTTGTGTCCGAGAATGGCATACCCACAGTGGCGCAACACCCAACGGTGTGACACCAGCAAATGGTAATCTGCCATCACTCAAGGGGAAAGCTGATTCTATCAGTGGCCAACAACGAAGAGTTCACCTATCCAATTTGGCCTCTGTGTAAGTCTCTGCAAAGAATTCTTCAAGCTACTTTCTGTCAAATAAAACCCCTGTTCTTCTGGACTCTCAGGAAGAATCCATCATCAAAGCCAATGATGATGGTTGGTGCTCAGGTTCCATACCTGTCAACTGCTTCAGTGCTCAGGGCTGCTTGTATCTATCAACTGCTTCAGTTCTCAGAGCTCATACCTGTTAACTGGTGTCATTTATTTATTTATTTTTAATTTTTTTTGGGGGTTTGCTTCTTATGCAGGCAGTTTGAATGGCTTGGATGGACAATGGGTACATAGAAAATGGGCAGTTTGAAGAGATGCGAGATCCAATCAATGATGGCTGTAATGCACAGTTGCAGCAGAATTATGCATTTAGCTGGGGGGTTATGGGGCAAGAAGGGATGCAGGATGGTGTGTTGCCATCAAAGCCATCAATGATGCTGGAAGCCATGGTGAATGGGACATCTTCTTCAGTAACTACTGCTGCTGCTGCTGCTGGAAGTCAGGCATTGCCGATCAAAAACTTTCAAGAGGATGAGATGATCTCTTGGTTGCAAGACCCACCCTATGATTCTTTGGATCAGCAGTATGGTGGTGCTGGTGACTTCTTTGGTGAGCTTCCAGATGCTAACATACAGGTTTTCACAGATGCATTTGCTGCTGGACAGGGGATAACAGCACGAGCACCACGAACACAACTATCTGGGCATTCTGGGAACTCTGCAGCAAACTATGCTCTGATGAACCGGGTTACAAATGCTGAGTCAGCAATGACATTAGCCACATGTAAGGCAGCAGGTTTGATACGCCAGGGTGCTCATGGAGCAGATGCCTTCAGATATAGTCGGACACCGCAATTGGGTACAAGGCAACTTGGTAGCCTTCCTCCTCCCAGTTCTTCTTCCCTAGTGGGTCTTGGTCAAGGCAACACCGAAAACCAAATTCCTGTTAGAACCTCCTCCTCCTCAGCAGCAACAGCAGCCTCTGGGTCCCTCTTGGCCCCAATGCTTCCACCAAAATCAAAGCCAGTTGCAGCAGCAGCAGTGACTTGGAACAATCAACAGGTGGCAAATACTACTTCTTCTACTACAGGAGCCATGAATTTCCCTGTTTTTGCACGCCCAGCTGCACTAATCAAAGCCAACTTGCAAAGCTTGAACATTACATCTATTCTACCCTCCAATTTGATGCGCTTCAAACTGCAGCAGCACGGAGGCGGTGGAGGAGGACATGTGAATTTGGATGCAAGCACTTCAACCAGCTCCTCAATCACTGAGTTGACCACAATAGGGCAACAAAGTGATCTGGAACGTCGATATGAATTCTCCAGAGCTCAAAGTGAACTCGGGCGGATGCAGGGATTTCAAGGAAGCAGCCGGTCATCAAACCTGGGAGTGGACTCTTGGTCACAGATGCCAAGTCTGGTATCCAGAAAGGAGGTGGTACATGCAGTTTCATCTGCAGGGGAAGCAGCTATGGATTGCAGAACTAGTGAACCCATGGACCAAGACATAACCTGCCACCCTCATTTGAGTGGCGCAACAATAGTAGGTAGTGCAGTTGTAGCTGCCTCAGATTTAGGAGTTTTGCAGAGTACAAGCATCCCTGCTGAGGTGCAGGAGCCAACAATAACATCTGCATCAGCAGGGCCGGGAGCAGTTCAGGGAGGAGCTACATCAGATCTTAGAGTCTCACAGGGTATTACAAGCCTCCCAGAGGTGGTGCAAGAGCCAACAATTACATCTGAATTTGGAGGATGTAGCAATATTGCGCTGGAGAGGGCTAAAGAGACATCGACAGCAAACAAGAAGAAATTGCTTGGAGCAGCACAAGAAGTTGAATGCCCAAGTGGAGTAAGTCTCTTCAGCATTCTCTCAGATAACTAAATGTATCAAAATTGACATGCTTGCATTTGGGTTTTAGCTGCATCAACTAACTGATCTTGACTGGACCTTTTTTGAGGGTTTGATCTAATTTTGATATCAGCAGCATTCTCATTTGCACTTGGGGTTTTGAGCATGTCAGGATGGAGAAGATGAATCCCTTGAATTGAAAAGACCTGCACGTGGGGGGGGTACAACCAAGCGAAATAGAGCTGCAGAAGTTCACAACCTCTCTGAGCGAGTAAGTTGATCTATCTACCCCACTAGGCCTCTATCACACTTTGTTACTAATGTGGCCAAGTGAAGATGGGTATTAATGGAAGTCTCTTCTTTTTCTGTTTTGTGGCATGTGTAGCGACGAAGAGACAGAATCAATGAGAAGATGAAGTCCTTGCAGGAGCTTATACCGAACTCCAACAAGGTATCTATCTATCTGCTTGTTTTGTATAATTATCCTCCCTTTTTCAAGCCCAAGCTGCTCAATCATTCCATCAGCTAATTCCACACAATTTGTTGGAATTGAACTGACGCATTGCTGCACAAAATTGTCAAACCCATCTTATTATTGCTGTGAAATTTGGTCTGAAACCCCCAGCAAAATTTCCAGACCCACTAACTAAAATGGCAGAGTCAATTCTTTAGTTTGGCTCTTGTGAGAGTAGGACTGATGAAAACTGTGGTTGGTGTTTCAGACTGATAAAGCTTCTATGCTAGATGAGGCAATTGAGTACATCAAGACACTTCAGCTACAACTCCAGGTATGTGTATTCAAGTTTAGGGTTTGGGACTTAGGGTTTAGGGTTTATCTTTTGCTGCTATAATCTGTGGTTTTGTTGGTTGGGGTTGAAGTGTCAGACTTGGCTGTTTTAATTTTTATTTTTATTTTTTTCTTGGGATGATGAAGAACTAACAAGGAGTTTTTTTGCCATGTGTGGGGATGGGTAGATGATGTCCATGAGAAGTGGAATGAACCTACCATTGATGGTTCTGCCACGAGGGATCCAACATCTACAGATGCCTCAGATGCCTCAGATTCCGCAGATGCCCCAGATGGCAATGAGCATGAGCGTGGGAATGGGAATGGGCATGGGTATGGGGATGGGCTCAGGAATGGGCATGGGTGCAACTGGCTCGGGCCGAGGAGTGATGCCAGTGGCATCCGCTATGGGTTCAGTACAACACAATAATAGCAATGTTGCTGCAAGCATGATGATGGAAGCCCATGACTCGTGTTTGGTAAATCCAAACATGATGGATTCCCGTAATGTCCACCTTGCCCACCAACATCCGACCATGCAAATGCAGCAGCAGGTTAGTCAGACCTGGTTGCCTTTGTCTTTGAGCCTTAGGAGGTCAATGAGCCTTTGCAGTAACTTTACTTAGACATATGGGGTTCAATGTTTCTGGACTGTGCAGCTGTACAATGCATATATTATGCAACAACATCAGCAACAGCAGCAGCAGCAGCAGCAGCAACAACAACAACAACAACAACATTATCAACTCCAACAAGAACACCATCAATCCTTCACCATGGCTGCTGGCCCACCCCCATAGCTGTATGCTTACATGTGACTTTCTCCCAAAAAAAGGCTTGTAAATTAACTTCTAGAAATACAAGGGGCCAAGCTTCCAAGTGAGCTATGAGTTCTTCAGAGTCTGCTGCTATTCAAGCTCCCTCCCTGGTTTAACTGCACAAACAAATGGGTTTTTAAGAAAAGGCACAAGTTCATATATTTGAGGTACCAAAAGAGCAGTCTCCAGATTGACTTTTGTTTGGCCTTTTTTGTTTCTCAATGTGCAGGGCAGTTCCAGGAGACCACCCACAGTGTATGTGTAGTTTTGCAGTTCAGCTCACTTGGATAGTTAGAATCTGCTTTAGGAACTCATGCTTAGTGTGCAGATGATCATGGCATTATTTGTCGAAAGCTTATTGCATCACTCAGCAACAGCCACCCACAGATTTTGGCAGAGTGTTGTGTGGGGATGGTTCGACGGGGTTGAAAACCATCTGCCATCTGCCCATCTCATAAGCACTCCGCTTTGTGTATTGTGAAATACGGAACGTTGATGTGAAATAGTGGAGAGTCTCCCAACTAATTTTTGCCAATATGTGAAGAAACTTTTGTGAATTTGAAAGCCTTTCTATGCGTTGGAACTCCTCATTTGGAGCTTGAATTAGTAATCTCCTTTGCATTTCTAGACTATGAAGTTTATGGATCTGTGGTTATGAAATTTCTGATGCTATTTTCACACTGACAACACAAGGCAAGAGTACCAAATGAGACTTGAATTACATTGATTTTTATTTTTTAATTTGGGGCCAAAAAAAGAACGAGATGGGAAACCTGACACAACATTATTAATCTAGTGTATAACTTAAGAAGCACATACGAACTTTTCCTGTCACAGTACCTTCCCATAATTTGGAAGGTACTCTTTTCTATTTCTACATTTGTTGCTCTTTCTTTGGAATTTAAGTTGTGTGCATGTGTGATGTGCTGATAAGGATGAAAATGATAGAGATGTTGCTAAGTTGGTTTTTGTTTTGCATTCTTGATGGGAGATGAGTTTAAGTGATGGCAGGAAGGATGCTTGCACAGTTGAGCAAGGAGATAAGTGGGAGGAATGCTGGTGGTGTTTGTGAGATGAATAGTTCTAGATTTCTTGCTTTTGCTTGGTATGGTGGAAGTATGTAGAGAGTTTATTTTGTGTGCATAACAAACTGCAGCAAGATGAATGCTTGCTTTGTAGATGTGGATGGCACTATTAAGTTGAAGTTCTAGGTTTCCTTATGATTTCTGTTATGCCAGGAACTTGAAATATTACCTGCAGAGTTAAGTCAGTAGAAGTAGGACTAAAGATGGTTGTGGAAGGAATGAAGGCTCTTAGGGGGATCATGAGCATGGTGAGGAATTCTTATTGTCTGTCTGTTTGTTGAGGCTATTTTTGTATGGAAGAATTCATGGTGTCAGGTTCCTTGGGTTTTTAGAGTGGTGATATTGCATTCATTAAGTGTCTCAGAGAGTCTGCATTCAAATTTCTATGTTTAAGTATATGGGGACCTTATGTGTGATCAATGACTGTCTGATGGTTGAGAACCCTATTTGGTAGCATGTCTGAGTAATTGTGTTTAGAGTGGGAATACATAAACCATCTGTGGAAGAAAGACAGAGGACAATGTACCTGTATTTTTGAGTCTGGATGTAAGGCAAAAACATCCTGCAAGCATCTATTCTCTCTATGTTGCCATTGGTGAAAAAAATCCCAGTACCTTTCAATACCAATTTGCATCATCATTGTGTTACATTTGTTAGTCTAACATGCCGACTGTTGGTGAGGGAGTCTTGTGAATGCACATGGATGTGAGGGTCATGAAGAAGAACAATTTCCCATGAGAAAGTTCTGAAGTGTGCGAATCCAAACCATTAAATTTTTTAGACTTGAGATTCACTCATTAGGCTAGAAG
>Ga0209208_10012951_pt1 | contig 10483 bp, 8 predicted proteins | sample S1TSphfallax_3_FD_187694 | JGI IMG/M metagenome (GOLD analysis project Ga0209208, IMG submission 187694) | Host-associated microbial communities from peat moss isolated from Minnesota, USA - S1T2_Fd - Sphagnum fallax MG (SPAdes) (version 2) | ecosystem: Host-associated > Plants > Peat moss >... | reverse complement strand
GCAGAATTCATGGTAATGTGGAGATGGGAGAATATGCTACACAGATTCTTGAATTGGATCCTGAAAATGCTGCAGGTTATGTGCTGCTATTAAACATCTATACTGGTGTTGGCAATAGGCATCTCTGTGGGAATGTTGAACAGCAGAGGAAGGAAAGAGGTGTGAAGAAACAGCCTGGTTGTACCTGGATCGAATTGAATAATGAGGTGCATACATTTGTAGTAGAAGATCAAGACCACCCCCAGATCATTGAAATTCAAGCAGAACTGAAGAGATTGTCAGTTCTCATGCATGATGCAGTGTACATGCCTTGTTCGAAATTTATTCTGCATGATGTGATGAAGAAGAAAAGGCTTTTCATTTGTGTCACCATTGCAAGAAACTGGCTATTGCATTCAGGCTCATCAACACAGCTCCTCGTACTCCTCTCCAAATAAGAAAAAATCTGCAGGTTTGTGAAGATTGTTGTGTAGCCATCCAGTGAATCATGTAACAAAAACACACAATCAAATGAGCAAATTCACCAAATGAAAAACATTGTAAGACCAAAAAGATGTAAGTATAGGGGTTTGGGGGCAGAAAGGTTTGCATAAGGAGAGGGGTGGAAAAGGGTTGTATGGTGGGTGTGAAAGCAAATGATCGATGTGAACTAAGGGGTTCAATAAGAAATGGTGAACCAAATGTGGGTAATAACTAAACAATGATGCTCTATGTATGTGCAAGGTTGAAAAATATGTTGCAATTTAAGGCAGCTCCACCCATGTTTAAGTATGTGGCCCTGCAACAATATTTCTCACATCCAAGATTAGTTAGGTATTTACTTTTTCCCAACCTCAACCATAAAACTGAAACTCACACTGCAAAATGTAAGAGACTACTACCCTAGCATAGAGTCAACTTCCCATTGACAAAACAATTAATTATTTTTAAAAGAATAATTCGTTTCTTCTAAATTTGAAATTATTACTTTTTTCATGATCTACTATGACATTTCCACATGAGAAATGAAATTATTCAAATTGTAAGCCTGTGATAGTTATGATGGTTTTCAACACCTCACCTTCATTTTTTTAATAAAAATCATTTCACTATTTTAACTATTATTTAATGACGAAACTGATCCTACTCTAAATAATAACAACCTACCGGGACCAATCAAAACATCTAGCCAATCGACAGCAGGTGGCTTTGTGCCACCCTATGCAGTCTGCATCATGTGCGAAAATGCTAAGCCAAAACCATTTTCTTGAGCCAAACTGCCATGTTTTGACTTTTCTTCGTTTAAAATTTGCCGTACAATGCACTGGTGGAGCTGCTCATATCTTGTGGAGTTGCTAAATGACTTGAACTTTTTAAAAATAACATAATTAGGCAACGTGAACCCAGTTGAACTTTTCTTTTAGTTAGGCAACATGGACCAACTTTCACGTTTTCATTGCTCCGATTGATATATATATATATATATATATATATATATTCATGTATATGGATTACAAAATTTTATACAATTCATCAAAATTCCCATGAAATTTCTAAGAATTCTTTTCATCTGATTTTTTGACCTATTAGTCTCCACCGAATCTGACAAGAGGGTAGGATATAAATCCATCTCCATTCGAGGATGCTCTTGTAATGATTTCTTCTGCTCCTGCCTTTCTTTAGACATACAGGAGCAGAAGATCAACGAGAGAGAGAGAGACAGAGAGAGTTGTAAAGATGGTATGTTTTATTCCCGTAGCTCTCTCCCTGTGTAAGGCAGAAAGAAAAGCTGCATCGTGCCATTGCCAGTATCTGAACTTTTTGTCTGTTTGATTTGTTTTTGTGCATTCATGGTGACAGAATGATGCTTTGTGCATGCGATTCATGAGTGTAAGAAGCCATTCTTCCAATTTGCCCGCCTCTCACTTGTGGAAGATATAGTCTCTTCACTTCCTAGTCCCTTGGAAGATGGTAGTGTCTTTGTTGTTTCCTAGTCCATGGTGAATTAGGGTTTTGGATTACGGCACACAACAGAGATGAAATGGGAGTTAACCTTGCAGACGTTTGGCAAAATCAGGTGCACATGTGGTGTTAGCACGGCGTAGTCCATGGAAGATGATAGTCTCTTTGTTCTTTCCTAGTCCATGGTTTAGGGTTTTGGATTATAACACACTAAAGAGATAAATTGGGAGTTGTTGTCCATTGCAGACATTTGGCAAAATCAGGTGCACATGTGGTGTTAGCAGTGCGCAATGTGAAAGCCGCAAAAAATCTGCTGGAGGAGTGGCTGTCTGGTCAAGAAGATCTGAGTTCTCTACTAGATGTTGAAGTAATCCCTCTCCCCCCATCCTCCTTGCACTTTTTGGCACTTGTTTCCATAGGTTTGCAGATCACTTGGATGATTTTGAACCACCTCAACAAACATGCAACAAGAGAAGCTCATGACACACAGTGAATAGTCTCTCATCATGCTTGGTAGTTGATCATTCATATCAAGCATGGGACTGAGATCCAGCATCCTATTCCCCTGGATGCAACCCTTGAGATGAACTATATGAGCAAAAGATTGTGTTGTGAACATTCATTTCCTGCAAGAAAGTTTTGACATTACCACATACAGTGGCTGTTGTGGAATCTGCAATCAACAGAAGGTCATATGGAGTTCCCTGGTATGAACAGATTGTCAGTTGTGCTAGCATCAGCTGGTGTTTCTTTAATGCATACTCTGGAATCCTTTGGAACTGTGGCATTGGGACTGAAGGGATGGCCAGTAGTTATTGGACTGCTTTGTGTTCCTTGTTCTGAAATTTCAACTAATTGACATTGAACTGCAGGTTACAGAACTGGATTTGCTATCACTGGACTCTGTGTGGAAGTTTGGTGAGGCTTGGGAGACTCAGAAGATTCCCCTCCATGTGCTTATCAACACTGCTGGAATTTTCTGTATGAATGATATGGTACCAACTATGCAGCCATTTGTATCTGTTGCTCTGTGTTTGCCTTCCCATATGCTTGCCCTCCCCTGTTTGTTAACAAAGAAAATTTCTTCTGCAAAGGTGGTCTGCATCAGAATCAACAGCACATAGGATTGTTAGATCACTGACAGCTCCATTGTCTGGTGCAACTTAAGAGTTGTAGATGTACCCTCACTTCAGACACCACCGGTTTAGGATTAGGAGTTATGGCAATAGCCACAGGAGCAGTATTGCATTCTCATATTCTTGGTCTCATGATTGGTATCTTGCTTACTATCATGCTTGCTTTTGTGCTTTTTAGCAGTGACATGAGCAGCAGCAACAGTGGTATGTGCAGAATTAAATGGGTTCCTTACAGAGATGGCTCCTGCAAGCTTGGAGGCATCTACTTCCATAGTTTGGGATGGAGGGACAGAGTCATTTGCAAGCAACAATAACAACTGGAGCACTATGTACAGCCTCAGGTGTAATGATGGATTCTACACTCTCAGGAACTGCTGCCTGATGAGACTTTCCAGGAGCTTCAGCTTCAAGGTGAGTTTTCTCTTCCATCCATTTGCACTTCCCTTCAAACAGGGAAGCAATTGGCAGAGTCCTTTTGTTCTTTTACCCTAGAAAGCATAGCTTGCCCTCTTGTGGACACAACTTCTTCCCTCTTGTCAAGGGCTTTCTTGCAGTTCTTTGCTCTTGCACTCCAAGGCCTTTTCCATGTTGGCGATCAGATCTTGGATTTTCTTCTCTCAAGCTCTGGAAAGTATTCCTTGAACTCTTCCTACTCAAGGGTACAGTTCACTGTTTCTGCTCTCTGAATCTCAAGATTGGCAAATACCTTGTGCACATGACCCTTTCTTTCAGAGATGGCCTCTACAGCCAAGGATATGAGATCCTCCTCTGTGTTGCCATTTCCCACTTTCAACTAAACAGTTCCACTCTTAGTGTGCTTGCTAGGTTTTCATGTTTGTGAGTTTTTGCAGACAAAACCACAAGATCTGGACTTCAAGCATAGGCAAACAGAGGAAGCCCTTTGGATAAACAGGTGCTCCAACCCTCCTTGGATCCAATCAAAGCTCTCTATACTGCTTACTCAAGGTGGAGCACAACTTCACTATTGTTCTAACTTTCAAGTGCGCCTTGAAGCACCAGGACACCAAGATGGCAAACAGCGGTACTTTTCTGGGCACACTCACCAAAAAAAAGAACAGTAGATCTGAGCTTGAACAACAATTAATGGAGTTATTGGACAACAATGCTGTTATAGTTGATGAGCATATCTGCTGAACCCCAGATTTGTCTTAATCCACCTCAAGAAACCAATTGCAAGAACTTTCTCAAAATGATTTTGCTGTTCCCTGTTGTCAATGAACTCATGACCTTCAAGGTATTGAGAGTAGGGTATCACAGATGTAACAAAGAATCAGTAGATGTGTCTTGTGATGCTCAGGTTGCCAATTGGAGATCACAAAACCACTGGTCACATTGTTAGCACTGGTATTCATGCCAAGAGTGCTTTGGAACGAGCACCAATGGATTTCCTGCACTATCTGGATCAACAAGGTGTTCATGTTGGTGTCCATAGGTATGTCAATCTGTTGCAGAAGTGTACAAAGTCAAGGAATTTTGTGGATGGGAGGCAGGTGCATGCACATATTATCCAGCATGGGTTGCAGCAAAATGTTCAGGTTGTCAATGCTCTTTTGAACATGTATGTCAACAGCGGGACAATGGCAGTTGCACGTCAAATCTTTGACACACTTCTTAGCAAAGATGTGATCTGCTGGACCACGATGATTATGGGATATACTAAGCATGGTGAAAGTGAGGAAGCATTTAGAATGTTCCATCAGATGCAAGAAGAAGGTGTGAAGCCAAACAAAGTCACCTTCATTAGCATTCTCAAGGCATGTATGAGTCCCTCATACTTAGAAAGGGGCAAGCATCTCCATGGCCTGATTATTGAAGCCGGGTTGGGATTGGATCCTCGTATGGGGACTGTGCTTGTCACCATGTATGGCAAATGTGGAAGCATCAATGATGCAAGGCAATTGTTTGACAAACTGTTGGTTCGAGATGTTTTCACCTGGACCTCGATGATTGGAGGTTATGTTGAGCATGGTCTTGTTGAGGAAGCATTTCATGTCTTCCACCAAATGCAACAAGAAGGTGTGTTGCCAGACAAGGTCACTTTCATCAACATACTAAATGCTTGTGCTAGCCCAGCAGCTCTGGAATTGGGCAAGGAGCTTCATGTTCATGCAATGGAAGCTGGATTTGATTCAGATGTTCATGTGGGAACTGCCCTTGTCAGCATGTATGCAAGGTGCAGGAGCATCCAGGATGCAATTCAAGTTTTTGACAAACTGAGGAGGCGGAATGTTGTTTCCTGGAATGCAATGATTGCAGCATATGCTGAGCATCAGCAGGGTGGAGAGGCATTCAAAGTCTTTCTCCGAATGCAACAAGAAGGTATGAAGCCAAACAAGATTACATACATGAGCCTTCTAAATGCTTGTACTGTGTCAGAAACCATAGAGCAGGGAAAGCAGGTTCATGCCCAGATTACAAGAGCTGGATTCGAGTCTGATGTTTGTGTAGGGAGTGCCCTCATGAGCATGTATGTCAGGTTTGGGAGCATCAATGATGCAAGGCACGTATTTGACAAGCTGCAAATTCGGAATGTCATAACCTGGACTGCAATGATCAGAGGATATGCTGAACATGGCACTTGTGAGGAAGCCTTTCAAATGTATTGGCAAATGCAACAAGAAGGCGTGAAACCAAATGAGATCACCTTAATTAGTATTCTCAATGCATGTGCCAGTCCAGCAGATTTGGAGTTGGGGAAGCAGCTGCATGTCCACATCAGAAACGCAGGATATGATTCTGATATTCGTCTCAGAAATGCTCTGATCACCATGTATGCCAAGTGTGGGAGCATCAATGAGGCACATCATGTGTTTGAGAAATCAAGGGTTCGAAATGTCATCTCATGGACTGCAATGATTGGAGGCTATGCTGACCTTGGTCTATTTGATGAAGCTTTTGATGTCTTTCGGCAGATGCAACAAGAAGGCCTGCAGCCAGACAAGATCACATACATGAGCATCCTCAATGCATGTGCCAGTCCAGCAGCTTTGGAAAGAGGGAAACAGATCCATGCAGAAATCACTAAAGCTGGATTACACCTTGATGTTCGTCTTACAAATGCATTAATCAGCATGTACACTAGGTGTGAGGGTCACAAGGAGGCAATTGATGTCTTCCTCCTTATGCTAAGTGAAGGGGTAAATCCGGACAAGATAACTTACATCTGCCTTTTCAGGGCATGTGGAAATGGAGCAGCTCTAACAGAAGGCAAGCGGCTTCATTGTCATGCCCTTCAAGCTGGATTTGGAGCAGATGTGTCTGTTAGGAATTCCCTTATTGACATGTATGCCAAATGTGGGAGTCTTGCATGTGCACGTCAAGTATTTGATGAAACAGCTGAACGAGATGTAGTGTCGTGGAATGTTATGATTGCTGGACTTGCTCAGCATGGGTGTGGCAAAGATGCACTCGAATTGTTTGAACAGATGAAGCAGGAAGGTTTTATGCCCAATTCTGTCACTTTCGTTGGTCTTCTCTCTGCTTGCAGTCATGCAGGTTTAGTTGATGAAGGCTGTGAGTTCTTCCTTTCAATGTGTGGAGACTACAGCCTCACACCAGCAGCTTGGCACTATGGCTGTATGGTTGATTTACTTGGGCGTGCTGGGCAGTTGGATGACGCTGAGGAGCTCATCAACAAAATGTCCTTTGATGCAGATTCATCAATCTGGAACACGGTGCTCAGCACTTGCAGAATTCATGACAATGTACAGCTAGCAGAGTTGGCTGCAAATTGTGCTCTCAAGCTGGAAGGACAGAATGCTTCTGTGTACCTGCTGCTTTCACATATATATGCTGCAACTGGAATGTGGGACAATGTAGCAAAATTGACGAAATTGATGAAGGATAGAGGTGTCAAAAAGGAACTTGGATGCAGCTGGATTGAGGTCAAGAGCAAGGTACTTGCTTTTGTTGCAGATGACAGAACTCATGCAGAAACAGAGGAGATATATGCTGAGCTTGATGAACTGACTAGGCAGATAAAGGAGGCAGAATATGTACCCGATACACATAATGTAATGCATGATTTTGAAGAGCAGCAAAAGGAATGAGTTACCAGCCAACACAGTGAGAGGTTGGCAATTGCATTTGGACTCACAACTACAGCCTCTGGAACTCCTATCCATATTTTCAAAAACCTTCATGTTTGCACTGATTGTCACACTGCAACCAAATTTATTTCCTAGGTTTCTGGGCGTGCAACCACCACAAGAGATGCCAGCTGCTTTCATCACTTCAAGGATGGATTGCGTTCTTGTGGTGATTGTTGGCAATAGCATGCACTGATGAAGATGATGGATGCTCCTTAAATGAAGGGATATTCCAAAATATAACCTCAATTTGGAGGACCCAAAAAAGCTTTCAAATTGAGAAAATTTCCAATGGTCAAACATGAAATGTTCAATATCAGTACGTAACGACGAAGACCACAGAAATGGCAAAAATGTCCAATTGAAACATTCTTTAAAAGAAACCACAAGTTAATAATACAATGGGTTTTGTAAGACTTCAAAGCTTATGATGATAACATTGACTTTGTTGATTGGATAGTGACATAGATGTGTGAAAACCTCATTTTCAAGTTCTCCTTGTTGCAAGAGAAGCTAAATGATCATTTCTTCAAGTTGTGCTCCCTGAGTGAATTTCATTTACTGCTCATTGTTTTGGCTATCAGACTGTCTCCAAAAGAATCAAGGGAAACAATAGCTGAAGCTTGGCATTCAAGATGTGTAGCATCATCCAATTGCCAGTGTCAACTGTTCAGATTCTCAGAAAGTTGACCCCCATTGTCTGGGATTGAGAAATCCAGTTCAAGGGTACTTGATTAATGTACATATGACAGCTTTGGCAAGTAACGACACCAAGGAGGGTGACACTACTACACACATGACATCAGTGTCCTGTAATTGGCTATCAGACTGCAATAGTCAGATCCAATTAGTTGGTAACAGGGGCAGTACACCAATTTATGAGATTGCAGAGAGAATACCACAATGACATCATGAGTATCACTCACCAAGTATCAGACCATCATCTTCATCATGAAAAGCAGTGATGAGCTGCCATGGCTACCCACACTGACTTCATCATCTCCTGACAATAGCTGTGATAAGAAGAAAACAAAGTGCTCAAAGCTTTGGGCAAACCACAATACAAAAAACCTGCATCCTGGGTTTGTCACCATTCCAGAAGCAGGAGTCCAAGAGTGATTTGTGATTCTGATTAGCAACAAACATAGCTGTGGAATATATATAACTCAACTGGAAAATTCTTAAGCTGGAAAGCCACTTACAAACAGTGAGATTAACTCCAACCAATGAGGAGAATTCAATGGCATTCACTGCAACAGTACTGACAGTCTCTTACCTGAATAAGTGACCCATCATCAGCAACATGGACGGATGTGGCTACCTACCATCACTTCCCCACTGACTTCGTCAATTTCCAACAACAGGTACAGACAGGCTGATGACAAACTTCCGTCACAATTCTGAAGGTAGTGCAAAGACTCAACCATGATGCTGGCCAAGAGAGAAACCCAAAAGGAAAACAATGAAGAGAAGGGTATATAATTACCGCACTTGGAATTTATTTGGACACAAAGAAGGCAAGTGCGAACAGAAGAGGCAAAAGGAAGGATGGGGAACCCAAACAAGAAATATCCAAAAAAATTCATCCTGAGTTTCTGTTGCATTTCCAGAAGCAAGTAACAACCTCGGAGAGAATTCTTAGTGTATAGGGCAGATTACATTTAGTAATCGGGCTTACAAAAAGAGCCCTAGGGCAGAGGGTGTGAGATTGTAAGATCCCTAGGGCGCAAGATGTAAGCCAATAAGATTTTTGGAAGCAAATTTTTATTTTTTAAAAATTGATTACCCTGGTTGTTATGCAGGGTAAGTCCCTGCTGTCAGGGAATTCCTGTGTGGACCTCAGGCTCTGCCCTCGGTGCTCACACAGTAATTCCCTGATAGCAGGGCCTTACCCTATAAATGAAGACAGCTTGCTCATGAGTTTAGATAGACTTGTACTGTGGAAAATGTACAAGTCGGCCAGAAAACTCTTAAGTGGAAAGTGTGAAGCATTGCACTTACAAATCGAAGAGGCATACAGTCAGCACTTCAACTCAGAATCTTCTTGGTCATTGACATATCTTTGGCCCTGTAAATAACAGCAGAAATAACTCATATTATGTGTCAGATGCAGATAAAAAGCTCACACCTCAAAATTTAGAAGGCTTTTTCAGCATATAACATAAGAGAAGAAAAATTCTCACAGAATTTCTTTCTGGTGCCAGATGAACTCAAAAAGTATCCCAGAAGGATGCTCTAAGACTGACACTAACTTTCTGACAATAAGAGCTTTCACTACCAAGAGAGGCACATCTGAATGACTCACCTTCAGAAGAATCAAAGCTCTGACTCAGGATGGCAATATACATATGTTCAAAGAAGCTCTGAATCAGGTATGATGTGTGACTCCCAAGTACCCAACAATTTTACCAATAACTAGACTTCCTCAACACAAAAACCCCTTCAAACCCACACCACTCAGGAAATCAATTTGTAACTGGAAACACATCTAGTACAGATGTTGACAAAGAGAAACAAACAAACAAACAAACAAACAGATGGGTCTCATACACACAAAAAAGGACAACAACATACAATCATACAAACAACAGTTTTGTTGAACACAAACAGACAATGATGTTGGAAGGCTGCACACCTCTAACCTGTAACAAATAGAGGTCTACATACAACATCTGCAGTAGGGATGGCAATTGATCCACTGTTGTTCTTGATTCAATTCAAATCTCATTGCGGTTGCATGTTTGATGAAGTTCGTGGGTTGTTTTGCACCCAAGATGATGAACAACTCCTGTGATATTTATTGAGGGGAAAAAAAAACATATCTTCAAAGGATTGGGGACATTCCATATGAATGTCTTGATGTAAACTGCAGTTTTATCTAGGAACTTTGGGTGCCTCATTATTTGGTAGGGTTTTGCTGCAGAGACTTGGAAAAGTTGGATTGCAACTATTGTGCAAAATGCAAAGCTATTGTCTCTGCAGAGATGAGACATTCACAAGAAAAAAAGAGATATGGGTGGGGCTTAGGAGAGAGAAGGATGCTCTGATTGAGCAAACAAGACAAGCTAACAACGGTCTCTAAGGGTAGAAGCAAATGGCATGGTCTCAAACTGGGATGCCTAGGAGTAACCCTAAATGTGGAAGTCAAATAACGAATTTTCCTTCTTCTGAAATACTACCAAAAAGGCAGCATTACAGCATCATCCATGTAGGGTGGGTGTCAAGAATATCCACAAAGTTTGTAGCTTTCTAACTGAAGACTATGGGGCCCAGTCTCCAGTTATGATGCACAAACGG
>Ga0209208_10012950_pt1 | contig 10483 bp, 5 predicted proteins | sample S1TSphfallax_3_FD_187694 | JGI IMG/M metagenome (GOLD analysis project Ga0209208, IMG submission 187694) | Host-associated microbial communities from peat moss isolated from Minnesota, USA - S1T2_Fd - Sphagnum fallax MG (SPAdes) (version 2) | ecosystem: Host-associated > Plants > Peat moss >... | reverse complement strand
CTCAGACAGACAGACAGACAGACAGAGACCTGATGAAAGAATTGCAAGTTTTGTCATCACCTTCCTTACCCTGCTGTGTGATCTTGCAACAAAAAGTCCCATGAAATTAGTATATCGCTAGTTCCAAGATCAGATATGAAAAACCATAAACCCTTCAAAATCTTCCCTTTTCTTCCCAGGTTGCTTGCGGCTTCCTCTGACTATCTTTCTATCCTAGAAAAAAAGCAAAAGAACCGCCATACTTCTCCTAAACACTCTTGTTTGTATTCTTCTTCCGTTTCGTTCCAGCGCTTCCGCATGCAGTGACCAACTGGAACTAGCAATTCCAGCACACGGTGGAGGCCCCTTCTCTGTTCCATCCTGGAAAAGATCTAAATCGAACGATATTACACGGCTTCAACGCGTAACATCCTGATACCACACGACAACAAGACAATTCCGTAAAGATCGGGGTTGATAGCCAAATTGTTCCGGTAGTAATCTGCCGTTCGGTAACGAATTGCGTGGCGTAATCCTCGGCATTGGAGCTCCGGCTGTGCGGTGCTCTTTTCTATCTTCTCTTCCTCGCTTTCTCTGTATCCTGTGATCCTGGTTTCGCGTACATCTTTCTTCTGTGTGCAGGTTTTCGCCGTGTTGAGATTTCCGTCGACACTTTGTTGCCGTCACTGCAAGCGAGTTTCTGCGTCCAGGTGAGTCCGACACTCTTGTTGTTTTCGCTTCTTTGTTCGTTCCAATTTTCGTCGTCTAATTTTGCTTCTGTCAAGTCAAACTTTCTTCGGGATTTTGGTTGTTTTATTCAGTGATTCGCTTTGCCTTTTCTCTTTCTTGCCGTTCTTGGTTGATGCAGAAAGTTGATATTATAAAGCTTTTGACGCTGTTTTGTTTTTCGTCTCCAGTCACTGTAGGAGGAGCATAGAAGAAGGGATTGTTGTTAGTCTTTTCCCCCTTCCACTTCGTTGGATTTTTCTAGACTCCAACCTTGGTTTTGGCGATTTGTCCAGATGCAGTCGCTTCTCCCTGTTTTTTCGTGTGCACAGCTCTGATCAATGTTGTTCAGCTCTTGTTTTTTTCTAAGAATTGGTGAGCCCTGCTTTCTTCTGGTGTTTGAATGTGCCAGACAAGTCTATTTTGCATCTCACAGCAGGGATTTCAGTTCTTGGCAAGGTTAGAAGGCGAGGGACAAGATGCCGGCTCCTATTGTGGACGATGAGTACAAGAAGAGCATAGAGAAGGCACGCCGCAGTCTTCGAGCTTTCATTGCTGAGAAGAATTGTGCTCCAATCATGCTGCGCCTTGCGTGAGGCCCTTTTATCATATTCTGAATCACATTTTCCTTGTGTGCTGTCTGTTTCTTGGCCTCTGTTATAGAATTAGTAGCAAGTATTGAAGATAAGAGGACTTATGGAAGGAAGCTGAAGAGAAATAATTCTTATTAGATGTACATTTGGCTATTTTTTGATCCAAGATTGTGTTTCTTTTAGTGGCTGCAACATTTGTATTGGCAATGAAATGCTGCTACAGTCATCTGTCCACTTCAGATGGATATAATGGCAAAAAAATCCAATTGTTAATTTCTTGCTTGAGAACCATTTAATTTGGAGGTTATATTTCCACTGGCAGATGGCATGATGCGGGCACTTATGATGTAAATACGAAAACAGGAGGTCCAAATGGCTCAATTCGAGCTGAGCGTGAATACAGCCATGGTGCTAATGCTGGCCTTAAAATTGCTATTGATTTCTGTGGTATGTACCAACTACTATCTTCTTCCCAGTCACAGTGTCTGTCCTTTAAGAAGTTTGGTGACAAGAAAGTAATAATCAACCTCTTAAGGTACCTTGTGTTCCACTCTTTTGTTAGGTCATCATAGACATAGTGAGGCAGAGGAATGCTAGTGAACCATGACGTAGGATAGTCATGATTAGCAGGTTCCTGGAAAACTCAGTGAGTGACAACTTGGGACTGGGTAGGTTTTCTTGCAATCCCTTTGCCAGCATGTCGGTACATCTGCAGTTATTTTTTATCCACTTTGGAACCTTGCAAGATTTTTTGTTCAAGTCAAGCTCCTTGATAAATTACTGTCTGGTAGGATTGAAACCTATGACTTGCCTGAGTTCAGGTTTCATTTTCTTCATCTGATGCCAGAAGAACTGCACATTCTGTTTGCAGAGGGAATCAAAGCCAAGTACCCAGTCATCACATATGCAGATCTTTACCAGGTAAAATCTATTCTGATACAGATTCCAACTCTGCCAGATGATTTTCCACTTTTAGAGTGAGTACATTCCAGGACTGAGTTGTCATAAAATTCTCGACATTTCTATTGTGAATGTCATGAAGTTATTTGCTTCCGAGGTAATGCTTTGTAACTGTATAGTGAATTTTTTGAGACCATAGATTCTCAAACCTCACTCTGGTTCAGCACTCTGTCATGCACAGCTAGCAGGTGTGGTGGCTGTTGAGGTGACTGGAGGTCCGAGTATTGAGTTTGTACCAGGCCGCAAGGTTGTATATCTTGCTTCTCTTCCATTTTATGAGGGTTTCCTCAGTTTGTGATCTAGTATTATGAAGGATATACAAACACATTCTGGATTTCTTTGGTTTCCTGAAGATGTTGAAAGACCATCTCTTGGTAGTAAAGCATGTTTCTTTTGCTCATGGAGTTCAGGATTCTCTTGCATCACCACCTGAGGGACGATTGCCAGATGCTAAGAAAGGTATGCTGTGATTTACGTCTCCGTTTTGCTAGTGTGAGCAATCATTAGGATTTGATCTCATGTCAATGTGTAGAGGATCTATTGGTGGCAGTAGGTACTCTGATTTTTGCTTACAGTTTAGATGTGTGGGGTGTTCTGTGATGTAGGGGCACCACATCTGAAGGATATTTTCTACAGAATGGGCTTGTCTGACAAGGAAATTGTTGCACTTTCTGGAGCACATACCTTGGTGAGCATCCCACCCATGCTGTGCAATCTAGTCTGTTGAGTCTTATAAGCTATGCTCCTGTTGCTGGATCAGAATTCAAGGTATCTGAGGTCAAGTTCGGTACTGTTGCTCTCAGGGAAGGGCACATAAGGATCGATCTGGCTTTGAGGGTGCATGGACTGCAAATCCTCTCAAGTTTGACAACTCCTACTTTCAGTAAGTCTTGTCTCTGCTTGGTCTTTGAACATGCTCTATCCAAACTTGCTGGCAACTTTTTGGTGACCATGCTTTCGAAGAGTCAAGTCGTAGGAATATAGTAGTTTGTAGTACTGTACATCTTGCTGTTGAAGGTTAACGAACATGCTTGAAACTGTTGCTGTTGTTCAAACTGTGCAGTGTTTCCTCTTTTTTTTGGGGGGGTCCATTTCTTTCTTTGCAATTTTATTTTTCCTGTTTGCTGATATTTTGTCAGATCTGAAATCTCTATACCCTTATTCCCAGGCCATTTCTGAATTCTACTCAGGTTGCCTTAAATCTGAAGTGCAGAAGTTCTCAATGTGTGTTTGTGCACATGTGTATGTATAATGGGCGCTCTAGACAGGTTTGCATAGTGTATGAAGAGTGGAGGAATGAATGGTTGGGATTTGTCCTCAGTGTCTCATATATTGTTAGAAAAGTCCAGTGCATTACTAGAGGGATACTAGAGGAGTGCTGATCATTTGTGTGGTCTTTGATCAGAGAGCTGTTGAAAGGTGAGTCAGAGGGGCAACTGCTGTTGCCATCAGACAAGGCACTACTGGAAGACCCCTCTTTCCGTCCATTTGTGGAACTCTATGCAAAGGTCTGGTTTCTTCTCTCATACCAACTATTCGCCACATTGAGAAAAAAGAAGAATTGTATTGTCTTTCTTTTGGCTATGTCTCTTAAGTGCTAGCCCAACATTATAACTGAGTGTTCCTGTTGCTTCTGGAAATGCAACAGAAACTCAGAATGCAGATTTGCATTAACAGTTTGCCCAGATTCTGGGTTGATTAGTGTATAATTATTTACACCCACTGTTGGGAGCTCATGAAGTCAGCGGATAGTCATGGCAGCTCGTCACTGCTAACTGTGACGAATGAGATGGTCTGAAACTTTGTGAGTGACTCTCATAAGGTTATGACTGCACTTGTTGTGATATTGCCTTTAAATTGGTGTTGTGGAGATTTCTCTGCAATTTCATAGGTCTCTCTCTTTGGCATATGCAAGGTGGGTCTGAGATATGGATATGAAGGTAGAAATCCATTAAATCACAGGTTCAACAACAGGTAGCCATGTAGGTCCTATGTATGTAAGTCATCAGATTTTGTATTCCACATTCCTTCTCTTGACATTTTGACCTTTGAATCCAAACATTTTTCCTGAACCCACAACTTCCCTTTTCTCCCTTATGCTTTTAGCCCCACACTGGCTTCCCTTCTTCTGTCCATTTAATGTGCTGAATTCAAAGAGTCAAAGCCCTGAATTGAAAGTGTTTTAAGGTGCTGTTCTTTGCTTTGAGCTGGAATGTTGTTGATTCTCTGTTTTGCCCGACACCCAAAAGAAAGATCAACTTGAATAAGTCAAACTCCACTTTGTGTTTGGGACTCTTCTGTGTGTCAATGAAGCATCCATCTATTGATGTTGGGATTCCAATTTTCTGCAGGATGAAGAGAAATTTTTCTCTGATTATGCTGAGTCCCACAAGAAGCTATCTGAACTTGGCTGCAAGGCAACATCACCAGCATTTGCAGCTGAGTCTGCAAGTAGCAAGTCAGCTATTGAGGCTTACCAAGGCACATCAGCCCTTCTGGGACAAGCCACAGTAGGGGTGGTTGTTGCAGGTCTAGTAGTAGCACTCAGCTACCTTTATGAGACCAAGCGCAAAATCATCAAGTAGGACAGACAAATCAGCAAAGAAGACAGGAATTTCAAGACTTGCACATAGATGATATGGTATCTGGAAACCCATATGCAGCAAGAAGAAATCTGAGGCAATCAAATACTACATATTCATCTGGTGGGGCCAGCTACTGTGTCATGAGGCTTGAAAGTTTCGGTAATTCCCAGTCAACTATGGTTTCTTCCAATTTGTAATCTTTGTTTGCTTTTGGAAAACTGAATGTTTATGCACACGAATGCACACCAGTTAAGTGATTGTCCCTTGTACTTGAGAGTATTCTGCCATTGTGCCTATGAAAACATAAGGGTAAAGAGGTTCAGGTACTTAACAAGCTTTTGGAAAGGTTGGCTGTTTTAGTTCATGGTTACAAACAGCACAGCATGGGGTTTAGTTTTATGGATGGTTGCAATGTTGTCAGACTACATAAAGGGCCTTTCTGTTGATAGCAATCCTGAAAATTCTGAAACTCAAAATCGTATTTTAGTGCATCTTATTCCATGTAACAACAAAAGCTCTCACCCTACCAGGCTTGACACGTTCCTAGGTGCAACAAGCCCTTCCACGCTCATTCCATGGTTTGTAAATGGCATTTTGAAAGTGATTCTCATGTCCAAAAGCCACCAATTTGTATTGCTACATACCACATGAGCTAATTTTCCTTCGGTATTCAGAGTCTTATCTGTAGTTTCACTCTTGTTGTGAACACCACCACAACCACCACCTCTCTTGTTCCATGTCTTAAAGCAATTTTACCAGGAGCCGCATAATGGGCTATAAATTAGAAATTATGTGAAGTTCAGGCTTTAAATAGTGTGAAATTGAGTTTGGACTTGTAAATATATGAGGTATAGTGTTCTCCAAAGAAGGTGTGTCAACAATCATGATTTACTTTGATTGTCTATAAGGTCGTTATAGACCTTAGGAGGGGGCTAGGGAGTGCACTCAACGCTTTCAATTCTTATGTAACACATTGTATTGTAGTGGTTATCTTATACCTTGTGTCAAGTGTTTGAGGACACATCATTTGATACTAATTATAGTTATAACAACTTGGGCTCCGTGTAGCTGTGCACTACTAGTGATGTTCAATTTATTTTTTCTTATCATGTTCTCATTTTATTTTTAATATCTCGTTATTATTTATATTAATTTTTAATTTAATTTAAATTGTGTTGAACATTATATCCATGGCGGGTAAGGTAAAAGAGGGAGGTAGTTATTAACAAAAAGTTAGGTAATTATTAAGAAAGGAATGAGATAGTTAAACTTGAAAATGAAATAGAATTTTTTTCATATTCCTATTGGGGAAAGGAGTAAAATAGTTATTAAGAAATGAAATAATTAAGTTGGGAAATGATTAAGTAGCTATGAGTTATTCTTGAAATTTTCCAAGGATGATCATACAATAGATTCTACAAGCTTACAAAAGATTATGCAAAATCACCCATATTCAAGCTCTTCAAAATTTTGTCACTAGAATTAATTCATATGGTGGCATTTAAATGATCTTGAATATGCATTCTCTTCAATAGACATTGGTGGAAGCCCACATACCAACTTTTTTTAACTCAATGTTACATAACACAATCTTGAGAACAAGGTCTCAATATTTGCTAAATATAATATTAATTATTATAATATTGATTGCAATAATCAATCTTGATCATGGTCATTAACATATTACCATTGATCATGATGATGTGAATCCATCATATTGCAACAGATATAAACTATTTTATAGTGTGATACCCTAGTTTAGTTTAACACTAACCTAGGTGGTGTGAATGAACATCAAATTTCACAACTAACATTTTAGGTTAGTAGTGAGCTGACCTTAACATAGGTAATTATTTACTTTATGATGTTATCTAATTGTTAGGCTACCTAACACTGTAGGCCCTAAGCTCAGGTATGAATGATGCTTTATTTTTAACCCATTGGATGATTTTCATAGGGCTCTCATGCAAGAGACAACATCATGTGGGGAGTCATGCATTTGGTTTTGGAATGTCCATTGAACAAAACTTGTATATGATAGGCATTGTTGAATTTCCTTGAACCCCACCTCCTAAGAGGGCTCAACATGTTCATAGGTGGAACAGCTGATTGAAAGAAGAATACTATACTACCTAGCTTTTTTTTCTCATTAGTTTCCTTCTACAAAGGTGTAGCGTAAACCCCCAAGGTGAGGGCAATCCTGAAATGTGAGAGCCAGGACAAGGCAATGGCCAAGCAGTTTGGGAACATCTTCACCCATGGGCTTTATATATTGTATAAAGCAATTGTAGAGGCAACCGATATCATAAACATAGATCATAAGGTGTAAGAGAGGAGGGTTCCTATGCTTATTCCTTAAAAGTGGGAGGGATCTTTTACATAGTTATAAGGATTAAAAGCCGATAGCCAAGTCTAGCCCTGTTGTTTGGGAGCATTTTCATTAGCAAGCTTTACTCATTGTAAAGCATGAGGCAAAAGTTATCATGAAACTATACATACATAGGTTACAAGGTGTATGAGGAGAGGATTCTTGTGCTTATTCTTTAAGAGTGAAAGGGATCTTGTGCTTGTAAAGATCAAGATGCAATACAATCAAGTCTAGCTCACAATTTGGAATGACTCTATGAGTGACTTTACCCATCATAAAGAACGAGGCAAAGCTTACCATGAGTAAAGGATAATATCTCTCCTCTTTTTCTAGGAAGGACATTCACAAATACAAGGTGCCATCCGACTACATGTGTGAAATTTCTCCAAGTACTTCACAACATAACAAAAGTGTCACAAATACTCCCATTAAAGAGAGAGAGAGACCTAAAAAGTCACATTTAGACATTTAGAGTTGTTGGATTGATGCTTCCACCACCAACATTTGTCATGAGATTTTTCACAGATATTGTATACTGAAATATGTCCATTGTCTACAATCTACAAAGTCGATACATAGGAATATATGTAATACACATATGTATATATATTGATGTACATTAAAATACTTTCTTAGTGATCATTGCCCATTTATCTTCATAAGAATATAGTATAGATAGGTATAAGTGTGTGTATAGGTATATTTGTTCATGTATATGTATTCAAATTTGAATACTTTCCTAATTAGGTAGGTACCTACCTATGTTTTGGGCACAAACCAAGTCATAAGAGAGAGAGAGAGAGAGAGAGAGAGAAAGAAGCCCTTGGCACTCTCACCAAAGCCAAAGAAAAAATGAGAACGTGGAAACGGCGAAAAAGCAAGTGCAAAAAGTCCAAAACATCCACAAACAACACAAAGAGAACACACACACACACTTTCACTTTCTATAGTACACATGCAAACAAACCATCGAAGGGTTCGTCGTCGTCCATCGTAGGAGTCGTAGTAGTAGTGATCCCATCTCTCTCTCAACCTCGATCTCTCAAATCTCTCTCCCTCTCATAAATCTATCCAAGTTTGTCATTTGTCCCCTCTTTTTTTCCTTTTTTTTTTGTTTTCCTTCGTCTGTGGAGATTAGAAACAAGTGCTTCCTTTCATACCCACCTGCACCCTTTTCTTTCAGACCCGTTCCTGGTAGGTTTGCTTTTCCCTCTCCAATTCTTTGTGATCGTATGTGTCTTTGTTGTGTCTGGTCTATTTATCTCGTCCCTCACCATGATTGTGTGTTGTGGGTATATGCTTGAATTGATAAATTTCTTCTTCTTCCTCCTCATGCAAAGAATTTCTTTTCCCCCTTTTTTTCTCTCCTTTTTTCGTTCGGGAGGTGGGAGGATCGAAGCACAGACGGACAAACGGACATTCTCATGCTATAATCGTTTTTTTTTTGGTGTGTTCTTGTTGCTTGCTTTCTTTTGGGGAAAAAAGAAAAAAGTTTAGAGGGTTTTTCTCTGAGGAACCTCTTCTCATTGTTAATTCCGCGGACTTTGTTTTGCATGCAATTCTCCTAAGTTTCGGCCACCAACTTCATGTCATTTTTATGTTTTGCTTCGTGTTTTTTTCTTTTCCTTCGTTGAAAGCTCATGATGCTCTTGTGTAGCTTCTCTCATTCTCAAATTGCTCAGTTTGATGTTGTCAGTGAGGGTAATGTAATTCGGCAGGTATAAGGGAATCATGTCTCCGCAACTAGATGTATGATGGGTGCAGCAGCAGCTTGGGTATGTGAAGGAGTCATAGATTGCACATTGAGTTTTGTACCCACAAATTCCCTTGTGCAGCAGCAGCACTCTTCTTCCAGCTCTCGCCATTCTTGTGTCCAAGAGTTTGTACAGCTTGTTTTGTGATGAATTACACCTGAATTGAGCAAACTGGTCTGAGATTTTTTTTGTAGGTGATCATAGTAGCAGAAGATTTCAATGTCTCGTATTTTTCCAATGCTCTGGACAAATTGTGTTTTGTCTGAAGGTTATTAATATGCAAACCAAGGTATTTGATGCTGTCTGTGAATGAATCCGGTCATGCAGTTCCATGCATTTTTCATGTAGCTTCCTTCTGGTCTGGATTTTGGCAAGACCCATCACCAGATGGACACATGATCATCACTCTTTCCCAAAACAGAGATGATGACCTAAGGATTTGTCCTGATCACGTTGCATGATGGCAGCATTGTACCATGCTTTGACAACAAACTGTTAGTCAGCTTCTCTGTGTGAGATTTCCTTTGATGGTTGAAGAGTTTTTTTCCAAGCAGATTTGATGGTAGCTCAGCTTTTCTGATGTGGATGGTTATGCTTGGGATTCCTTTAGATGGGACAGAATAATGTGATATTGAAGGACCTCTTTGTGATGAGTAGACGATCCAGGATCTAATGCATAATTTGTGGAGGGAACAAAAGTGTTTTTTTGTCCAGAGGACAAGACTTGTTAGAGAGCTGTGAGATATGAAAAGTGAAGATTGCAGGCATCTGAAGACTGTGCTGTAATAAGCACGGCATATCAAAGCATGGGATTCAGATGCCCACATTCTACTCCCTTGGGATTGCTGTGTAGATAGATAATTGTGTGCTAATATTGGCATTACAAGGAGTAGAAAGAAAAGGTGTCTTTCTTAAAGGATGCAATTTGACACGAGATCCCACATTCAGATCTCATGTCCAAGAGTTGCATTGTGAGCAGTAATAACAATCCCATAGTTTGAAGATAGATTGGAAGAAGAGGTGTTGGTTTTTATTGTGTGCACAATATTGTATAATCTGCATGTGATTCCGGTAGGTAGCATTACCTTCTTTTGGATATAAGAGGATGTCAGATAGCGAAGGAGGATTTGGATGTAGAGCAAGAGCTCAGTTCTGGGTGTTTGAGGAAAATCAGCATCTTGTTGAAAGGAGTGAGTGGGTGGGTTATGTTTTGTACATTATGCTTTGAAGACAATTCTGATTGCACTAGAGATTGTGGGCAACAGATTGTTCCACATGAAGAGTCTAAGTGATAGTGTAAAGATGGCATTGCTCAGCCTGGAGTATTTGTCGTGAAGGAAATTACTTTGTGATATTCCTGGTACTGGATGTGAATGTGGGTCAGAAAATCGCCTCTTGAACAGTCTTAAAATGTTACTGATAAAGGTGCAACTCTCCTTTGCCTTTGTGAAGGGAAGCAGCAGGAGCTTGAAACTGGACTGAAGGAGGGAGGAATACAAAAATTCTCAAGCATTTTGG
>Ga0209208_10012949_pt1 | contig 10484 bp, 9 predicted proteins | sample S1TSphfallax_3_FD_187694 | JGI IMG/M metagenome (GOLD analysis project Ga0209208, IMG submission 187694) | Host-associated microbial communities from peat moss isolated from Minnesota, USA - S1T2_Fd - Sphagnum fallax MG (SPAdes) (version 2) | ecosystem: Host-associated > Plants > Peat moss >... | reverse complement strand
TCCAACGGTGGATATGAGAGCAACAACTATTTTAATTAAGAATCAAGGGGCTTTGTCATGGAAATCCTTCCATGAACTTTACTACAACTACTTACTACACATAACTTCCCTTCATGGTTTTTGTTTGCACACATTTTTTTCCCATGAACAACACTTTTCCACACATAAGAATTAAGAATTTCTCACACATTCATTTTCCTCCTTCTCCTTCAAAAAACACACACATGTACCACTCCCCTTAGTAAGCCTCCTATCATCCCTCCTTGAGCTTGTTCTGCTTGTCCAATGGAAGGTTGGAAATCTTTCCCTCCAATCAATGGCCTCCTCATCCTTCATGAACCAATGAAAATTAAGAATGATTTTTTCTCTCCTATGGGATTTAGGATGAGAATGCCTAGGCCCAATGAAACTTTAAGAAGATTCCCTTCACCAATCAAATATGATAATAATCCTCATGACCAATGGAATTGGAGGACTCATCCTTTTCCCTATCTTAGACATCTTGATGGGGCTCTTGAGCTCCATCATTGTCAATTTCGTCCATTTGATTTTAACATTCTACTTCTTCATCCTAATTATTCTAAATAACTAACTATTAAGATAGTTTATCGGTGGTAATAAGTAAACATCCTTGGATTCCCATTTGACTGAATCAACTCAATGGTAGTAGTAACCCCTTCATGCACTAATGACTATTTTAATATTCCTTAATTATTTTTTACCGTGTACTAATTAATTATGTAATACATAGTAAATTAGAATGAAATTAGGAATTATAAGGATTCCCATGTATTTTTAATTCCATTGTCGACATTAGGGCTTCACGAATTTGTTGGAACAAGGATGTTCGAGTCTTCACGGAATTCCGTCGTCACTGCCACACCTCACGCCTACCCTAATTTCTTGAATAAAAGGAACGACCCCTTTGAACACAAGTGCCAAATTAGTTTGGTTACCTTTCGGATTTTGTTAATGCAGGTGAAAATTTAGTTATGGCAGATGATGTTGTTATGCCCTTAGATCTTCCTGTTGCACCCATAGAAAAGGAAGAATTTGAAGAAGCGCCACTTGACGTGAATGTCTTTCAACGGTCGCGCAAAGAAGAACCGTCTAAAAAAATGGTGCGCACTCGAATTGATCGTTCGGCATGGGATCGTCGATTGTCTCCTAACCCACATGCCCTAGCAATTTATTTAGAATTTGTTCCTGCCCGTGGAGCCGCACCAGAAAGGCGAAGAATGTCAATGTGAAGATGACGATGTTCGTATTCGTTGTCTAACTTGGGTTCCCAATGACAGCCATTATCATTGGCTATGAGGCCCAATCAATCCCCTTCCCATGGAGCATTGAGCCAAATACCTAACTCGCACCATTCGTTGCATTCTAGATTTTCTACAATTGTGATATATTCCCCTTAAGTCGTTAACTAAGTTGTAATTCACTTGAGGCTACAAAAGTGAAAACGTTAATAATTAAATTTGATCTTGATTCTATTCAGGAATTTGACATCGCTAATAAAAAAAGTCAACAATATCCTCATTCAAGTTACAACAAGCTTATGAAAGAAAGCTACAACAAGCCTTCAAAAGCTGTAACAAGCTTTTGAAGAAAAACTCAACAAGCTTTTTGAAGTTGCAACAAGCTTTTGAAGGAAAGCCCCAACAAGCTTCTGAAAGAAAGCCCCAACAAGCTTTTGAAGGAAAGCCCCAAAAAGCTTCTAAAAGAAAGCCCCAACAAACTTCTGAAGGAAAACCCCAACAAGCTTCTAAAGGAAAGCCCCAACGAGCTGCTAAAGGAAAGCCCCAACAAGCTTCTAAAGGAAAAAACTTTTATTTCATTTAGCATGTCCATGTATATGCAAACATCTTTGCCTTAAAAACATTGAGGCCTATATATGATTATATAAAGGTAGGGGCCTCCTACACCCTGAACATATCCTTTAAGCACACCACTAGTGACTACTTGGATGCAAAACATTCGTTAAAGTGACTAGAAAAAAACTCGATGAAGTTGTAGAGAAATCTCCACAATAACAATTAGCTCAAAATAATCGCACAACATATGCACCCAAACAACATCTACCAATTGAAGTTGAGTTTAGCATCACTTGCTCACAAGGTGACTTGCATCTCTTTGGTCTAGGAGGTCCTTGGGAACACTCAAATGTGGAGCTTTAGGGCGTGACATTATCTTGCTCAAGTTCTATGCCTTCAATTTCTTCAAATTTTGACTCCCACTCCCATTTTTCATCTCGTTCCTCCTTTTCATGAATCAGTTGGTCATTCCGTTCCTCCCATTGCGAATAGACTCTTCACTATTGTCTTGCATTACAAGTAGTTTTGGAATTCGTTGCCTTGTTTCTGTTGCAACTTGCCTCTGTGTTCTTCGTGGGGTGCGCCTGGGAAGATCAACCTCTAACAATTTCTTATGTTAACAAGTCTTAGAAGTGATGTTGCGACTATGATATCAATCAAAAACATCAAGCCCCGATTAACACCAATATAATCTAAGAAGAAGATGGTAGGTGTGCAGCTAATATGAACATTAGGTTGTAACACTAGGAAGGAGATTGGCTCTAGGGAGCAAAAGGGACCACTACAAGTGTAGCCAACTATTATAGCCTAGAAGCCCAAAAATTTAAAAGAAGCACCTATGATCTTCATGATCAAAGTTGTAAAGTCCAAGAGAGGAGGGCATTTTTATGAGACCAAATTGACTACAAGATAGAAGTGAGTAATGCTAAAAGAACCCAAGACAAGAGAGAGGTGACAAAAGTGAACAATGTTAAAAGAACCTAAGACAAAAGAGAGGTAACAAAAGTGAGCAATGTTAAAAGAACCTAAGATAGGAGAGAGGTGACATAAGTGGGCAATGTTAAAAGAACCTAAGACAGGAAAGAGGTGACAAAAGTGGGTAATGTTAAAAGAACTTAAGATAGGAGAAAGGTCATAGAAGTCAACAATTAGAAAAAAAACCTAAGACGTGAGAAAAGTGACAGAAGTGAGCAATATTAAAAGGTTTTGGAGGATGTTATAGTTGAAGCACAAAGTTGTGTGGCATGTTCAAATGGGAGATTACACAAGCATGTGTTTAGGGTTCCTTACGCATTTCTACACTATTCTACTACGAAATTTCATTTTGACCTAAGCATAATGCATCTCTTTCGTGCACTTTCAAGCATAGTGTTACAATATCTCTACATGTATGAGTGGAGCTACAATGGCAAGGTAGTGAGCTTACAGTTCCTCGATAACTTATAACAAGCTAATTCATATGTGTCTGGTTCTTTGTAACTTGGCGCCTTCTAACCTCCTCATAGCTAACAATAAATGAGGTCAATTTTTTTCCATTTGAACTTCCCTCCTTACTGGTGACATTATTTTCATCAGTTGCATTTATATCTTTAGTGACGTTTAAATCCATTATGCTCTTCCCATTCAACTCCCAACCCCTCTCGAAATGGATTATGTCTAACTGATAATAGTTTTCAATGCACTTTCATGCAACGTGTGTATGAACATGACAATGTACCCTACGCTTTTTTTGTAATTCTAGGCCCCAACCTTGGCTATCAATCTTGCCCCACCTAGCTTGCTATAGGGAAGACAAGTGGACCATAAATTAGTCATTCTACCTACCATCAGAAAAACAGTTGCTTTCATGGATTCCTGAGATTGCACCCTTTGCCAATGTCTAATGTTGGCCCACCTTTATTTGTGTTGTTTCCATCTTTGAACAAAACTCTACCCAGTTACATAACTTATAATTATGGTCATGAACTTTATGTAATAAAATCTTCTAGTGTTTGGGGTTAATGGTTGGAGGTAAACATACAGCATGTGGTAGCCACCCCTAGGTAGTGCACAGCTAAAATGGGAGTTGCAATGGTCTCAATATACATGAGCATTACACATAAGCATGACTACAAGTTGAACTTTGCAATTCAGTTCACCAGATAAATTCAACAAAAACTAGCTACTAAAAAGTCCTTGTCTTATTACAACATTGGTCAATAAATTACATTGGAATAAAATAGGGGTCAAGGCACATCAATTAAGCCTTTTAGGAGTCCACTAATTCACTTTAAATTAGCACCTCGCAAAGGTAGTGTTAACAAATAGGAGATCTATTCAAGTGCAAACATAAAACTTTCTTGAAAGAAAACTAAAACACGATGCTTACAACACGGAACATAACATCAAGAACTCCTCAAGGTTCTTGTCACATGAAATACACAAACTTGTGTAATGAAGAAAAGAGGGCTAAACCATCAACACCAAGGTATATAGCTAAAAGACCGAACCATAAATAACCAAATTAATATAAGTAAAAAAAGTAATTTAACCTTGTGAAAATAACCTAGTTACTTTCGTACTCCAGTAACTAATGAAACCTAACTAGTTGAGCTTGAATTCTCAACACCCCCCCTCAAGCTCAAATCCACTTTTAGTATACCAAACATTTTTAAAAACTTCTTTAACTTATCTATACCTAAAGCCTTTGTGAAAATGTAAACAACTTGATTTTCAATACTAACATGAATAAGGTTAATTTCTTTTGTTATAACTTTTTCTTTAATAAAGTGGTAGTGCACTTCAATGTGCTTTGTCCTAGTATGATAGACCGGGTTGTTAGCAAGTAGTATGTTACTGATGTTATCACAATAAATGACAATAAGAACATCCATTGACTATCCCAAATCTGAAAGTAGTTTTAGTAACCAAACTACTTCACATGCAATAATTGTTACACTTCTATATTTTGCCTTCGTGCTTGATAATGCAACTGTTGGTTGTTTCTTACTAACGATTAACAACACCACTTCCAAAAGAAAACATGAAACCACTGGTTGATCTTCTATCTAAAACATTGTCAACCCAATTAGCATCCGTGTATCCATGTACTTATAACTAGCTTTTGGCTTCATAAAAACTTCCACACTACAAAATATGTTTTATGTACCTCAATATGCGCCTCACTACATCCAAATGTGGCTTTCGTGGTGTTTGCATGAATTAACTCACCACTCCAACTACATAATTCAAATTTGGCTTTGTGATGGTCATGTAAGTCAAACTCTATGCGTCTGTACATAGTGGTATCTTCCGCAAGGTTTCCTTCATCTACACTTAACTTCACATTTTGTTCTAATGGAATTGAAATGGGTTTGCAACCCATCCTCCCATATTTGGACAATTTGTTCAAAGCATATTGCCTTTGTAGTAACCATATCCTTTTGGGGGATTGGGTTACTTCAATGCCGAGGAAGTAATGCAACTCTCCCAAATCCTTCATCTCAAAATTTTGTTTCAAAAGCTTCTTCAAATCAAAAATGTCTGCACCATTATTTCCTATGATAATGAATTCATCAACATAGATGACTATGACAACAATCCCATGGTTTGTCTTTTTCACATATAGTGAAAAATCTACAATGGATGTTGGAAATCCATTTGTGTCAAGATACTGACCTATCTTGTCTAACCAAGCTTTACGTGCTTGCATCAAGTCGTACGAAGCTTTTTTCAAGCTACAAACCAAATTAGGATGTGTTTGGTCCACATAACTTGGTGGTTGTTCCATGTACACTTCTTATAAATCTCCATGAAGAAAAACATTCTTTACATCCATTTGATGTAATGACCATCCTTTTGCTATTGCCATAGCAATGATTACTCTTACAGTTGTCATTCTGGCAATTGGACTATAGGTCTCCTCATAATCAATGCCATAAGTTTGGGCATAACCTTTAGCAACCAATCTTGCTTTGTATTTGTTAACATATCCATTTGCATTGTGTTTGACTTTGTACACCCATTTACACCCAATTGTTTTTTTTTCCTTTGGTAAAGTTATTAATTCCCAAGTAGCATTGGCATCCAATGCCACCATCTCTTCATCCATGGCATTACCCCATTTAGGGTTTCCAACCGTTTGTTCAAAACAGGTGGGTTCAACCTCCTGTATAACTTTCACCATGTAGCGTAATGATGAAATACAAAGCCATCATATGTGAATTTTTGTATTACATTGTTGTAGTTAGGTGTTTTCAAAGTTTTATTGGCCATCCGAGCTCCAGGAGTAGTAACTAAAAGGATTCTTGATTCTTCATCCACATTCTTCTTTGAATCATTTGACTCATCATCTACATGAGGATTTATAGATGATGTTTGAGAATTACCATCTTTATGTTTGAAGATCTTAATCTTCCTTTCCATGGAGTGTTATTGGACCCACTAATTGAAGACTCTTGTGGTTCATTAATTAATTGTGATTCTTATTCCACATTTGATGAAACATCACCATTTCTAGCCTCTCCATCTTCTATTATCTTTAGTGGTGAGTACCAACTAACCATTTCATCAAACACAACATCTCCACTCACTTGTAACTTCTGAGTGGAAGGGTTGAAGCACCTATACCCTTTTTGTTCTAAGGAATATCCAATGAAGATACATTTATCAGCTTTTGGATATAGTTTTGATCTCTTCTCATCAGGAACATGCACATATGTAATGCAAGCAAACACTATGAGCTATGAGACATCTGGTTTCTTGCCTGTGAATTTTTCTTCAGGTGTCATGCCATGAATTATTGCTATGGGTGTTTGATTCATGATATAGACTACAATTGCTACCGCTTCAACCCAAAAGTAATTTGGCAAATTCATTTCATTCAACATGGCACGTGCTATTTTTATAATGTGCATGTTTTTCCTTTCAGCAACTCCATTTTGCTGTGGGGAGTAACTACATGAACACTTCCTTTGAATTCCATGCTCCTTCAAGTACTCACTGAATTAATTTGAGAAATACTCTCCCCCTCCATCGGACCTTAGGCACTTAATGTTCACACCCTTCTCCTTCTCCACCATTACTTTGAAATTCAAAAAATGTTGAAACACTTCACCTTTTTGTTTCATGAAGTAGACCCACACCTTCCTTGTGTGGTCATCAATGAAATTCACGTAGTACTTGCATCCTCCAATGGATTCTGTCTTCGTGGTCCACACATCTGAGTGGATCATTTCCAAAGGTTTGGAACTTACATGAATTGTTTGAATTGGGAATGGATGCCTAGCTTGCTTCTCCAATTGGCATGCTTCACAAACTTCTGACATCACCTTTTTTATTCTAAATTAAAAAAAACCTCCAATAAGATTTTGTTTCTCCATTAGCTTAAAACGTTGAAGATTAATATGGCCAACTTGCTTGTGCCAAATTCTAATGTCTCCAACTCCTTTTCCATGTGTGAATAACATGAAATTCACCTCAGGCATGTTCACATCTAAGGTGAACATTCACCCATTCCTTTCCCCTTTTGCAATCAATTTGCCTTGGTTCTTCATGTCTTCCATAAAATATCCATTTAGGTTGAATGTCACTTGTAAACCTTGTTCCACCATGTGGCCTACAAAGACCATTTTTTTTGTTATGGTTGGAACATGAAGTACATCTTTCAAGTACTTTGTTTGCCCATCTTGCATGGACAATGGCACCTTACCAATTTGTGTGATGGGATGTGTAGTGTCATCACCAATTTCCACAAACCCTGGTGTTTTCAAATCCTTTGTGTCTTTAACATTAGAAGAAAAACATGTATTTATTATTATTCTCTACAACTAAATTTTAGTCACAAGAGACATTTTGCAACAAAAATCCCTTTAGTCACCTAAAATTAGTCGTATGTGATAAATTAGTTACAAATGACAAAAGGTATTATATGAAAGAAAAAGTCAACAAACACATTTCATCTTTTGATTCCATTGTATACGTATTGTCACATGCGACTAAGATACAACTATTTTGGTCACAATTGAGGGCAAATGATGTGTTGCCATGTGTCTTAATATTTGTTTATTTAAAATATAATAATAATTATTATTTTGAAATAATCTAAAACGTTCAATTCAAATACTTAAATGGTATTATATTATGACACATGGTCCAATATAAGTATGCCACGTGGCATTAAAATGTAATAAAAATATTAATACTAAGTTGGTAGGTACCTTGGTAGGTACATAAATAGGTGCCTATAAACCTAGGCTACATACCAACCTACCTACTTAGGTCAAAAAAAAAGTAGGTAGGTTCTACCGTCCTAAGTTACATACCTACTCGTATAGGTAGGTACCTAGGTAGGTAGGTACATAGGTCGACCTAGGTGTGTATGTTAAACTAATTACCTACCTAGCTAAGTAGATAAGTAGGTTGCGAAGGTAAGTACTTTAAAAGTGTGCATAATTTATTTTTTTGGTTTTGGGTTGAGCCTTTTGATTAGCTAATCCCATGTGAACAACATTTTTAATGTGAAATTAGATGACCACACCCCTTTGATTATATAATGTTCAAAATAGGAACGAAGAACAAACAATGTGGGATAAGTTATGAAGTTGCAATTTCCTCACACACTAAGTTCTAATTTCAAAAGTCTCATCATGCCTTACTTTATTAGTTTTTAAATTTATAAACAATTCAAATACTAAATAATTAGATAATCATTTAATTAATAATGACTAAATATACATATATTTAAATTATAAATTATACATTACAAATATTCAATATTCATTATCAATTACTTAAATAAACAATAACTTTTTAATATTTAACAAACTAACTATCTAGTTACTCACAAGTTATTAATACATAAGTCATAAATAATTAAATAACTAGAATATTTTTTAAAATAAAATTTTAAAAAATCCAATCAAAGTATATATAATATAATTAATGTAAAATTAATTTAATGACTATAATCTAAGTTTTAACTATTTTATATATTTATGTTAAATTTATAAGTAATGAATTAACAATTGTTATTATAAAGTAAATTCTTACACGATTTAAAAAAAATTATTATTCAACTAATTAAATTACTTATTATATAATTACATATTTTGTTGTAAAACTTATTATAGGTCAAGTTTTTATTTTCTTTTGGTAATTATTAACTATAAATACAATAATTTGTTAAACATAACATTAATTTTCATAATTACTGTAAAATTACTATAAAATATTTATCATAGATGATTAATCACATAGTTTTAAAATAATAATAATATTATATAATAATTCGTGAAATTAAAATCAGTAAAACAACTATTTTAACTACACTATAATTTTTTCAAAATTTTAATTCAGGTTTGAAGTTATAAATTATAGAGTGTGAATAATTGTGTTCAATTATAAAATAATTATGCACATACTAATTAATTATTATCTGAAATAATTACAATGATTTTAAAGTAATGTCACATTAATCACATTAATCAATTTATTCTAGTGTAAGAATATAAATGATAAAATATACAAATCTATGTTATAACAATAATTATTTAATGTAACTTATATTTAATAAACATAATCATTTATATAAGTGATTTATTATGGATTATAGTAGACAAAACCCTTAAAACTCAATCAACAATTTTTTGAATTAAAATATAAATTTAAGATTCCAATAGTAATTCAGAATTGAAATATTAATTTTTAGATCAAATAAGTTTTTTGAAGTTAAATAACAATTTTCAGATTCAAGTAATAATATTCAAAATTAACACGTTCATTTTAAGACTCAATTAATAATTTTCTGAATTGAAATATGAATTTCAAGAATCCAAAATAATAATTTGGAATTCAAATTTCAACTTTCAAGTCAAATAATTTCTTAAAATCAAATTTTAAAACTTCAAAATTCAAATATCAAAATTCAAGTTCAAATAAAAGTATTTAAAATCATAATGTCGATTTTTAGACTCAATATATATTTCTGAATTGAAATACTAATTTCTAAATTCGAAAATAATAATTTAAAATTCAAATATCAAGTTTTAGATCAAATAATTTTTTTCATGTAAATAAAAATTTCCAGAATTGAAATGTCAATTTTTAGATTCGAGTAACAATATTCAAAATTGGAACGTCCATTTTTAGACTCAATTAATAATTTTCAGACTTGAAGTATTAATATTTTTGAATCCAAAAGAATAATTTGGAATTGAAATTTTAGGTTCAAATAAAATGATTATTTAAAACTTAAATGCAAAATTTTCAAAGTTGAAATGTGAATTTTCATATTCATATAAAAATATTCAAAACTAAAATGTCCATTTTTATAATAAATTAATAATTTTTTGAATTGAAATACTAATTTTTGGATTCAAAAATATTAATTTAAAATTCAAATATCAATTTTTAGATCAAATAGGCCTTTTTGAATTTAAATTTAAAAATCATATTCAAACCAAAAATTTGAAATTCAAATAATGTTTTAAACAATTGAAATAAAAAAAATTAGATTCAAATATTAAGTTTCAAATTCTAATTTTAAAAAAATTAAAATAGTAGTTTTTAGATTTGAATAAAAAAATCAAAGTTCAAATATTATTTTGAGATTCATTATATGAACAATATACATAGGTATGCATGTTCTATATATATATATATAATTTTAGTACATACATAAAAACATACCCA
>Ga0209208_10012948_pt1 | contig 10485 bp, 8 predicted proteins | sample S1TSphfallax_3_FD_187694 | JGI IMG/M metagenome (GOLD analysis project Ga0209208, IMG submission 187694) | Host-associated microbial communities from peat moss isolated from Minnesota, USA - S1T2_Fd - Sphagnum fallax MG (SPAdes) (version 2) | ecosystem: Host-associated > Plants > Peat moss >... | reverse complement strand
TGCAAGGTTAGGCCAGCAAGCTCAATATTTGCCAGTCACTGTAAATCCAGAATCTAGGCCATTTAGATGGCAGCCTCCACATTCCCAACCATCACCAAGTTCATTGGCTTGGCCTGCACCCCCATTTCACCAGCCCACAATGGGTGAAGGTGAGACAGGTTGGTGGTTAGATTCTTAGGTTGCCTAGAAGCAGTCTTCTGTAGATCCACTGCTAGATGTTAGTAGTCTTTTCAAGAGGCACATATTTCCAAACTTCACCAATTTTTCCTTCTGTGAGGATTGTGAGTCACTTTCCCTGAGCTCATGTCCATCCTTAAAACATGTCTTTGAATATGAATGCTGTTGTTTTGGAGATTAATTTGAGAATCATTTGATTTGTGAGCACCTTTGGGAGGATTTGAAATGGGCACTTTTTGTCTATGGATGTGTATGGGCTTATGTTGAAATCTGCTGCAGAGGAGTATTGTACCCTCTTTTCCTTCTTCTCTTTGGTTTTTCAATTTCATGTTTGTGGCACATTCTTTGAGTTTCTGCTTCTCTTGGAGCTATGCTCTGGATTCTATGCAGATCTTTCAATTGTCCTTGCCCCAAATCAGGGTGGTATATGTCAAATTCTGAGCATGTTTTTCTGGTTTTACCACAAGGATTCTCAGGTATTGTGACTACTGCCATCTGCTGGAACTGTTGACTAAGCAGCAAAAGTAGGGTTATGGAGAAGGAACAGTGTTGTGCTCCATTGGTAGGATGGATCATATTTCTGAGACCTTTTGTTTCCCATTCACATAGCTCTGAAAGGTTATGACACACTTCAAAAGGCAGCTGGAGGCAAGCAGGGGTCATCTTAGTACCTTGGATTACCATTTATTCCTCACTTTTCCATGAGTATGCATTGCCATCAAATGTTGGTTTTGTTCTTTAAGCCTGGTGGTTAATGCATTGTCACTGTTCGGGTGTCTAGAGTCTAGCCTGGTGCAGTTCATGTGCAGTGTCTTTGTGGCATTGTGTAGAAGTAGTGTTAAGTACCGTGGCCCTTGGCCAAGTAGATGGGCCAAGCAGGTGTCCTCCTGATTCATCAGGGTTCTGTCACTGCGTATGTCTGCAGTTATCCAATATGTGATCTGTTCCAAACAACAGGGAACTGGAAATGGTCCTCTTTTAACATTACCCAGATCCAATAGAGTGCCTCACCAACTCTGGACTGAGTTCTGTGCAGGTTTTCATTGCAAATATACTTATAATTGCTTTTGTCATACTTGAGAAAATGGCTGCTTTTGCAGTGAAATATGCACAAGCACCCTGGTTGGGTTGGTAAGTTCCTGTCTTCATTCCATTACTTCGGCAACCCTCTTTCTTGATTACCTGACTCACCACAAGTACTTCTGTTTGAACCAAGAGAAAGTGGGATCTTTGCTATAGAACCAGCTGTGAGAGCTTCTAAGCTGGAATTGAGACTGATGGATTAGGATGGTGGGACAGGCTTTCTTCACTAAACTGTTCTTGAAAGCTTAGGTTATATCTTGTTGAACAGAACAGAATCTAAGGTCATCTTCCTGTTCTACAAAAGTAAGTTCAACCTAGCCCCTCTGGCATCTCTTTCATTACACCTCAATCACAATATCTGGGCTTGTTCCAAGACTAACATCACTAGACTCTGCATTAGCCTGCATTGTATTGTTTTGCCTGGAAGTGACGGTGCCTGTGGTTGATCTTCACTGACTGAATCCTGAGAAGAAAAGGTTTAGTAGAGCAGCTATGCAAGGAGTAATGTACATCATTTGAGTTGGTTCTGATAAGTTGCTGGGATGTTCTATCAATTATGTACAGGCTAAACCATTGTGGGGAAGACCCAGATCTAACATTCTAACCCTTTACTAGCATCCCCTGAAGGCATTTGTGTCAACAACGAATGCAGTCATGTTCAAGAAGGTGGGTGAAAATCAATATTTTTTGTTATTTGCAGCTAGTTCCTAATGTAAAGCTGTACTGCAGTAGATTGCTCTTGTGCAAGTCCATCGGAAAGACACAAATGTATTTGTCCACTCTGACACTCTCTAAAGGTTCATGTGCAGGGGGCTTTTGAGCTCGATTGTGCAGTTGGTCCAATTGCAGTCACACACAACAGATTTTTGTAGATGTTTTTTGGAACAGCAACAAGTATATGCTTCTGCATTTTGTTCTTTGCTTGCCTTTCCTTTAAAACGTGCAATGTAATTCTTTGTGTGTGGCATATGTCAAGTGCCATAGGCAATTATTCACCATGCATTTGATGTGCTTGATGACATCATGGGCAGTTGTTTGTGATGTATGCTACCTGAGCCTTAGACTCTGCAAGCCTGGTAAGACACTGATTCCCACATTCATGTCATTCTCCCCTGGCAGCAAATCCCAACAGTCAAAACCTAAACCACCTCCCTTACCCCCTTTGATGCTGTTGCAATACACCAATGAGACTGCTATTTATCTGTCTCTCATCTTAATTCCTCACAAATCATTTGTTCAACCAGCAAATGATACCCTCTGCAATATTCTTTGACAAAACAACAGCCAGGTAAGGAGCAGTTCACACCTTGTCAGTGGTGTGTTCACAGAAGTGAGAGTTCTCAAAACTATGGAACATGGATTTACCCAGCCTGCTAAAGCAGAGAACTGACGTGTTGATTGGCTTCTTAGTTCAGGAGTTCAGGCTGCAGACTGAGCAGTTGAAGCATTGGTACTGTTTTGAAAGGTTGTGCATGGAAAAGCTGCAGTTTCCTTACAGTTTATTCTTGCACATTGAGTTGCTCTATCCAGCTCCAAAGATATATCACAAGTAATATAGTTGGATCAAATGGTCCTTTGCAGACAAGGCAGATGAGGAGCTAGTGCAGATATTCTGAACTGAGCGGCTTCATCAAGTTCTCCCCAACTCCTGACATTTTTCTTTTGCAGGATGCATATGGAAAGATTTCTAAAAGCTGTAACAGATGGTGGAATTGCTTTTGGCCAGGAGTTGCTAGATACAAACCTGTGTTCACATTTGAACTCCATTTGACAAAATTATGTTATAAAGCAATGGCCAGGAATTTTGAATTTTGAATGACAATTCTGAAACTACAAAAAAAGTGTAAATTTGTATACTATGAAGAGGCTTGAATTATGATTGTTTGGATTGCGTTGTTTATGTATTGTCTACTATTGGAAACAAGGGGAAATATGTCCCATTTAGGTAGCTATGTTTGCCATTGAGATGTCCTTTGATTTGATGACTCATATATCATTGACTCAGAATGAGGTCTCCGATTTGCTGTTGGATAAGAGTGTTTTACTAGAGTTTTAGTGATCAGTACCTAAATGCCATATGATAGACAAAATTTGGAAGTTGAATGAGTTTTTGTGTGTGTCTATCCATACCAACTGAGCAGAGTGGACCAATTCGTGTTCTATGGTGGTAGAATGTTGCCAGATTTCTCCCATGAAACGTGTCTGACAACGATTATGCTTCAAATTTGGCAGTGTTTTTGAGGCAAAGATTGTCTGAACTGTGAACATTGAATTTTGATGATTGCAGGATTTGCAGAGGAGTTAGCAGCAATCCCTGTTTTTTGATGGTGGTCGAAAATGGGTGTGGGTAGCCCATTTATTGATTTTGGACAAGGAATCTCAGAGCTTGCCAACATTGTACAAGATGCTGATCTTGTAGCGTTGGAACGAGTGGGTCAACTGCTCTGCAGAAACTTCAATGCTCATATTGAAGCTTGCTGTGGTGAAAGCACCCTAAATCCTAAACCCTAGCCCAGCAATTCTTGAATGGGTCCCTTTACCGTTGTGTTTGTAAGTATAGTCCGACAAACATTAGATTTGGAGCTGTGGAAAATGAGTTTGCATGATAAAATGGCTTCGTAGCATGAGACTGATTGCAGAGATGATGAGTACGCCACAATAACACTACAGATTGCATATTATGAAATAGGTACTACTGCAGTTGCTAGTACTAAGGTTTTTCAGCCTCCTATGTGGAGCAAATTCTCAGCATTTTAGCTCGAGTAGGTAAGTGAATGTTTTGGGTTTGGAGATGTGGGAAATCTGCAGGCCACATGTAGCCGGGCCACACAAAAAGAATAGATCCTAAGGGGCCCAGGTTTAACATGTACCCAGCTTCAACATGTACCACCTGCCAGTTGGAGGGGTTCCACAAGGTAATCAATCTGAGCTCGCGAGTGGCTACCCAATGGAAGCACGGTTCACAAAAACGTCGGAAGACATTGTCTACTGCAACACCCGCCGCAATTGTCATAAGTGAGGCAAAGAATGATGATTGTGCAACAGGGGGTTGCCCTGTAATAAACCGAAAAGAGAGAAGGATTGATGCTGAAGGAGAAATTGTTGCAGGTATTCACCGAACCCGAAAATCCAAACCATGAAAACCACAATTTTGTGGCGTGAATGTTAGGCTGACAGGGTGCTTGAAAGTGCTAGCGGAGTCGCGTTGAAATCTTGTGCGAAACTGATCCAGAAGAGCTGAAGAGAAGGATCTCCCCCAAAGAAGGGCAAGTAGGAGAGGAGGTTGCAGTATATAACCCATAAGCTTTGCCGAAATTATTTTCCGGTCTATATAAACGGAAAGTGCTCCTATCCTATTGTCTCTTCGGAGACATCTGATAAAATTGGAACGATACAGAGAAGATTAGCATGGCCCCTGCGCAAGGATGACACGCACAAATCGAGAAATGGTCCAAATTTTTTTTCTCTTTCATCCTTGTAAGATAAATGAATTTCATCCCTTTTTCCTCATCCTCCATGATAATTCCATCCTCCATGGTTGTGCTTGTTTAACTTTGGGCAATAATCTAGGGACAAAAGTGTGGTGCAATTGGCAAAACATCTTGGGGGAACATGTTAGGAACGTAATTGGGAACCTTCGGGGAACACATAGGAAAATTGGGGGAACATAATTGAGAACTTATGGAAACACAAAATTTTTAAAAACAACACATTTTCACACAATTGTTAATACCAAATTGAAGCCCGTGAATTTTTTTTATATAAATTTGTACAATTTAAGCATGATTGTCATAGATTTAAAACATATATGAAACATGTATAAATAGGATGAAAGATCTTAATTTATAATAAAAATTTGCATCCTAATTATATATGTGTTTTAAACATATGACATTTATGTTTAAACAATATAAATTTATGAAAAACAATTTCACACAATCACAATTTGCCAAATCATGGCCTAAAGAAATTGTGATACTTACAATGAATAATTGACTTTCTACTTGCAATTATTGTAAGTATCTTGAAGCTTTCATAAAAAATTAAGCTCATTGATTTGATCCTCCCATTGTTTCTTTTGTGTATGATGGTTTCATACAAGTTGAATTCATGAAATTCCATTCAAATTCCCAAGTCACCTTGATACCAAACATTCACAATCACCCCCCCAACAAGCATCATCAACCTATTGCAACACTAGACCATAACCTATCTAGTCTAAGAATTTCAATAAATTATGTTGCATTGAATATATAATTACTTTTAAAACAATCTGTGCTTTTGCTCTTAAAGCACAAATTGAATTAGAAAGAATACCAATGAAACTACATAAAAAACTCCACAAAAAACCTAAAATGATCAAGAATCAAGAACTTGTCAACACTTCAATTTGTCCTCATAACATCCCCCAAGTTGTATGATCTTCAATCTTCTTCACCCAAAAACAAAAATTGCTTGTCGAATGACAAAAGCATCATAACACATAGGCATGACAAGTACATTATACAACATACTTCAACAATAATAACCTTCATGTGAATCAAGGCATCTCAATACTCACACTTAAGAAAGCCATAATTCATGCACAACAAACAATTTGGTCAAAAAGGCTCCACACCAACATGATGTGTGTATATATATGCATGCTCATACATAGAAATCTAAGAAACCCAATCTGCTCATACACATGTAGAAACATCCCACATCACCTAAACCCTCGAAGCGTGTTTTTTTGCTCATCTACAACCCTATCCATGACATGCATACATTTGTAGTAGATGATCAAAACCATCCACAGATCAGTGAAATCCATGCACAACTGAAGAGATTGTCAGGATGGATCCATGAGGAAGGATATCTAACAAACGTCGAATTCGTGCTGCATAATGTGGAAGAGGAAGTAGAAAAGGTATCTACTTTCTGTCACCATAGTGAGAAACTGGCTATTGCACTTAATGGCCTCATTAGCACACACACCTACCTCCTTGTAGTTCACATTCTCTAGAATCGGATTCTTGAGTATGTGGGCACCATCATACAGCCACAAAGTTCACTTGTTGGAGGATGGGAGTGATGATCTTCACTCCTAATCAAATCAATCACCAGCCACAAAGTTCACCTGTTGGACCATGGGAGTGATGATCTTCACTCATAATCAAATCAATCACCAAGCAGAATGTTGGAAATACCTCACCTGGTGGGTATGGGAGCTTTTGAGGAGTTCTTGAAAATCTTTCAGATTCCTTATGGGCCATGGGTGGTTGCTCTTGAGGGAGGGAGGAGAGGATGATGCAATGTCATGCTTGTGAGAGTTGGGGTTGGCTATTGTAGAGGGTTGGCTTCCATCTTCCATCAGGCACACATCTGGAAAGTAAAGGAGCACTTGCATGCAATTGTGGCATACCAATTCCCAGTGTCAATCCCATGCAATGTCCAATACTAAAACACTACAATTAATTCTCATGCACATTTTTGATCCTTGAGTCAACAATCATCTGCAGCAATTCTGCACACCAATTTGAAAGACCGAGAGGTTTGGAGAAACCCACAGATCTCTGAATTCAGACATGATTGAAGAGAGAGAGAGGATTAGAAATGTCTGCAAATCTTTTAATTGAGACCATGATTCAAGACAGAGAGGAATAGAAAGCACCCTAGATCTCTGATTGAGACCAACCATCTCTATCATTCACTCTTCTCCAGAGCCCAGTGATGGCCTCTGCTTTGCATTCGTCTTACTGAAAGCATCCACCACACTACTGTAGCATGGTGCATGGCCAAGCTTCACCACCACCCTTCCATCTGCCTCTAAGGTGAGAATTGAATAACACTAAAACACTCACAACATAATCCTTTCAAACCTCCTCACAAAAATGCCATTCCTTCTGATAATGCGATGTGAGCAATATGCTATCTCAATCTGATATACACCCACCAGTCTGTCATTTCAGTGGACAACTATTCCAAATTGTTTGTGAATTGGCTGTCAATGCTCATAGCTCCATGCACCACTCGCCACCACCATCCCTGTACTGGAAGAAAACATCTAATCACAACAAGCTCCTGCCAGTGTACAATCAACCTGTTCACTGGAAGTTGCAGCAGTTTCATGTGACTGGATGGACCCTGAAAAGAAATCAATATATCATTGCTCTTCACCTTTCTGACTACCATAGGACAAAGCTATGCAACCACACCATTCCAACCCATTCTTGCAATGAGTGAATTTTCACCAGAGAAAAACTCAAGTTGTGAAAAACAGCCACAATAGCCCTTTCAGATACTGCACTATCTCTGTACCCCCAAGCTTTGAAGTTCCGTAGACCCTGTCTACAAATGTGATGGGCACCTGCACACCACATCAACCAAGTTTCAATCATCAGTGGAGCAGTTAACCACCAGGTGGTCTGCGTGAAAGGGGATGGGATCTGGGTTGGGTTTCAATCAGAAGCTACTATAGTTAGTGTTCAAACTGTTATCTCATGACCAGTTTATGGCCAAGTATGTTCTCTATTTGGATTCATGTAGGTTAATGCTCTTGATATAACATTTGATTGAGATTCGCATGTAAAAGAGAATCATGCCTATCTTGCAGCAACAGCCTGACTCTCATCCTATTAAGTAGTCTAAGCTAAATTAGCAAAAGGGTTTAACACAAACCTCTTCAATATGATAGTGCATACGAGTGGCTCGCACAATGAGCTCCATTTGAAAGACATACCCCTTGCTCACACAGACCTTTGTCAGTTTCTCCAACGCCTCTTTCTTATAAAGCCTGCCAAAACAGCTCTTGTCACATCATATCTATCAGAGTGCAGAGAAAACTCCACAATGGCTCCTGCATTTCTGTGCTCCTGTGACAAGCCCGAATAAATCAATGCTCAGAGCTACGTCCGCTTACCGAAATGATCCGGTCAAGTCAGAGACTTTTGGCCACAACAAAGTATGTGCCAGTACATTTGCACCCCGACTTGTAAGTTTACGCCTTAGATCCCAGCCATGCACTCCTCCTCCTTTTGCATATCGTGTTCCTGTGACAATGTCTGCCTTTGTTTCCAGCTGTTTCCTGATAGATGTTTTCAACAAATGAAACTGGGTGTGTAAGAAAAATAGTTACAAGACCAAATAGAGTTATCTGACCTGGTATTAAGTGGTGTGGAAGGTCGATACAAGAGAGAATGAGTACCTGATGAAACTCGGGAGATACTTGGGCTGCAAGCAATCAAACAAACAACAAGCACCCAATCACAATACTATTTATCTACCACATTCCAATATGCCTCAACAACGATTGACACTCAATCTTCACTCCCTGCCCCGCACATATATTGTGCAACATCTGACTCAAACACGTGATCAAACACATAGACAGACAAGGAGCCAAAGAAGAGAGTACTCACATGATGAGAAAGGTCAGCATCCATAATGATGACAAAGTCACCCGAAGCATGCTTCAGACCATGCACATAAGCAGTTCCTGTACAAATGTAAGTTTGAAGGGACTTAGAACAGTTGTCTAAATGGGGTACATGACCACTGTCTACAAGAAACTTGTAGGAGTGGCTAGCTAACATGTAAAGGCAGGGAATTTCACGAGCGTCAACTCTGTGTTTTCAGGAGATGAAATTTCACTCACCTAGCCCCAACTTGGCTGCTCGAGGTCTTAGCAACTGCACACAAGCCAGGAGACCCATTAAGGTAGCAGCAGACAAAAAGGGTTCTAATGTAAACAACTGTAGCATTTACCATCGGCAGCTACTTGGATGTAACACATCCAGTTTAGCCAGTGTGCACAACAAATCTATGTGGAAGTGTCACCTCTAAAATATCCCTTTTTGGCCAATGCCCATTCTCAAAACTGTGGGGGTGATGATAGCAATGGAATCTAGGCATAAGACCTCCTTCCAGATTGGGACATTTTCTACAGGTCTAACAGGTGCAATGTGATTGCCTTCTTCCTCTATGGACTCAGAAGTTCCTAGGTCCCAACTCCTTGGACATCTAGTTGAGCCAGCAATGCTGGTTTGCAGCAGGGTAGTCATCTTACATGTGTACTGTGATCTAGAGTGTCATGAGTGCTGACAACATACACACTTGTATTTTGCAGAAGTGTTCTTCAGACTGGAATACTAGTCTGAGAAAAAGAGCACCTCAACACACATAATACCACAAGACTGATACTTCTTTGGCTAGCTCTCACAGGTAAACATCAAGCAAAATCTAACAGCAACATAAACCCATAACCAACTCACAATGTGAAGGATCAATCCTAAGTCCTGCCACTAAGACTTCAGCTTGATGCTTTAACAGACCTACTCCAGAACTTGAGGTAGCAGCAATTACAAAAGAAGAAGACTTACAATCCGATCCTCCCCATAGATTTTCTGCAACTCCTTCACCATGTCTTGTGTTCCATCAGGGCTTGCATCATCAATCACAATGATCTCAAAATTGTAATCCCTGCAAAAATGACAAGAGCAGAGACACAATGATAAAAGAAATCTCATAACACCAACAACAACAGCTCTTGCTGTAAATGGGTCATTAGTCCCAACTGCTTCAAAAACACATCCATATGCACACTTATCTCTTTCTTTCTCAAAACATACCTCTGCACTCATCCCCCATGGAGATTGCAAACCCATCTACTAAAACCCTTGGCTTTGTTTGTTTCCATGGTGCAAAGAAGATCAATATAGATCCTACATATGCACAACAAAGTATGGATCTTACCACCATGCTCCTGAAGCCCAAGCATAGATCCTCTGTATTCACAAAGGATGGACCTTACCACCATGCTGAAGAAGCCTGGATTTCGAAACGGTTTCAAATTGTTGGTGAGTGAGTTGGATGCTAAGATCCCAGCAGAATTGCTTTCAATTGCAGATTGATGGGTGTGTTTGTACCTCAATTGCTATGAAAGATTTAGGGTTAGTTGATTCTGCTGCAGATACCTGATGGGTAATCACTCTATCTAGTCAAAGACTATGTCCTCCAAGATGCTCCACGGCCATGCTCCTGGACATGCTCCAAGAGTTGGAGGACATAGTCTTTGCATGTCCAAGAGTTGGAGGACATATTCTTTGACCCAAGATCAATGGGAATTTGCAAAATCCTCTCCTCTTCTTCCCCTCAAGAAGACAAAATGACAGAGAACAAGCAAGCAAGACAGAGATGAGAAAGAGAGAGAGAGACAGGGAGAGAAAAGTTGAGAGAGAAGTTGCG
>Ga0209208_10012947_pt1 | contig 10485 bp, 2 predicted proteins | sample S1TSphfallax_3_FD_187694 | JGI IMG/M metagenome (GOLD analysis project Ga0209208, IMG submission 187694) | Host-associated microbial communities from peat moss isolated from Minnesota, USA - S1T2_Fd - Sphagnum fallax MG (SPAdes) (version 2) | ecosystem: Host-associated > Plants > Peat moss >... | reverse complement strand
AGAAGAAGAAGTAAAAGCTCCTTATTATTTCCAATACACAAAACCGTCATCTTTATTTCTCCCCACCACCACCACCACCCTCAAAAATCTTCACACACATTCGCAACGACCACAGTGCAGTCGAGTCTTGACGGAATCCAAAACCGCAACTTCCGCAAGAGAGACAAAAAGCGCGCGCGCACAAAAATGTAAAGATCTCCTGGCAGACGACAACAATAGAAACAACAAAATTCCCTCTTGCCTTCGGAAGATTGTCCTCCGATTGCAACGCTGGTGATGACACCTTCTGTTCCTTTTGCTTTCCTTTCCTTGCTGGTTCTTGGCTTGCAAAATACGACCACGTTTTTTGTCTCCCCAACACAAGCCCACTTTTTCCACCCTTCTTCTTCTTCTTCTTCTTATTCTTCTTCTTATTTCTGGCCTCTTGTTTTTACTAAGCTTCTTGTCTGTAGTGACACCATTATGAAAATGCTTTGCTTGGGTTAGTAAAATGATGAATTCCTATTAGTGTAGCTCCACCTGTGCTCAATATGTGACCCACCATGCCGCCGGTTTGGCTGCCTCAGCAAAATGGTTTTGGCCCAAAATTTTCCAGTACAGGATACTTCTATGAGGCTGCTAAACTGGCGCAAGCAGATCCTAATAAGAGTGTCTCCAGCTGTTGTGGTGCTCAGTATGTGGCCCAGCACATGAAAATCAGATGAATAAAAAATCAAAACATGCCAGGCGGTTTGGCTCAACAAAAATGGTTTTGGCCCAGCATTTTCCAGTACAGGATATACTATGAGGCTGGTAAAAGGCAGAGCTTAGTAAGACCATCTCCAGCGGTGATGCTTAGTATGTGGCCCAGCAATAGAAAATTGGATGAAGAAAAATCAAAACATATTGGTTTCGCTCAGCAAAATGGTTTTGGCCTAATATTTTTTAGTACGCAGTAGAGCCTTATAAGGGTATTATACCCTTATAACGGTGGCGCTCAGTAATACATACAACTCTGCAAAATCCCAAGTTTTGATATTTACTTTTTTCCAACCCCACCCAAAACCGGGACTCCAAATACGTTGGAGATTAAAAATAGCAAACGACTTGACCAAGGAGAAACAAGGAGCAACAGTCAGGTCATATTTATTACACCCATCTCTCTGGTGGGGTGTTAGCTCTGCAGTTCCCTTTTACCAGCCTTAACAAACTATGCAAAAATGCTGGGCCAAAACGGCATGTTTTGGCTTTTCTTCATCTAATTTTAATGTGCAGGGTCTCGTACTCACCAACTGGTGTAGTTGCTCGAACACCTTAGTTCTCTTGAGTGAACTAATAAGAGTTCAATGGGTAGTGTACCTATTAGCTTTTTTAACACACAAAGGTTCTTGCAAATTTTTCTTGTGCATTTCACAAAAAATTATAACTCTGGCAACAGAGCCACGAGTCTTTATATTTTTAATGTTTGACCACAAGTCCCCTACCCAATTACCTGTCGGTCTAAAGCTCTAAAGCAGTGTTGACCAGACTTTTCTTTACAAGGCAAGATGATGCCAAAAAAAGAAATTTTAAATCAAATTTTTTTTATAAAAAACCACGAGATTTTTTTTTTTGGTTTGAGTTTGTAGCCATGAATATAAAAGGTTGATGAAAGATTTGTACTTCATGTCTGGTTTATATAGCCATATTTAGCCACCTAAATCTCTTCCTATGGATGATTGCCATTTTTTTTTTCACATCTTCGTACCGATGATCCTCACTTGGGCCATATTAAAAAGTCCCCAAAAAAAACACTGGCCAATGTGTTGTGTTAGTTGACCAGCAGCTTTAAAAAGCCTACTAAGTTTGCATGTAGAGTCACCATTGTAAACTCAGATATGGAAAGAAGATTTTTTGAGGTCCCCAGCAACTTTTGAACTAAAAAGTGGTCTTTTATTTCACCAACCTTTTTGGAGTATTTGGAAATTGAGGTTGTAAAGAGAAGAACTTTCTGCCAAAAGTGAGGTCTGGTCTGAAAGAAAGTGGTGGAAGGTAGGAAGGTAGTGAACTTTCCAAGCAAGATTCATGATTTATTTTTTCAATTTTTAATATTAAATTTTTTGGAGACATTTTAATCCCAAAAAATAGCAGATGTCGTTGAATTTACACTAGGGAGAAAAAAAAATTCTAAAATTTTCCATTTTTTGGGTTTTAAAAATGATAAAATCCCCCCCCCTAAAAAACACACACAGAAATTTATATTCATGCTTTTTTAGGGGGGATTTTGGAAATCCATATATGAGTTGAAAACATTCCTCTTTTTCTCTCTCCTTTGTCCATAAATCAGGATTCTTTGTCCCAAAATTCAATTGGATGTTATATAGTGGCTATATTCTTTACATTTAAATGACAATTTTTGTGGCCTATGGGATTCCTACTCTGCTTTCCAAAATCTTTTTGTATAAGTTATAAGGATTTTTTTGGTGAAATTCAAACTTCTCAATGAATGTAATAGCAGAAAAAAATTAGGAGGTAAATTGTATTCTATCTTCTTTAGGATGAAGTGGAAACAATTTCAATGCCAAAGTTTACTTTAGCCATTATAATGTTGAAATGGATTTTTGAATAAAATATTACATCTAAGAGGATAATATTTCTATGTTTGTGATTGAATTTGATTCATATTTGTAGAGTTACATGTAGAACTCGAAGGCAACTCTCAACAACAATGATGATATGATAATAAAAGAAAAGCAAAGATAGAGCTTGGGGAAGTAGAGCTAAAAGTTAAGATTCTTCAAGGTTCTAGTAACGTGAACTTTGCCCCAAAATTGCATACTTGACTCACCTTGTCTAATGCTTTAATATTGTTGGGTTATTCAATTCCTCAATTTTGAGGGAATTTGATTAACTTGATTTTTCCCCATCAAAGTAAATTGAACAATGTGGCCTAAATTCATCATCATTTTTTTTTGTCACTAGTCTTTGAGATAAGTTTCATGATCAAAGGTTGAGTTTATGAGTAATGTTTCAAAGATGTAATTGCATGGCAACTTATGACTACATTCTAACACACCATTGGTGCTTTGATATGAGATATCTCACTACTTTGTTATGGATTCAATAGTCCATGTAAAAAGGTATTTTGTCCACCTTTGATATTTTCACTGCGGGTTTTTAAAAACTAATGAAATGCCATCAAAATGTTCAAGTACTATTTTGATTTATGTTTCAAAGTATTCAGATATTCTGCAAATAAAAATATTGAACTATGTAATTTCAACTTTTGAAAGATTATTCATTCAATGTTTCAAAAATAAAATTAAGTTGATAATTGGTGTTCATGCAAATCAACCAATAAATTTTTTAAATATGTACATTTCCAAATATATATTGATATCATATTCATGAACTACATTTAATAGAAAAATGTCAATTTTTTTTATCAATGGCATACTTAAGCACAAATGAAGAACTGCAAAATATGAAATTGAGTATTTGGCAAGTGACACAAAAAAATACTTATACCAAAATAAATTATATATATACTCAATTTTACCCTATGTAAGCTCCTTTCTAAAAATGTCATTGTTTCATCAATTATTTTTATAAAATGTTATGAAAAGTTGTATGTTTACCTATTATAATATGAAAGGAAAAGTGTCAACAATTGTGGCTTGAAAAGCTTAATGGTTCCTATGTTCTTAGCTTTGTTAGATTCCAAGACAAAAGTTCCATTTTGTGATGTAAGCTTTTGTCCTTGTCTTGTAAAGATCTAAGATTTTCACCTTAACGAACATATCTATGATCCCATGAAATGCTCAAATGTAAACCCTTTTTCTTTTTTAAATTTACAAATTTGAAATGGATTGAGTGATCATTTGTGAGCACGGGATAACTAGTGTTGGGTGGGTAAATTGATGAACCTACCAAAATATTCTCACATCTAATGTATGTGTCTGACATTTTACTTACTTATTTTTTTCGAACCTTACCCATAAAACTAAAACTGGGATTGCACATAGGTGGGAGACCATTAGCCAATCATGAACATGGAGCAATCTATTGGACTCTTCCGAAGCTCTAGGGCTTTGAAAGTTGTGCAATTTTCCAAGGTTGTACTAGTCTTATAGTGGATCTTGGATTTGATTGTTATACCCAATCCAAGATTTCCAATGCATGGTTGCATACTAAGCATCTTTGAAGACGCTTTAAGAATTTACTTTTTAATATTAGGTTTTTTATATAACCTCTACTAGCTTGAAAATAAAATCTAAGGGTCCCTTGTAACCTCCCTAGGCATCAAATGAAAACCAATATGATACCTTGTCAAATCTCATGGAACTGGTTTTCACCTTAAGAAGAACCTTCAACAAGAACCAACTTGAAAATAACCCTCCATTTGATACCCACCCAACATTGATTAGGATTTGATGTAATAATTGTCTTATACCAATATTTACATGGTAATATGAAAACTTCAAATTTCATACTAATTTCATACAAAGGCCATACAAATCTTAATATTAAATATACATTTGCCTCATACCAACCAATAATCAACCTTAAACCCCAACATTAATACTATGTTGTTGTGAAAAGTTTCCTTCTAAAAACAAAAAATCATTATAATTGCAAGGTTTTGTAATGCATTATATTCATATTATTTTCTTCAACATGAAGATACAAGAAATGTTGTAAGGTTGTGCCTTGTTTAGTAGTCTAGTGGTCCATTTAATTTAAGCCACATATGTAAGATGGATGGTTGTAGATATGGGTCGAAATTTATGATCACTTGTTTTGGACGTTAATATATTATTTTCATAGCTTGACTAATTTAAGTGAAATGAACCAATTGGCTCCATTAGAGAATTGGCCATTCCTTCCAAATTAACAAAAGTTCAAGTAGGAAATGTTCTTAAAAATGTGGGACCAAATGAACTTTGCATAGTCATGTAATATTTTCTCGACAAGCTAGGACAACAAACATGTCAACTACCTTTAATTAAATCTTGAAGTGCTTCTAGATTCTTCTTTTTAAACTTTGTGTTGTTGTTTGGAAGAAATATAGAGCAATTGTATGTATTGTACATATGTGGTGAAAAAATTAGAGAAGATTGATTATGTGGCAAAACAAAAGTGCATTTGAAATCCATATGAAATGCACGATCAAATGTGTAGTGAAATAAAATGTAAATTACACAAAGGCCATGCCAAATTGTCTTTCCATGCAAATATTTAAATTAAAAGCACAAGCATACATCATAATCCAAGTTTTGGATTAAAAATATTGAAATGAAAAAGGAAAGATGACTAAATTTTTTAATATAATGCATTCAAGTTTGTCCCATATGGTTTTATGTATTTTTTGACAATCACTTCCAATTAATGAAGTGATTTGGTTCATGAAAACACATGGATTATTTTGGTTAGTTGATGTATATGTTGTTTGATGGTGAATATTTATTTTTAAAATATTGTTTAAAAACCAAATATCATGAAAGGTATTACAAAAATCAATGATATTTGTGACTAAATTATTCATAAAATATCGTCTCCCAAATATAAAAATTATAAATTTTTTGAAGATATTGATAAATTTCATTTCAGACACTTTCATTTTCAAATAATATGCCTTTTAGAACTTCCATATTTTCAAGAATTAATTATTTGAAAAATAAAATGTATTGAAAAGGTTTAAACCAAAAAACCACCAAATCTGTCAAACCCAAAATGAGTTCACAAACTTTAAAAAGTTCAAAGATTTGGGCATCCAAAGAGAGATTATTGTGGGTTCCCCTTTATCCCATACATATATGCTAGAAAATTAATTTTCACTAGTAGAAATCAGCCAAAATGTAACCACTCCATTTATGACTACATGCAACTTATAGTTGTTTATGATTAGATTTGGGAATATTTATAACTACAAGCCCAAATTTCAACTATTTTGGTCATTCTCACAACTATGATGCAACTATCAGAAATTTCATCCTATTGGTTGGATTGATTTTACATTTATTTTCATCTATTTCTAGGTTGATATGTCCCATTAGTTGCATCCTAAAGGTATTCTACAATGACATAGGGGTGTTTTCAATGTGTGTGTGTCTATATATATATATATATATATAGTTCATATAATGAATCTCAAATTTGTTATTTAAACATTGAATTTTTTATTCAAATCTGAAAATTGATATTTCAATTCAGAAAATTACTAATTGATTATAAAAATGAAAATTTTTAATTTTGAATATTTTATATGAATATGAAATTTTATATTTCAACTCTGAAAATTTTTCATTTAAATTTTAGATAATCATTTGATTTGAACCTGAAATTTCAATTCCAAATTATCATTTTGGATTCTCAAAATTAATACTTTCAGTTTGAAAATTATTAAATGAGTCTAAAAATGGACATTTCAATGTTGAATATTGTTATTTGAGTCTGAAAATTGTTATTTAAATTCAAAAAACTTATTTAATCTAAAAATTGATATTTGAATTCTTATTTTTTATTTTTTAATCCAAAAATTAGTATTTCAATTCAAAAAAAAGTATTGAGTTTTTAATATTTTTATTTGAACTTGAAATTTGATATTTGAATTCTGAAGTTTTAAATTTAAATTTTAGCATATTATTTGACTTGAAAGTTGAAATTTGAATTCCAAATTATTATTTTGGATTCTGGAAATAAATATTTCAATTCCGAAAAGTATTAATTCAGTCTTAAAATAGACATTCTAATTTTGAATATTATTATTTGAATATGAGAATTGACATTTCAATTCTGAATTTTTTTTATTTAACTTCAAAAAACTTATTTGATCTAAAAATTGATATTTGAATTATGAATTACTATTTTGGAATCTAAATTTTATATTTTAATTCAAAAAATTATTGATTGAGTTTTAAGGGTTTTTTCTACTAGTCTTATCCATAATAAATCAATTTTATAAATAATTATAGATGATTATATTTATTAAATATAAATTACACTAAATAATTATTGTTATAACATAAATTTGTATATTATATAATTTTTATTCTTATACTAGAAGAAATTAATTAATGTGACATTACTTTAAAATCATTGCAATTACTTCATATAAGAATTAATTAGTTTGTGCATAATTATTTTTTAATTGAACATAATTATTCACACTCTATAATTTATAACTTCAAACCTGAATTAAAAATTTGGAAAAATTATAGTGTAGTTAAAATAATTATTTTACGGATTTTAATTTCACAAATTATTATATTATATTATATTATATTATATTATTACTTAAAATTCTGTGATTAATCATATATGATAAATATTTTATAATAATTTCACAGTAATTATGAATATTAATGTTATGTTTAACAAATTATTGTATTTATAGTTAATAATTACCAAGAGAAAAAAACTACTTGACCTATAATAATTTTTACAACAATAAATGTAGTCATACAATAAGTAATGTAATTAGTTGAATAATAATTCTTTAAAAAATTTTGTAAGAATTTACTCCTAATAACAATTGTTAATTCATTATTATAATTTTAACATAAATTATTTAAAATATTTAATTTCTAAATTATAGTCATTAAATTATTACATATATTATATTATATATAATTCGATCAGATTCTAAAAAGTAATAAAATATTTTAATATTTTAATTATTTATGATTTATGTATTAATAATTTGTGAATAACTAGATAGCTAGTTTGTTAAATATTAATAAGTTATTTTTTATTTAAGTAATTGATAATGAATACTAAATATTTGTAGTGTATAATTTATAATTTAAATATATAAAAAATTAATAATTATTAATTAAATGATTATTTAATTATCTAGTACTTGAATTGTTTATAAATCTAAAAACTAAAAAAGTAAGGCATGAAAAAAGTTTTGGAATTATAACTTAATTTGTGAGAAAGTTGCAACTTCAAAACTTATCCCATATTGTTTATTCTTTAATCCTAGTTTGAACACTATATAAACAATGGGGTGTGGCCATCCAATTTCACATTAAGAAATTTGTGCACATGGATAAACAAATCAAAAGGTTCAACCCAAAACAAAAAAAACAAATTATTCACATTTTAAAAGTATTTACCTTCCTAATCTACTTATGAACCTAACTAGGTAGGTACCTAGTTTGACCTACTCACTTAGGCAGACCTATGTACCTACCTATATGAGTAGGTATTTTACCGAGGAAGATAAAACTTACCTACTAATTTTTTTACCTAGGTAGGTTGGTATGTAGCCTAGGTTTATAGGACCCTATTTATGTACCTACCTATGTACCTACCAACCTGATTTTTTAATGCCATGTGGCATACTTACATTGTGCCATGTGTCATAATATAAGATCATCCAAGTATTTGAATTGAATGTTCTAAATTATTACAAAATAATAATAATAATAAAAATAAAATATTAAAACACATGGCAACACATTGTTTGCCCTCAATTATGACCAAAATAGTTGCATCTTAATCGCATGTGACAATACATATACAATGTAGTCAAAGGATGAAATGTATCTGTGACTTTTTTTTCATACAATACCTTTTGTCAATTACGACTAATTTATCACATGCAGTCGTCTTAGCTAAAGGGATTTTAGTTGCAAAATGTCTCTTGCAACTAAAATTTAATAGCAAAAACTAGTCAAAAATACATGTTTTTCTTCTAATGTTTGGGCAAAGTATATGGGTTTAAAATGGTGATACTATAAACAACTTGAAAACCATAATTAAAAATCAATTTCAAAGCAATTTCATCCCCCTTCCCTCTTCTTCATAAGGTGTAAATTATTTCTACATCCATATGATGCATGTCCTTCATGAACCTACTTCATGGCATGGCCCAAACAAAGATCATTTTTCACCTTACAACTTTGTGAATATCACAATCTTGAAATACTATTTGTTTCCATCCATAAGGGGCGAGCTATTTTTTAGCTCATTATTGTATTATAAACCAAAGTGAATGCATATAATCCTTGCTTAAAGACATGGCCCAACAAAAAGGATTTTGAAAGTGCAGGTGTGATACATGTTGTTAAAGCATGTATATCATTATTCTTTTCTAGGTTACATTTTGTTAAGAATAATAGGTATAAGGCATATTGGTTGGTGATCAAACATTTAAGTGTTCAAGGCAAGCCAAATCCAAGGGGAAAATTTTATTATTTATGGTGTCCAAATAAACTTGAAACCCTCTTCTAGCACACAACACACTAATAGTCATAAAAGTGGATTAGAAATGAAAAAATTACGGCCTCCCAAAGTAAAGGGGGGTTAAGAATTCAAAAAAACAAACCACCGAACACTATAAATGTCAATTCCCAAACACCCAAAATATTCCTTGTATGTTGCTTTGTTGTTATTAGAGTTCAAAGATGATTTGTCGAACTTCATGTGCCCTCCTATAACACTTTAAATTGTTTAAAATGAATAAGAAATAAGAAAGTTATGAGGTTTGAAAGTAAGAGGGGTTCAAACAAAAAAAAAAACATGTTCTATAAGTTGGAAAACTTTTTTTTTTCTTCTTGTTATTTTTTTCATTAATCCTTTTCCTTTGCATTTCAAACATAACTTCTAGAACTTGAAGTAGCACTCCCATAACATTTTAAATCACTCAAAATGAAACACATACAATGAAAATATAATATGTGTTTAATCACAGGTAAGTGATTGGTGATGGGCAAGTCTACCTTAACCAATGTAAAGAAATTTTACTAAAAGAGATTGAACAAGTGATTTTTTTTCTTCCAAAACAAGATTCAAATATTCACTAAGGATTGTGTATAATGTAAACCATTCAAAGAAATTTTCGAAAGTGTTTCAAAAGCACTTTATATTTGTGATTATCCTTCCTAGGGAAAAGGAGGCATACAAACCTTCTAATTTTTAATTTAAATACATGGCACAAGAACCCTTCCCCTTTTTTGCCTAATGTTCTACATGTGATTATAATCATGATAATTTCATCTCATTTTTTATGATGCTTAAAACTCACAATAATCTTCCACCTCTTGAGGAGTAAGGTGTAAGAACCCTCCCCTCCTTCACATATATATATATATTCAAGTTTATGATAATAATCACAAGTCATGCATTCACTTTTGTTTTACAATGGGTAAAACCTACAAAACAAGGGACATTCTCAAAATGTGAAGCTTGATTTGACAACCACATTGTCTTACAACACTTTTTTTTGAATGCTCCTACCCTAGGACTTTACACCACATCTAATAAGAACTTAAATTTTGTAATCTTTTCTCCCTCTATCAAAGCATTTGGCCTTTGCTATAACCTTCAAAAAGAGCTTGAGGAGAAAAACCATTGTTTCATATATCTAGTTCAACCTCCACACACTCCTTCATTCTTTTTAAAATCTTAAAATCATTTTTCTATAATTGTATAACTAGAAATATTTCTTACGTGTGTTATGGAACTTGACTAGTAAAGGAATATAAAAAAGGGTGATGTTGTAACACATTTTTTTGTACA
>Ga0209208_10012946_pt1 | contig 10485 bp, 9 predicted proteins | sample S1TSphfallax_3_FD_187694 | JGI IMG/M metagenome (GOLD analysis project Ga0209208, IMG submission 187694) | Host-associated microbial communities from peat moss isolated from Minnesota, USA - S1T2_Fd - Sphagnum fallax MG (SPAdes) (version 2) | ecosystem: Host-associated > Plants > Peat moss >... | reverse complement strand
TTCCAATGTCATATCGAAATGCACGAAAACCTGGCATTTTGTGGCTGGTGCTTGAGTATCTTGAAGAAATTTGTTTACCGCTCTTGGTATTGGTACTGGGTTTTTTCTGTAGTGTTGCAGCTCTTACCACACTTTGAGGTTTCTGGTTGAAACCTCTTTGAAATCTAAGCAATGACTCCATCATTCATTATTATTTTCAATACCTTCTGTGTGGACATTGTCACTGTTGCATGTCATGTTCCTCAACATCATAGCCCAATTGACTCCTAAACAAACAACAAGAAGAGATACAAGCAAAAAAAGACAAGGGTGCATGCATGTTGGATAACAGCTAACCCTAAACCAACTAATTAATATAACCCAACAAGAATGAGTGTGGCCTTTTCTATTTTTAGTTTCTAATTTTAGTTTTATATCTTGATGTATTCATAGTTGTTCTTCTAAGATGAAAGTCAAATTTTTCATCCGGTCGCAAACAAACATGGCACAATCTCCCCTTACATATACACATATGTATGTATGTATGTATGTGTGTGTGTGTGTATAATATTGGCATTGAGGTTTGACCTTCCATAACCCTCAAAGAGATCAGTCGAGAAAATGAAATTTCCAAAGGGGTGAGTTGGATTTCTTTTACAATTTGCATACTAATTCACAACCAAAATTCAAGTTTTGAATTCACAAAAGCTCCTATCGCATGGGAGGTACTTTTGCCTTCATACTACCAATACATTTGAATACAAGTTAAAATAAACCTTTTTTTTTTGTTTTATTTTCAAATTGTGGAAATTTGAGATATTCATTAAGTTGGGTCAAAACTAAAACTCATTTGCTTCAATTTAAGAAGGAAAGGATGGTTGACCCCCAAAAACCATGAATGTGGATGCAAATCCCCAACGTTATTTCAGCAACAAGTGTAAATGCATCACTCACTATGAAGCGGCCTGGCACGGGTTTCCACGCATGGGCAACGGGGGCCTCGGAGCAAACCACGACGGACACATGTCATGTTTCGATGGTGGCCTGGCACTCATTTCAGCCAATTGAAAATCATGCACCATGAAACATGCCCTTGGAACAAGAACCTTGAAACCTACCACCCATCGAAACATGTCAAGTTTCAGCAATGTTGCCAAATGTGCATTTCGATGTCCAAGGAGCTCGAACCCTCGAAACATGTAACATTTCAGGAGCTATGTTTCAGCCCCGTCCACCCATTTTATATGTTCCCCCGTGCGATCACCATCCATGCCCAATTACCCATCCATCACGCTTTAGACCTTTTTCAACTTTCCTACACTTCGTCTTACTTTCGTTGGATTACTCTATCAAGACAATTAAGGAAAGTAATGGAATAGGTTTTTAAGTTTAGGTGGGAATTGATTACAACCAAAAAGTGTCACATGTCAATTGTCATAATGAACAAACTAGCGCACCCAAGTTTCAATTCAATTAAGGTTTAATTTCATTATAGCATTTCTTGGTTTTCTTACAACTCCATGCATTCTTTCATTGTCCAACTCAAACATGACGCAATGCAAGTCCTCCATTTTTCTTATGATCTTTCATTGTTCTTAACACAAAACCCGAATTAGTCCTAATAGAATAGAGGAAACATGGAGAAAAAACAATGAACATGATAGTAAAAAATGTGAAAATAAACAAAATAATTTTCGTGGGAACATACACCCGCAAAGAATGACTACGATTACTTCAAGAATGCCACAGTCATTGCCGAGAGGGCAAGAAGGAGTCTATTTGTGTTTATTGTCACTGCAAGAAGAACTTGAAAATGAAGATCAATGAGCACCGAAAGAAAGGGTGTGACAAAGTTGTGGATTTTGAAAGGAATATTTTCAAACTGAAGTTGTACCCACCATTAAGAAACATAGCAAAGGGTGTGAAACATTCTAGATTATAAGGCGATGATGAATGCATTGTCGAAGCCAAGGAACAATCGCCCTTTCTACTACATTAGTTTTACAACTAATATAAAAGTCTAAACATGAACGCAAGAAGGAGAAAACCCCACCCTTGGAGATTTGTGACAAAGTTCAAGAGGATTTTATTGTTGTCCATAAGAAAAACATGGAGGCCAAGTAATCAAACAAGTTTTGAAGCAAGAGAGGATTTTTGAGCATACCATTTCATCAGAACCTATCATTCACAAGAAATCACAACATAGTGCTATTGGATCATACCTTTTATATTTGAATGTGCAGCATTGTAATGTTTCCTTAAGTTTCAAAAAGATTCAATTAGCAATTATAAAGTGCCCGCAAAGTATTAGTCTAATTTTTAGTGTTCAATTAAAAAGCAACCCATATTAATTGATGTGGAACATGTTTCAATATACATCTTTCCGTCCTCGAAATTCTAGAAATTTCAAACCTCTCCAACATGAAATCATGTTTCAACATTATATCAATTCCATGTTTTAATCATGTTTCAATAGTCTTTCATTCCATGTTTCAACATTCTATTAGTTCCAAAGAAAAATGTTACAATACAAGTAGGTAAGTTTCTATTTCAGTGGCAAATTACAAAATTCCTCAACAACTACCATGTTTCAAAACACGTCTATAGAAATTTCATCTTTCGTTCACAAACATGATCATGTTTCAACTTTCACAATGGGCAAACCTAGACAAAAATCTAGCAATTTCTGATAGCCATGTTTTGGTAGGTTTCAATTGGTGTGTTTCTGTGGTATAATATGTCTCATTTCTGAATGCATTTACCTTTCAGGACCTTTACATTCAGATCATGATTTGAAGAATGAGGAGTCAAAATCGATGAATGTTTTGGACAAAACTTCACCATCAGGAAATCTAGATACCAATTTAGAAAAATTACATACCCCAAAATCAACTCCCAAAAAACCAAAAAGAAATGGTGGGGATAGGAAAAAGAAATTAGAACTCGACAAGGTGTTTTGCAAAAACAAGGTTTGTTGAGAAGTTGATATAGTGTTTTGGGAACTTTCGAAACAGAATCCAATGTTTGTTAAGAAAATTGTGGAAAAGCCTAGCATTTGGCATCTACTACAATGTAATCTTCTTGATTGGGATTAGAAAGCACAAAAGAAAAAAGAATTGTAGAGAATTTAGGTACTTTTGTTCGAGATCCAAATTTCAACATTGTTTCCTACTACACATTTAGAAAGTGCATGCGAGGAAACAAAATGGTACTCAATTACTTTGACCATAATGATTTGTTGCAATACATCTGGTTTTTATTCTATGCATTTGTAATCACATCAATCACATATTTTAGCCTTCATTCCAAATATATGTTTTGAATACATATACATTTCCATCATTGGTGTTTCACCATCACTTAAGATTAAAGATTCGTGTCTAGTATATTCATTTAATTTATGTTTCACATTCACATTCTTCCTAGGTTTCTTTTATTATTTTCCATTGTTAAGTTCTTAGTAGGTGCCATCATAAATACTTCATCTCCCTAAAACATAACCACTCCATGTGTTTTAAAACATGGCAACAACATGTTTTTATCACCCCACCCATACCCCAAAACATGCCTATAACATGTTTCAACGGAGTTGGTTAAATAACGTAGAATGTTGATTTAAGTAACATGTTAATCATCATTACTTCTTCATTTTCCATATGTTTCATATGTAGGCTATGTGTTTGTTAATACACTTTGCATTATCCAATATAATGCAGATTAAACATGGAGATGAGGTTATTGTGGACCTCTTGGAAGTTGGAAAAACTCAATCACTAACCAATTTTCTACATGAGTTTTTGGAATATCAAAACACCTACAATGGTTGAATGAGCAAAAAACAAACATAAGGATTTATTTAAAACAACAAAGGCTTAGCTTTGTTGCCAAGGGCCTTAAGGAGTTTGATGTGGCCAATGTAAAAAAAATTGAGGCTATAAAGCAGGATTGGAATCCCTTATAGCATATTGTCAGTAATGACAAATGCTTACTTATGACAGAAAGACTTGAGCTCCCATGTTCGCATTCTTTCAAGTTGGAGTAATTACAAGTAACCTTTTCTGAAAGAAAACACCTTTTCGAAGTGTTCCTTGGGAAGTTTGGTTGGTAAAGGTTTTTTTCTAGCATTCATTGGATAACAATGTAATTTGTGTTTGCCCACTCTAAGGCATTAACAACACATCCAATAGAAAGATGAGGATGGGGGTATATCACTTAGCCTAACGGAAAGTCATTGATAATTTAAAGCACAATGGTCACCTTAAGTTCGGGGGACAAGAAATTCAAGAGGGTATTTGTGACAAGGATATAGAGGCTACATACCAAAAGTTCATGTCACCATCCAATAATCTATTAGAGATGTTATTACTTTTCATTGTTGTACAAATCATGGTAATAGAGGATATGGTGTGTGAGGATATTGCATTCTTCCAAGAAATTGGGAACAAACAAATGAGGAACAAGGGGAAGCTTCACTTTTGGACATTAGGAGATATCTTTGACGTCGTGAAGACATAGACATGGGATGGAATAAACATGTGTTCATGTGTGCCACAAGTTTTAGATGTTTCAACTAATCTCCCCCATGAAGCTATGTTTGCCTTGGACAAGGTGGTAGAATAAAAATGTGTTTCCTTGTTCCCAACTCAACTCACAATTGAAGGTGCTCCAACAATTTTATCCTTGAAAGCACCCTCCAACTTTGCAAACACTGGTTGGGGCATCTAGGTCCGCGAAAGAAATGAATTAAAAAGTTTTGACAAGGATTAGGTCAAAAACCAAAAAGCTCATGTCATAGAAACATCCAGAATCGAGCGTCACCCAAAGGATGTCAAAGCATATGTAAATATGGTAGATGCAAACACTTGAAACAAGTCTCACCTATGAATCCTCATGTTTCAAAGGTCGCACCTCAAGTGTCAAGGATTGCTAATAGTGTTTTATAAATGAAACTACAACTTTTGAAGGTTTTGGAAGTTCAATTTTTGGAATGTGAAGTTTCAGAAGTTCAAGCTTTGGAACCTCAAGTTTCGGAAGTTTTGGAAGTTCAAGATTCAGAACTTCAAGTTTCAGACATTGAAACTTTGGAGGTCCAAGTTTCAGATGTTCACATTTCGAATGTCAAACTTTTGAAGGTTCATGTTTCAAATACCCAGGTTTTGAATATATAGGTTCACGTTATGGTTCTCAAGGAAATAGTTACCATCTATGTTTTGGAAGACCCAGTTACAAATGTAAATGAAACCATCAAAGTTTTTTGAAATCCTACTACTAATAATGACAAACTCAAATAGTCTAGAGGTCTAATTCCTACTGGTTTTGAGTTGGACCCGAACACAATTTCGACTCATGTTTGGGGTGTAGATGACCTTGATCATGTGTTGAAGAACTTTACTCAAGACGCCAAAGCTCTGGTTGAGGTTGTAACCGTTCATTCATCGAATGATTTTCATGTTTCGAATGCCAATATAAACTTTGGCCAAAAAGTGGATATCAAAGCAGGTCAAATGGTTAGTTCTTCTTTTCCACCAATTTTAGTGATACATGATCTTGGTTATGTTTTGGCAAAGTAGCAAGGCGATTATGTTTCAAAAATGAACATGGGAATCAAACAAAATCCCACACCATCAGTGCCATTAGAGCCCAATTAAGTTGGTGTCTCCCCTTAAGAAGAAACAATATAGGGGAATATACCTTGGTCAAACGCATCTATTGATGAAAATACGACCATTGATCCGATAGCAAATGCAATAACATCGATCGAAGCTGTGCTTTACATTCTTCAACGAAGACCCAGTGAAGGTACCCTAAGTTTTGAAACATTTGATCAACTTATTAGGAACATTTCAAAGGATATAGATGCCACCGTAGAAATCTTGAACACAAAAGCGGAAAGAACCATAGGCAAAACCTAGGAGAACAAAGGTTGGTTTTAAAGCTACAAGGAAAGAAGTCATGAAGAAAAGGATTAAAATCATGAGGAGTTTTTCAAGTTCTAACAATGAAAGTTTCATTGCCACCCTGAGAAGAAGAATTTTATAACATACTTGGGGCTACACCTAAAAATGAAATAGTTTAATCTACTTATAAATATTATAAGTTACTTTTGGCTATTGAAGGTTATTTCACCTTATGTTATTATTGGTAATTCTAGGTTATTATTAGCTATTTCACCTTAATTACTTTTGTTTATTATAAATTATTTCACCTTAAATTATTTTTGGCAATCCCAAGCAATTTTAATATATGGCTATTGGTTATTCTTTTATTAGGGCTATTGGTGGTTTTTAATAGCTATTAGTACCTCTTCTATTAATTGCTATTTTATTAATGGCTATTGATGATTATTTTATTGGTGGCTATTGATGATTATTTTATTGGTGGCTATTGATGATTATTTTATTGGTGGCTATTGATGATTATTTTATTGGTGGCTATTGATGATTATTTTATTGGTGGCTATTGATGATTATTTTATTGGTGGCTATTGATGATTATTTTATTGGTGGCTATTGATGATTATTGTATTGGTGGCTATTGATGATTATTGTATTGGTGGCTATTGATGGTTATTCTATTCATGGCTATTGGTGCCTATTCTATTAATGGCTATTGGTGCTTATTTTATTAATGACTATTGATGGTTATTCTATTCATGGCTATTGGTGCCTATTCTATTAATGGCTATTGGTGCTTATTTTATTAATGACTATTAGTGCCTATTTTATTAATGACTATTGGTGCCTATTCTATTAATGACTATTGGTGCCTATTCTATTAATGGCTATTGGTGGCTATTATATAAATGACTATTGGTGGTTATTCTATTAATGACTATTGGTGGTTATTCTATTAATGACTATTGGTGCCTATTCTATTAATGGCTATTGGTGCCTATTCTATTAATGGCTATTGGTGGTTATTATATAAATGACTATTGGTGGTTATTCTATTAATGACTATTGGTGCCTATTCTATTAATGACTATTGCTGCCTATTCTATTAATGGCTATTGCTGCCTATTCTATTAATGGCTATTGGTGCCTATTTTATTAATAATTATTGGTGCCTATTCTATTAATGATTATTCGTGATTATTCTATTAATGATTATTGGTGCTTATTAATGGTTATTGGTGGCTATTCTATTGTGGATATTGATGCTTATTAATGGCTATTCGTGGTTATTTTATTGGTGGATATTGGTGCTTATTAATGGTTATTGTATTAATGGCTATTCGTGGTTATTTTATTAATGGTTATTGGTGAATATTCTATTGTGGATATTGGTGCTTATTAATGTTTATTATATTAATGGTTATTGGTGGCTATTATATTAATGGCTATTGGTGGATATTTTATTGTTGGATATTATATGTTATAATATCATAGGCTATTGGTATTTATTATATTGTAGGGTATTTTTAAATCATTTTTCGTAAGTTATTATTTTCTATTCTAAGTTATTATACTTAGGATAAAATAAAGTATAATAGTTTAGGGTACAATAATTTATAATAGCCTATAATAACATAAAATATAAGTTAAAATAATTAAAGTAGTTTAAAATAATATAAGGTATATCATAAAATAACATACATAGAATATTTTTTTAAACATAAAATGAACATATTTATTATAGTAAATTATAATAATGAATTATGTTAATTCGCAATGAAACATGATGTTTACATAGTGATATAATAGCAAAATAACTTCACTAGGGTGAAATCAATAAAATGCAATTAACTTATTTCACTTTTAAGGTCCCATAGTGATTTAAGCTAGTAAATTGCACCCCACTTTTGTAGTAGAAGAATGATTATTTTTGTACTTGAACTTGAAAATGTAGAAAAATATCGACAAAAACATAATTATTTTATTTTAGGTCCATGGATATTTAAAATAGTTTGGATACATACCGAAACATGCAATCAAATAAATATTAAGGATCCAAATACTAATTAATATACACCTATCTACAAGGCGAAAGTGTTTACTAAGGATGAGCTTTGTAACTATGTGTTATTATTTGGTGGTGATATAAAAAAGGAGATTCATCTTTGGCTGAAAGATGACAATTACAAAGCATTATTATATCAACAAGGGGAACTACATGGCACAATATTGGACTTTTATTTACAATTTATGTTATAGTTGAAAAAACTTGTTATTCGAATATGTTACTATATTGTATACACCAGTATTGGAATTTATGCACATAGTTGAAGGCAATACAAGAGAAAAGATTGCCTAATGGGGTGTTAAAACCTTCGTAGTACGAACAAGTTGGAAAACACTTTGGTCCTTCCATATAATGAGTGCAACCATTGGTCTCTTTCAATTTTAAAACGCCACCGCACATTACATTTTGATTCTATTCCTAGATATCACAAAACCTGGAAGGAAAATCAATTTATGAAAAGGCATACTGCACAATTTTAATGAGTGGGCAGTTATTAGCATCAAGCCAATTGTACATGTCCCATTGCCCCCACAGAATGGAACACGGGAATGTGGATACTTAGTTGTAAAATATTTTAATCAATACTTGGACAAGTGTGGCAATAGTGAACATTGTCACGGTGTGGAAGTGAGTCCCAGAACTTGCTACCATCATATTTTCACAACTATCTCAATTTGTTTTAACATTGTATTATACTTCTGCATGGTTCAACCTTTGGAACCAAAGCATAATGCATTTATCTAGACTTTTATGTTTCAATGGGGTTTGCGACTTCCGTGTTTTTAATAGATTCCATTTTCAAGTTTATGTCTCAAATAAACTCCATGTTTCAAGTTCCATATTTCTATCATGTTCCCTTTCTAAGTCTATGTTGCTACTTTAGGCCATGTTATAGAAGTATGGCCATGTTTTAGGTCGTGGGATACATTTATATATCAAGGCCATGTTTTAGTATCCATGTTTTTTTATCAAGTGGGTTAAACATGGGGGAACATGGAAGAGGGGCGGATGGGGTTGAAACATAACTCCCAAAACGTTACATGTTTCGGTGGGATATGTTTTGGGGGCTTGGGTTGCCCGGGCATTAAAATGTGTGTTCGGCAATGGGTGGTAGGTTTCAAGGTTCTTGTTTCAAAGGTCATATTTCATGGCACATAGTTTTTGACCAACCAAAACAAGCATCAAGCCACCACCAAAACACGACATGTTTCTATGACAGTTTGCTTCAAAGGCCCTATTGCCCATGTGTGGAAACCAAGCGCCAAACCACCTTGTAGCAAGCAACAAATTTACAACTTGTCACTAAAATAATGTCATGGGGATGCAAAGAGAGGGAAAAGGATGGTTAACTCTCCAAAAACATGACCATGGATGTAGGTAGGAAAGAATGGGTGGCCCCAATAAAACATGTCCATGGATGTGAAAAGGAAAGGAAAGGAAAGGAAAGGATGGGTAACCCCCATAAAAGGTCTATGGATGTAAAAAATTGAAATACAAGGGTGGATGACTCACAAAAAAACATGTCCATCAATGTAAAAAGGAAAGGAAAAAATGGGTAATCCCCGATATAAAGTCCATCAAATAAAGGACCTACTAAAATGAAAAGGTGACCTCATCATGCCACACATTTTGAGAAATATTGCACATGTGTAAGCTTTACCCATCACAACACACAAGGCAAAGGTTAATTGTGAACATAAATGCACATAGATCATGACGTGTAGGAGGGGGAAGGATCTTACATATTATACCTACTCCTTAAAGATTGGGAGGGATCTTACACCTATAAGCACCTACACCACTCATTAAGAGTGGAAGGGATCAAGTAGGTGAAGATCCCTTCCTTTAATAAAACACTTGGATAAACTTCTTAGTGTATCTTATATTCATGAATGTTACTCTTTAAAAAAAAAGGTGTAATACACCTATTCCTTAAAAGGGGGAATGATATTGCACCTTAATCAAATAGCCAAAAACAACTACAAGGTTTAAATAATAGGAAAAAGAAACCCCTCTTCTTACCCCTCATGATTCATAATAACTTTCAACACTTTTTACCATACTCTTACTATTTTTGGAGAGCCTTTGATGAGTAGGGTTGCACAAGGTGGTTTGGTAGTGTTTAGACTATGGTGCATGAGTTATTGAATACATGTATATTAACAATATATACACAGACTTTTATTAGGGGTTAAATTGGTACATGTTCATTTTTTATTTCATTATTTGATCATAGTTTCATAGTTTTATATCCGTTTAAATGGGTGTATTGACATGTTCAATCAATCAAAACTTTGATATACTATTCCATTTTTGCATTGTGTTTGAAGACGTGCATGGTTGGTCTTTGATGCATGCTACATTCCAACCAAGATACACAAGCAAACATTGAATTTTACCATGGCACCTTAAGATGTTTCATTTGAAACGAAGGGTTTTAAAGGATGTCAAATCAATTGCTTGGTTTGGAGATTGATAACAATAATTGCATGACATTACATGCACACATCTAAAATGAAGAAGACATGGTTTATAAAAAACAAG
>Ga0209208_10012945_pt1 | contig 10486 bp, 4 predicted proteins | sample S1TSphfallax_3_FD_187694 | JGI IMG/M metagenome (GOLD analysis project Ga0209208, IMG submission 187694) | Host-associated microbial communities from peat moss isolated from Minnesota, USA - S1T2_Fd - Sphagnum fallax MG (SPAdes) (version 2) | ecosystem: Host-associated > Plants > Peat moss >... | reverse complement strand
TCAACTTAGAAGGTAATACCGTCAGGATTGATATCACCGAATATCCATTACCACCAGTTGAGTCAATTTTAGGATTTCTGATGTGGATGTTATCATTAAATTAATATTTACTGGAGTTTGGACTAAAAACTCAGGCAGAGAAAAAGCACTTAGATTATTTATGTAAACCTATTTTCTAAACCTAGTGAAGCGCGACTCAATTTTTTACAAAATCTTCCAACAATCTCCTAGTTTATTGTTTGAACTAGTCGAACAAGCGAGATCACTAGTACTCCAAGGCGTAAATTCAGGTAGGGTACAAATGACTGTATCAACACCAATCTCACCGGCTATACAACCCTATCTAAACTTACGCCGATGTGTACTAGTCCTGCGGCTCTTAAATCGCCGCTTCAGTAAAATTTCCAAGCCACTTTTATCCAAGATTGAGACGTTGTCTTTAGAACAAACAGAGGCTTTGAGTGAGGCTGTGCTAGATTTTACTACTATTGCTGATTTGAAAACATGGTTACAGAACAACACCTGATTCATTAGCCCGGATTTCTCACCAAGATTTTAACAATAAGCCCAAAATGCCTATGCTATCTGGACTTGAGGTAAAATACCCGTCAAAATCCTGTGATGATTTGTACGCTCGTCTAAAACGCGCCAAATCTATGCAGGACAAAGGTTTTGTCATAGCGATGCAGAAACTGTGGCTACGCTAACGCTTCGGCTTGTGAGAAATCCAGGATTAGCTAGTGATTACTCAAACAGAAGAGGATCTGATGTAATCAGCATTACGAATTGAAACTAAAGTTTTACCAGGCAACAAGATTGAAATCAACCTGCCTGCTGATACTGCCCTAACCTCAGTGGGACAAACCGTTGAAGTGATACTCTTACTGCCAGAACGTCCACAATTAATACGGCAAAACATTGTGGAGTGGATTGAGCAGGCACGTAGTAGAAGTACATTCAGAAGCGGGGAAGAAATTAACCTTGACCTGCAAGCGGAAAGAGACTCGTGGGACAGCTAAACCTGCAGGACTTAGCCAAAATTTACACTGACACTGCTATTGTAATTTATACTATTGAGGTCAATCCCAACTACTGGCAACTGCTGCAACCGCTATGGCAGAAATTCCAAACAGTGGCAAATTGAGTTGATCACTAGCGAACTCACTCTCATGGAATCTCTAGTACTCCCGTTTAGAGAATCTAATATCAATTAAATTGATACCTATGAACAGCTACTTCTATCTTCAGTGTTGCAACTCATTCCAATTGGTCAAACTACCCTGAGAGAAGCGGCAAGATTACGTGCAAGCACACCTTCACTGAGGACACCTGATGCGATTCATGCTGCAACTGCAATTACTTCAGACTGTACTCAATTTCTGACGAATGATCGACAACTAAGGGTGGTAACAGGTTTACATATTGTGATTCTAGATGAGGTGCTGACATTATGAGATCCGGCTCCAAATTAGTCCAAACTCCAGTATTTAGGCTCATACGGTACTTATTGTGCTAAATTAGTTGTTTATAATAGGGGGGAGAAATGCGTTTTTGCTAAAATATAGCATTATCACCCAACTCATCTATAGGAATCCAGTTTGATTCCTGAAATTGTTTCCGTACCAGGCAAAAAGCAAAAGGCAAGCTCCAACGGGATCACAGAGAATTCTGTATACTGAGTTCATTTCAAAAATCAAGTAGGATTCCTATACTAACAAAATCGTGTTAAGTAAATTTAATTCACTAGAAGCAAGAAAATAGCGATCGCTAAAAATAGTTTCCAATTGGCTAAAAACCCTTCGTCCTGCTACGGCGGACCAAGGAAAGGTTTCATATTTTGGAACTACAGGCATCAGCAAGCCTTGGGGTGTTAGACTTCTCCCTAAACTTTTCTGCCATGTTTCCGGGTCTTCTAGCAACTGTTTTCGACCATCATCTTCCAACTGCTCACACCAAAAATGGGGGTAGTCCAGTGGGATGCTGATAACAATATTATTTGTCTTCAGCGTTTGTAGGGTGGAATATTCCCAAATAGATTCTTCCTTCTCTCTAATTAAAAGCTGGTATAGTTCCCTCGCTGGACGTTTGAGTTTAGGTGGAAATATGCCTTTATCATCTTGATAGATTTTTATGAGTAACCCTAAAAGTTGCTGACTATATTGTTGGACATCCCTACGCCAACCTTCAAAACTAAATTTTTCCTCCGTGCGACGATTACTCCAGTCTTCTATCCAGAAAGGACCTATACAAGTTAAAGAATCAGGAATTACCAAATTGGCATTTTCTAAACCTGGTAATAAGCGACTGGAACTCCTCGATACAGCTTTGATAAACGCTTCTAAAGTAGCATGATTTACATATGACCGAGACTGTATATCGGATGTATTACCCCTGACGGTAAAATCAGCAAATATTTTACGTGTCAACTTTTCTGCTTCGCTCACAATTCCTTTATAATCTGGCCATTGGTGATCGTAGATAAAAACTCGCGCTTCCTGCAAGAACTTTGATACATCATCAGACATTAGATTCAACAATTCTTCGTCCCCAACTGAACCCACTGGCACAAAAGCGAGACGCTGCTTTCTAAGTCCTGCATCACCTTTGATCCGCGTGTGAATTGTCGAACGTAACATCATTAACAAAGTTAATAAATCACTAGCTTGACGTAACCATCGCCTAGCGTCTTCCGTATCCTCTGTCACCATTAAACCATCATTAATCAGCATGACTAATCGTCTAGCTTTATTATCTCCGGAAATTTGCTTTTTGGTCTCTGGATCTGTATACATACCTCGACCTCGATAAATGAGTTGAGCGACTTCCATTAACGCAGCTTCTATATTAAATCTAGGAATTGCCGCAATAATCCAGTCTGTTTTTGGAAAAGAAATACCCCTAGCTCCTGAGGAAGTCATTAAAAAAATTCGGATTTTATCCCTCTGTTCTTCTTTGATCAGTTCTGATCGTTTTTGAGGAGGTACACTTTGGTCTAAAATTTCTACTTCGTCGCTCAGAGCATTTTTACTATCGATCAACTTCTGACTCAATTGACGTAAAAAAGCTTTATCTTGAGCAAAGAAAATCAGTTGTTCTGCTCCTTGGTTCAACCCTTTTTTAATTTCTAAATACGCATTATTTAATAATTGCTCATCTAATTGTTCTCGTATTGCTTGACGAATTCCCTGTTGTCCACCATCTGTTGTCAGTTTTGGGGTGATAGGTGATAAACGAATACTATAGTCAATATTGAGTTGAGAAGCCGGATAACTATTAGTCATAATATGTAGTACTGGATATTTTTTCCGCCCGATTTTAATATTAGTACCAGTGACTTGAAATGGCTCTTCTCCCTGTGTTGGACTAATGAGTACTTTGTCAGGGGCAGCATTTCCAGAATTAAGATAGCTATTGAGAACTATTTCATTACTTAGGGAGGCATCAGCAATTATCAGGACCACTTTAAACGGAGATTGAGTCCCCTCAAAGGGTTCGATAAACTGTTGTTCCAACCATTCTGTTAATTTATGAACAAATAAAGCTCCGGCACTGTCCCCTGCCAATTCATCCACCATGGCAATAATAGTAGGGATTCTGGCACCAAAATTGCGGCGTTCTTGTTGTCCTGGTTTGGTATTAGCTTTTTTGGCAAATAAGTTTCCTAAAGCATCAATTGTAGTTGTTTGCTTAAGCTGGCGATATCCTTGAATAGCCGCAGTCATGACTAACCGATTTACTTGGGGATTATGTTCTAGCAACTTACGGGCAGAACTAGTAAGAGTGCGTAATACACCAGGACGATATATTGATTCCACCGTGTCTTCTCGTTCGTTACGAGAACGTTTAGAGCGTGTAGAAGTGACTGTATTGCAATCAATTTCATGTTCTTGTTGCGGTGTTAGGAAAATGGTACTACAATCAGGAAAAGTGAGTTCTGTAACCCCATCTACGACTACTGCACTATCTACTCGGTATTGTTTTCTATTTTTTGTTTTTACCGTCTCTTCATACCATTTAGGTGCTGAAGCAATTAAACTAGCATTAGTAGTAATAGTCAGGATACCGCTAGGATATCCGTCTTTATTGGCAAGTTTGGCGGTAACATCCCGGTTAATTACTACCCTGGGACTGAGATAAAAAAATAGGAAACCGTCTGACTGTGTTTCCAAAAAATTAACTACGGCAGTTGTTTTACCGATTCCGGGATTTCCTTCTAAAGCAATTATGTTTAACCTGCCAAATTGGCTAGATTTTAAACCAGTTGTGACTGCGGCTGCGTGTATTTTTCTGAGGGGAGTTTGTTCTGGTAAATCTTTGAATACTGATTGAAAGTGAATTTGGGGACTACCGCCAAAGAAATTGGACAGCGATTCCGTATTTTTGATGTTAGCTAACGCTTCCTGAGGTGAAAATTCTTGCATCGGATTGTAGAATCCTGTCACCTGTTCTGTAAATTGGTAGTGCAGTGACGCTGCTAAATTCGGTTCTTCCCTGAGTTGCGTGGCTTGTCGCGCAAAATCAGATGGAAGTGATCGCCTTAATTTATTAAACGCCGTACAAATTTCTTTTGAGAGTGCATCGGGTTGATCATCTAATTTACGGTTGTTGCGATATGCCTCACCTAAAGATGCCATCAACTTAGCTCTGGGATTTGATTCTGATTCTGCAAAAAAATGGGCGGCAATACTTTCACATCCATTGGCAGTGACGGCGATCGCTCTGGCACTACAACCACCGTCCAACTGTCCTTGTTTTCCTAACAAATTTATCAGACGTTCAGTATAAGATGATGCTTGACATAACTTAAACAAAGGCTTATCTCGACCACTAAAGGCCGATAAATGATTTTTGAGACTGGATGAAAATAGGAATTCTCCACCTTCCACCTCTGCACAAACCCGAGAAAATACTCCCCGTGAATCAATGTAACGAACATAATGCATGATTTCCTGCCGATGGGCAGTTTCTGTACTAAAGTCTGCTAATTTTATAGGGGCATTATAGGAAAACTCTAAACAGAGAAGGAAATGCCGAATTTTTTTTCTGGTACTCTCCCCACTTGATAACCAAAGCAGAAAATCCGCCCTTGCTGGCTGTCCGGTTTTGACTAATCCTAAATCTATTTGCCCCGTAAGGTTAAAAGCCTCTTTAAATTCTTGCGCTGTTTTTTCCTGTTCTACATCCCGCTGCATTTGCTGTCCTGGAAGTACTAGGGGACACCAAATCGCTGCTAACTGTGGCTGACGGATGGGTATACCCTTAAGACATTCTCTTGCTACTGTCCAACCCAACCCATAGCCTAGTCCTAGCAGATGACGCACCATTGAGCTAACCCATTCTTTAGCATTTGGATCTGTCAACTTCAGCGTTTTTACCAATTGGCTATGGATGTCTGAATTTTTTACCTCCTGCCAAGGTTTCAGGGACAGACATTGGTCAGTCAGTAGCCTCTGATGCATCAGATTTTGCAAAACTCCCCTTTTAACAGCGATTTCAAACATCTGTCCCCACGCAGATGCCTGTTCTAAAAAGGATAATTCCATTACTTCCTGCTCCCTATTCAAAATTTACTTTCGGCGATGCAGAACTTGGGAAATATGAGTCAGTACAGCAGGATAACTGAGATATACTCTACCCCTACGTCGAGTGTGCAAGACTTCAACCTCCCCTGCAGCCTCCACGGTATTGGGTGATATCCAAGGAAAGGGATCTAAAACTGGAATCAGTTGTTTATTCTTCACCCCACGTTCTGCCTCGAGAAAGTGTAGTCCCCGTAGGACGGAAATTAAGCAAGGATTAATCAGAGAATCACCTTCTGCATTAATCAGATGTTGACGAGCACGTTCTGTCCAGTTAATATTACTTACACGTTTGTCTGATATTAGGAAATAGACGCAAAATCCAGACTGTGGGCGTTTATCTTCTTGTACTGCAAAGAGTGTGGCAAAGGTATACACCGGAATTAATTCTCGTATTTGAACCGTTTCTAAGAAGGAATGTAAAAAATTGCTATGTTCTGCTGCTCGTAAAATTTCAAACCCCGCTTCATCTGTACTCCGCTGTTTAAGTCTTGTTGCCGGAAATACATCTCGCTGCATGGGGTAGATATTTAAATCAGGGAAAGTCTGAAGAACATCTTCTATAAAATCCCTTGGTGTCAAAATGGAGTTGTAATCTGCTATGCGGTTAAACCTACGACCACCATAGGCGTGGGAAAGTAGTATAATGTGTTCGCAACCTTGGTCTTTGAGGTAACGAATTTCTTCTTGTACTAGGCGTTGCTTTTTCAACTGTTCTGGAGAACTAATAATATCAGACTGTTTTCGTTCCCCTTTGAGTTCATAGCCAGTAAAAGGGTTGCTCACAGCGGTGGCAATGTAACTTTGGGTCAGAAAAAGGTAATCTTTCTCCTGTGCAGAGGAGGTAGTTTCATTACAAGGACGAGTTGCATAGGATATTAAACCTATTTTGGCAATCCTTGGTGATGAAGGTGTACTGATAAATAGGGGAAATGCACTGGTTAAAGCATCGAAAACACCTATTTTTACATATTTACTATTTGGTTTAGTCAAGTTTTCGATATTAATTCCCTGCATTCTGATCTTCGTATCTTCCGCCAAAATCGCCTCTATGGTTTGGGCTGCTGCATAAATATAATTATCACCACCATTTTGGTCACTGTCTTTGCCCCGTTCTTGAAGTCGAAGCATTAAGGTGGTAAAATCGTTTTTGCTACCTTGGTTTAATTTATTTATAATGCACCATAGACAGCAGTAGATCAAGACCGCAAAAGCAGTAACAGCTGCTGCATGATATTGCTTACTTTCTTCACCACTTTTTTCTTGAGAACGGCGTGTTAAAAGCGTAACATCATAGTCAATTATCACGGCTGCTGGTAAAATCCATCCCTTGGCATATTCACGAGCATTCTCAGATACTTCATACTTCCAACCTTTTTCATCTTTGGAGAAGGGTCGATCAACCCAAAGGATTTGCAGCAGCCCTGGTGTTAAGGACCTTTGTGCTTGAATTGAATAGGTCTCTCCTTTGGTAACTAGGTTATGCTCGGAAATCTCTGTATTTACTTGCACAGAGAATAAAAGCCCTGGTGTTTCTGGAGTATTGCAAATTTCGATGTGTTTAAACCATTCCACATTTTCCCGTCCAGCTTGAGGGGAGGTTTTGAGTAAGTCTCTTACTCCTGGTTCTGCTCCTTCCAAACGAGACCACTCAATAATATCACGCTTTACACAAATGAATTGTTTTGCTGACTGCTGTTGAACTTGGGAGATGATATTTTGACTTTTGGTTTGGAGTACATTAATTAAAGCATCTGCAATTTTCTGCATAGAGGACTCACGATCTCGTAAGTCCTCTATGATCAGCCTGATATCTTCTTTTTTCTGAATATTTTTGAGCAGTTGCTCTACAAAATTAGGTAAAGCATCTGCACTTATATTTTCCTCTATTTGGCGAGGAATAACAATGAATAAAAAGATGAGTTCAGCTAGGTTTTGACGTAGTGTATAAGGTTGTTGAGGAACTGTTTCATCATCGGGGAGTAATTCTGCTTCAATTTTATCAATTCGTGCTAAAAAAGCCGATTTATTCTGTTCAGGGTTCTTGCCATTAATCCGAAAGCGATAACTAACTTCACGCACTACACCATAACTATGTCCTTGCTGATTTATGGCTTTTCCCTCGAAGAGTTGGGTTTTCCATTCTGCCCAAACTGACAGACATCTATATAAATTTGCTTGGTTTAGGTATTCTGATAAATCAAATTCAATATCTGAACCAAAATGAGCGGTTAAGTCAACTGTATACCCAACTTCGGTAGCAGATGTTAATAAATTGGTGACACGATTAACATATTCTATTAACAGTTGGTGTTTGGGGTGATTACTGGTAGAACTATATTGAGCGATCGCCTGCATAATCCGTAGAGTAATTGTCAGTCTTACCCTGGCTAATGCTTCATCATCCAAGAAGTTAAAAAACCTAGTTAATTGGCCATCTGCTTGATCTCGATTTTCAATTAAACTATTAATCGCTGATTCCGTATCATCATCGTCCCAGCTTAGCTGATTTTGTCCATAATCCTTGACTGCACTGCACATCCGCTCAAAGTATTCATCAGCATCAATATCAATTTGTTCACGAGCAGAAATTACCTTGGCTATGGGCTTGTTTTGCGTCTGCGGTTTAGCCTCAGTAGTAGGGAATGCGATCGGTACGAGGTTAGCTGTATGTAATTGATTTAGGAACTTAGTACCTGCTGTTTTTGCTAATTGCTGTAGGTGTTCGGTTGGTTCATTGAGCAATAGCACTGATAATGGGGTTGTTTGGGGTATTGCGGCATTAATCTCTTTATCAATGACTGCAACTAGCTTATCCACCGCAGTAGATAGTCTGACTCTACTCCCTTGTGTTAAATTGCCACCTAAAAGGGACTTAGTTCCAAATCTTGGTGGTTGCAAATCTTGAATGAATCCGCTACCTTTACTGGGATCGAAATCCGTCTTAAACCGCTCTAATCCGTACAGTCTACGTAATACCGCTGGACTACTAAGCCTTAGTCGATTACTTTTAGTGTCGAATTCAAAAATTGGCTTGTAGTTTGGATTAGGTTCTGTACTAGTTCTATTTTCCTTAGTGGGAATGGATTCAGCTAGTAATTCTACCAGCGTGGCTAGATCTAGAGCTGGCTTAAGTGAGCCAGCTTGAATTTTGGCACTGCCAATGTTTTGTGAAGACATACTTACTTGCTGCTCTACACCAGTCTTGTGACCGCTTCACTTGCTTCAACCATGAAGTTGTAACAAATGGGACCTTCTTATTATTAACTATCAGTATAAGTGATTTGTCAAGCTAGTTACAGCAAATTTAGCGGTGGTCCGACACAGGGAAGGGGTAGTCCTGCTTTGAGAGTTTTCGGAGATGTCTAATCGGTTAGCGCGGCGTCAACCGGAACTATGTACTGGGGAGGATGATGGGTTGTTTGCGGTTTTAGGGAGAGAATTTGAAGCCAGAAGTGAGGAACTACCCCAATTATTCAACCCCTGAGCAGCGGCAGTTGTTCTCAGACCTTCCATATCTGCGTTGAAACGCTGCATTACCCGGATTTCTCACCATAATTCTCAAAGCCTTATAAAATCTAGATTCCGGTGTTTCACACTGCATCAAAAAATAACCCATTAAAAATGCCCTAAACATATCCTGGGTAAAGATTACGAGGATTGTGATCGCGGGACTTGTGAGAAATCCGGGATTACTCTACTCGAAGACTCTCGCTGTCCAGAGGTTTCCACCTGGGAATCTTGGTTAGCGTCCCAACCCCTTTATGATCCCATTTCCACCGTTCACGGTAAACGCAACACACCCCAAACCATTGCTGAATTTATCACCCAAGAAAGTGCCTAAATCCCCGACTTAAATGATGGGGTCAGAGTCAATATTGCCCCCTTACAAAAAGCTTGGCTGTTAGCGGATGAAGTACTAGCTAAAAAAGACCTAGATCAAGCCATCGATGATCGGGTGGAGCGGCGTGTAGATGAATGCCGTTGGTGTCGTGAAGGTAAATTACCCCAACCTGGTTGCCTCCTGCCTCAAAACCTGCACGATGAAAAGATAACGGGAAAAGTCAGATTCCTTTCCCCTCAAGGCGTTACTCCCTTCCTGCCCAGCAATTCTCATTTTGAAACGATTTTGCGCCGTTTCAGCGATCTCCAGATTTATTACGAATTGTCAACTCCTCTTACTGCAAGGGTTTCAATGTCATGAAACCTTAACATGAGAATTGCTGCTTCCTGCCATAAGAACGTAACTCTTAAGAGGGGACAGGGGTAGAATAGGAAGTTTTTCACCCTTGATGGGAGTAATTCCTTTCCAACCCTCAAAATGAGCGAACGTAAAGTCATCAATCTTATCTAAATTCCACTTACTATCAATAATTAATTAAATCTTAAACTCATTATTTTGTTATTTACAATACAGTTTTTCGGAAAGGTTGACTTTTAAATACAGAGACTACTTTTTTATGAGTAGTGCGTAAATGATGTTATCTCAAGGAAGTAACTATGGGGATCACTAAAAACAATAATCTACGTTATCTTTCCAAAGTAGGATAGTAATTTACTACTAAAGGTCAGTATAATAGGAAGAAATATCAAATATTTTTCAACTCTAGAATTCGCTTGAACTTGAAAAGGATTAGCTAATCTTATGGATTGCTGCTAACTTACTTCAAACGGGAAAATTTGCTAGTTGAAATTAGACTTTTCCAAAAAAATGATTACAACCAGGGACTTAAAAATGCAGGAAATACAAAAAGTTTGTTGCCCAAATTGTGGCAGAGCAGCAGAACGCCATTACATTGCTGACAGTAATTTAACCCGGACACAATGCCCAACCTGCGACTACCTGATGATTAGTTGCACTCTAACTGGCAAGGTAATTGAGGCTTACGCTCCTGGTATTTACGCCA
>Ga0209208_10012944_pt1 | contig 10486 bp, 10 predicted proteins | sample S1TSphfallax_3_FD_187694 | JGI IMG/M metagenome (GOLD analysis project Ga0209208, IMG submission 187694) | Host-associated microbial communities from peat moss isolated from Minnesota, USA - S1T2_Fd - Sphagnum fallax MG (SPAdes) (version 2) | ecosystem: Host-associated > Plants > Peat moss >... | reverse complement strand
TTTGATCCATAGGCGCATGCGGAGGACTCCTTGAGAAATGATAAGGGTAAGGAAGCATTTCTTTTTTTGAAAAAAAAGAAGCAAAAAAACTTTTGATTCCTCTGGGGCTTGCTCGTGGCGCCCCCGGAGCCGCGCAGTCTGAATCGGGCCGCAAAATTTAATCAGAAAAGCGACCGCTTGCTTACGCCCTGGCGCGCGATTTGCTTAACTTTTGTCATGGACATGCAATCAGCCCCGTCCGCTACGCCCTTGCTCGCCTTGCGCGGCATCGTGAAGCAATTCCCGGGCTGCCTCGCCAACGACCATGTGGACCTCACCGTTGGCGCCAACGAGATCCACGCGCTGCTGGGCGAGAACGGGGCCGGCAAGAGCACGCTGGTGAAAATCATCTACGGGGTGATGAAGCCGGATGCCGGGTCGATCTCCTGGGCCGGCGCACCGGTCACCATCGCCAGCCCGGCGCACGCCCGCGCTTTGGGCATCGGCATGGTGTTCCAGCATTTTTCGCTGTTTGAGGCGCTCACCGTCGCGGAGAATATCGCGCTCGGGCTGAACAACCCCGCGGACCGTGCGGGCTTGACCGAGCGCATTGTCGAGATTTCCACCCGCTATGGCCTGCCTTTGGACCCGGCCCGCGCGGTGCACGACCTTTCGGTGGGCGAGCGCCAGCGGATCGAGATTGTGCGCTGCCTGCTGCAGAACCCGAAGCTGCTGATTATGGACGAGCCGACCTCCGTGCTCACCCCGCAGGAGGTGCAAAAACTCTTCACCACGCTCCGCCGCCTGGCGTCGGAGGGCTGCTCGATCCTCTATATCAGCCATAAGCTGGAGGAGATCAGGGCTCTGTGCGAGCGCGCCACCATCATGCGGCTCGGCCGGGTGGTCGCGCATTGCACCCCGGCCGAGAAGACCGCGCGCGAGCTGGCAGAATTGATGATCAGCGCCAAGCTGAAGACGCAAGATTTCGCGCACCGCATCGGGCATGGCGCGCCGCCGCGTTTGGTGCTGGACCGCCTCACCATCCGCTCCAACCAGCAATTCGGCACGGATTTGAAAGATATCAGTTTTTCCGTGGCGCCGGGCGAGATCCTCGGCATCGCCGGCATCGCCGGCAACGGCCAGAGCGAGCTGATGGACGCGCTCTCCGGCGAAATTCCCGCCGGCTCGCCCAAAAACATCATGCTGGACGGCGTGCCGATCGGCCATGAGGGCCCGCGCGCCCGCCGCCGCCGCGGCTGCGGTTTTTTGCCGGAGGAGCGCAACGGCCATGGCGCCGTGGGGCCAATGACGCTGGCGGAGAACGGCTTCCTCTCCGCCCATGTGCGCGGCGCGCTGGACCGGCTGGGGCTGATCAACCGCAAGCGCACCCGCGACTTCGCGGCCGGCGTGATCAAGGGCTTCGATGTGCGGACCACCGGGCCAGAGGCGGAGGCGCGCTCGCTCTCCGGCGGCAATCTGCAAAAATTCCTGGTCGGGCGGGAGGTGCTGCAGCAACCCGGCGTGCTGGTGATCAGCCAGCCGACCTGGGGCGTGGATGCCGGGGCCGCCGCCGCGATCTATGAGGCGCTGGTGGCGCTGGCCGAGGCCGGCACCGCGATCGTGCTGATCTCGCAGGACCTCGATGAGATACTCTTGTTATGCGACAAGATCGCGGTGATCGCGGCCGGCCGGGTCAGCCCGCCGATGCCGGTGAAGCAGGCCAGCATCGAGCAGATCGGCCTGCTGATGGGCGGCGGCGAAGCGATGGAGGCGGCGCATGCAGTTCCGGCTTGAGCCGCGCGGCGAGCGCTCGATTTTCTGGGTCTATGGCTCGCCGGTGCTGGCGATTTTACTGACCATTCTCACCATGGGCGCCATGTTCGCCGTGATGGGCGCGCCGCCGCTGGTGGCGTTGGAGACGTTTCTGATCTCGCCGCTCACCAGCGTTACCGGCTTATCCTCGCTCGCGGTGCGAGCAGCACCACTGATCATGATCGGCGTGGGTCTGGCGTTCTGCTACCGCGCCAATGTGTGGAATATCGGCGGGGATGGGCAGTTTACCTTGGGCGCGCTGGCCGGCGGCGGGTTGGCGCTGTTCTGCCCAACTGAGGCGTTCTGGTGGTTCTACCCCGCTGTGCTGCTGGCAGGCGTGCTGGGCGGCATGGTCTGGGCTGGCATCGTGGCGCTGTTGAAACTGCGGTTTAATGCCAATGAAATTCTCACCAGCCTCATGCTGGTCTATATCGCCCAGCTCATCCTGGTCTGGCTGGTCACCGGTCCCTGGCGGGACCCGCAGGGCTTTGGCTTCCCGCAATCGGCGATGTTCGGGGCGGATGCCACCACGCCGAATTTCGGCGCCACCAGCGTGCATCTCGGCTGCCTGCTCGCGCCGCTGCTGGCGCTGGCAATCTGGCAGATCATCGGCCGCTCTGTGCTGGGCTTCCAGCTGCGCGTGGTCGGCCAGGCGCCGCGCGCCGCGCGCTATGCCGGGTTCAGCAACGCCAAACTCACCTGGATCGCGCTGCTGGTCAGCGGCGGGCTCTCCGGCCTCGCCGGCATTATCGAGGTCACCGGGCCGATCGGCCAGCTCACCACCGGCATCACGCCTGGCTACGGCTTCACCGCCGTCATCGTCGCCTTCCTCGGCCGGCTGCACCCGGTCGGGGTTATTTTCGCGGCCCTGCTGCTCGCTCTGTCATATCTTGGCGGGGACGCCGCACAGATCAACCTCAATCTGCCCAACGCGATCACCGGCATTTTTCAGGGCGTGCTGTTATTCTATTTGCTGGGCGCGGACATCCTCATCCTCTACCGCTTCCGCCGGCTGCGCCCGGCAATTGCCATTACACAGGCCGCCGAATGAACCTGTATTACGTCTCCAGCTTCATCATCAGCATCATGGCGGCCTCCACGCCGCTGCTGCTGGCCGCCTCCGGCGAGCTGATCACCGAAAAATCCGGCGTGCTTAATTTGGGCGTGGAAGGGATGATGTTGATCGGCGCGATCGCCGGATTCGCAACCGCGCACACCACCGGGAACGCCTATGCCGGCGTGCTCGTCGCCGCACTCGCCGGTGCGCTCATCTCCATGGTGTTCGCGGTCCTCACCCTCTCGCTGCTCGCTAACCAGATCGCGACCGGCCTCGCCCTCACCATCTTCGGCCATGGCTTCGCCGCCTTGCTCGGCGCCGGCTATGTCGGCATCGCGGCCCCCACTTTGGGCAAGCTGCCAATCCCGCTGCTCTCCGCCATACCATTCTTCGGTCCGATTTTCTTCGACCAGAACATCCTGATCTATGTCTCCTTCGCGGCCGTCATCGCCATCGCCTGGTTCCTGCGCCGCACCCATGCCGGGCTCATCCTCCGCGCGGTGGGGGACAGCCACGACGCCGCGCACGCCATGGGCTACCCTGTTATACGCATCCGCTACGCCGCCACCGCGTTCGGCGGCGCGATGGCGGGCATCGCCGGTGCCTATCTCTCGCTCTATTACTCCCCGCTCTGGAGCCAGGATCTCGCCGCTGGCCGCGGCTGGATTGCGCTCGCCCTCGTCGTGTTCTCCGCCTGGCGGCCCTTCTGGCTGCTCGCCGGCGCGTATCTCTTCGGCGGCATCACCTATCTCTCGCTCTATCTGCAGGGCCTCGGCGTGCCATTCCCCTCGCCGCTGATCTCGGCACTGCCCTATATCGGCACCGTCATCGTGCTGGTGCTGATCTCGCGCGACAGCCGGCGCATCCGGCTCAACCAGCCGGCTTGTTTGGGGAAATATTTCCATGCGGTGGCGTGACGTAAGCGGTCGCTTTTCTGAAGAAAAGCTCCGCAAAAGACTTTTATTTACACTGGGGCGTTGCCGGTGGCGCGGCTAAAGCCCAGCGAAAATAAAAGTTTTTTGCTTCTTTTTTTCAAAAAAGAAGCCCTTCCTTTCTTAATTTCTTTGAAGGAGTATCACCATGCCCACGATAAAACGCCGTTCCTTCACCAGCTTTCTGGGCGCCTCAGCGCTCGCCGCTCCAGGCATTATGCGCGCCGCGCGCGCCGATGCCCCCGTAAAAATCGGTTTCGTCTATCTCGGCCCGGTGGGGGATTTCGGCTGGACCTACCAGCATGATGTCGGCCGCCTGCAAGCCCAGGCCGCACTGAACGGCGCGATCACCACGACCTATGTCGAGAACGTGCCGGAAGCGCCGGAATCCCAGGCGGTGTTCGAGAGTCTTGCCGCCTCGGGCCATAAGCTCATCTTCGGCACCTCGTTTGGCTACATGAACTATATGCTGAAAGTGGCCTCGCAATTTCCGGACGTGAAGTTCGAGCATTGCACCGGCTATAAGCGCGCCCCCAACCTCGCGACCTACGATATCCGTTTCTACCAGGGCCGTTACGTGCAGGGCGTGATCGCCGGCAAGCTCTCCAAAACCGGTGTCGCGGGCTATGTCGCCTCCGTGCCGGTGCCGGAAGTGGTGCAGGGGATGGATGCGTTTCTGCTCGGCATGCAGAGCGTGAACCCCAAGGCCAAGCTGAAATTCATCATGATCGATAGCTGGTACGACCCAGGCAAGGAAGGTGACGCCGCAAAAGCGCTGATCGACCAAGGCTGCGACATCCTGACGCAACACACGGACAGCCCGGCGCCGCTGCAAACCGCCGCCAGCCGCGGCATCAAAGCCTTTGGCGAAGCGACCGACATGGTGAGCTTCGCCCCCACCACCCAGCTCACCGCCTGCGTGAATGAATGGGGCGGCTACTACACCACGCGCATCAAGGCACTGCTCGCGGGTAGCTGGACAAGTATCGACACCTGGGGCGGCTTCGATGTCGGCATGCTGAAAATGGCGCCGTTCCGCAACATGCCGCCCGATATCGCGGCACTGGCCACCACCACCGTCGCGGAGATCACCTCCGGTAAGAACATGATTTTCACCGGCCCGCTAACGGACCAAACCGGCAAGGTCTTCCTGCCGGCAGGGCAGACAATGGATGACGGCACGCTGTCTGGTATCCAAACATTGGTGAATGGCGTGGAGGGGCAGTTGAGTTAAGTGAGCGGTTCTTTTTTTGAAAAAAAAGAACCAAAAAAACTGTTGATTCCACTGGGGCATGGGCCGTTTCACGCGCACCGCCCCAGTGTTAAAGGTTTTTTGCGCAGCTTTGCGTCCCGATGACGGAGCGGCGCAGCCGCGCAGTCTGAATCGGGCCGCCAGACAAGGCGCGTCCCGATGACGGAGCGGCGCAGCCGCGCAGTCTGAATCGGGCCGCCAAAAACAGTTAAAAAAGCGACCGCTTACTTTCCAGGAAACATCTCCATCCAATGCCGCGCAATCTCAACCCGGCGCGCCACCCACACCTTCTCATGCGCCATCACATAATCAAGGAATTTTGCCACAGCCCGCGCCCGCGCCGGCCGTCCCGCGATCCGGCAATGCAGCCCGACCGAGAATAATTTGGGCGCGGTTGCTCCTTCCTCGTAGAGCTGGTCAAACCCGTCTTTCAGATATTGAAAAAACGCCTCGCCGTTAAAAAACCCCGCGGTGGCGGAAAACCGCATATCATTCGCATCCAGCGTATAGGGAATAATCAGCTGCATGCCGTGCGTGTGGTCGTAGTAAGGCAACTCATCGGCGTAGGAGTCGGAATCATAGAGAAACCCACCCTCCTCTGCCACCAGCCGCGCGGTGTTGGGGCTGGTGCGGCCGGTGTACCAACCAAGCGGCCGGGCGCCGGTGAGTTGGGTGTGGATTTCAATCGCGCGCTGCATATGCTCCCGCTCGATCGCTTCGGGGATGTGCTGATAATTGATCCAGCGATACCCGTGCGAGGCGATGTCCCATCCCGCCCCCAGCATCGCCTCCACCGCCGCCGGGTTACGTTGCATCGCCATCGCCACGCCGAACACGGTCACCGGCAATTGCCGCTCTACAAACAAATCCCGCAACCGCCAGAACCCCACGCGCGCGCCGTATTCGTACAGGCTTTCCATGCTCATATGCCGCATCCCCGCAATTGGCGGCGGGTTGGACATTTCGGAGAGAAATATTTCGGACGCCGCATCCCCGTGCAGCACGGAATTCTCCGCACCTTCCTCGTAATTCACCACGAAATTAACCGCGATACGCGCGCCATTTGGCCAGTGCGGGTGCGGCGGGGACGCACCATAGCCAATCATATCGCGCGGATAACTCAACGCTAACCGCCGCGATAGGTGGAGTAGCCGAATGGGCTCAGCACCAGCGGCACATGGTAATGCGCGCCGGCATCGGAGACGTTGAACCGTATCGGAATTTTATCAAAAAATGCAGCACCGCTGAGCGGGCTTTGATACGCACCGGCGAAAAACAGAATTTCGTAGGCGCCAGCTGTCAGCGCATCGCCCTCCAGCAGCGTGGCGCGGCCGTGCTCATCCAGCGTCACGTGCTTTACAACGCCACTGGGCCCGCTCACCTCAACGCGCATGCCCGCCGCCGCACAGCCGCGCGCGGTATCCAGCGCATGCGTCGTCAGCCGCCCGCCGCTCATGCGCTTTCCAAATCCTGCAAGCGCAGCCACGCAATCTGCCCAATCTGCGCGATTGCCTCAGCCTGCTCGGCCGCCGCGTCATGCGCCAGGCGCCGCGCAAACGCCTCCAAAATCGCGCTCTTGCTGTGCAACCGCACGCAAATAATGAACGGGAACCCGAATTTTTCCCGGTACGCCTGGTTCAATGCCTGAAACCGCGCAAACTCCTCCCCGCTCAGCGCCCGCAGCCCAGCTCCGGTCTGCTCGGCCTGCGAGGCCTCGGTCAGCGCAATCTTCGCCCCCAGCTCCGGGTGCGCGCGGATCAGTGCCAGCTGCAACTCATCCCCCGCCCCCCGCAACGCCGCCATGAACGCCGCATGCAACGCCGCCACATCGGCAAACGGGCCTTGCGCGTAGGCGCGCTCCACCACCCAGGGCGAATGCTCAAAAATATGCTGATACCGCGCGATGAAGGCGGCGCGCTCATCGCCACAAGTCGCGGCATCTTCGCGGTCGGCTCTCGCGTCCAAGCATTTACTCCGGGGCTGACCCGCGGATATTGTCGCAAGGCCGCGCCCCCTGCAACATCGCGCGGCCCGGAAAGTCTTGCACAGCATGAGCGAAGCCGCCCTCCACGATCATATCCAGGCGCACGCGCCGGCGGCCCAAGCGCTGCTCGCCGCCATGGTCCGCATCCCGTCCGACAATCCACCCGGGGATTGCGCGCCGCACGCCGAACAGACCGCGATATTGCTGGAGGCGCTCGGCTTCACCGTGGAACGCCACGTCGTCCCCGCGGCGCTCGTTCAGGCGCACGGCATGCGCAGCGCCACCAATCTCATCATCCGCGAAAATTTCGGGCCCGGCCCGGTCATCGCGCTCAACGCCCATGGGGATGTCGTACCCCCCGGCACTGGCTGGACCACCGATCCCTACGGCGCGGAAATCCGCGAGGGCTGGATGTATGGCCGCGGCGTCGCGGTCTCGAAATCGGATATCGCGAGTTACGCCTTCGCGCTGAAAGCCCTGCGTGACACCGGCACAGCGCTCCGCGGCAGTATCGAGCTGCACATCACCTATGATGAGGAAACCGGCGGCGAGATCGGCCCCACCTGGCTGCTCGCGCAACGGCTCTCAAACCCTGACTACGCGATCTGCGCGGGATTTTCCTACAACGTCGTCAACGCGCATAATGGCTGCCTGCATCTGGAGGTCACCGTGCAGGGCAAATCCGCCCACGCCGCCATGCCCTCCACCGGGGCGGACGCGCTGGAGGCCGCAACCGCCATCCTGGCGGAGCTATACCGCTCCCGCGCCGCGCTCGCAGGCCATATCTCCACCATCCCCGGCATCGGCGCCCCGCAGCTCACCATCGGCAAAATTGAGGGCGGCATCAACACCAATGTCGTGCCAGACCGCATCACCTTCCGGCTGGACCGCCGTATCATCCCCGATGAATCGCCCGCCACGGTTGAACAGGAGCTCACCACCCAAATCACCGCCGCCGGCGCCGCCTTCCCCGGCATCACCGTTGGCGTCTCACGCATCCTCCTCGCCACCCCGCTCACCCCGCTGCCCGGCACCGCGCACCTCACAGAAATCCTCTGCCGCCGCGCCGCCCAAATATTTCACGAGCCCATCCCGGCCCAGGGCGTGCCGCTCTATACCGATGCACGGCACTACGCCGCCGCCGGAATCCCTGTTGTCCTGTACGGCGCCGGCCCGCGCAATATCGAGCAAGCCAACGCCCACCGCGCCGATGAACGCCTGGACCTCGCCGATCTGCCGCGCGCGACCGAGGTGGTGGCGCTGAGTTTGTTGGATTTGTTGAACTAGGCAAGCGGTCGCTTTTTTAAAAAAAAGCTCCGCAAAAAATTTTTATTTACGCTGGGCTTCTGGGTTCCACAGGCAACGCGCCAGAGTAGATAAAAGTTTTTTTGGTTCTTTTTTTACAAAAAAAGAACCGCTTGCCTTGCGTGGCCGCGCAGGCATACTGCCCCTGTAGGAGATTTCCCGATGCATCTTGCAAACTTCACCTATGGCAAAGGCCGCGTGCGGATCATGCGGGTCAATCGTGAATTACCGCGTCATGAGGTGCGGGAGTTGAATGTGCAGGTGATGCTGGAGGGTGAGTTTTCTGCGTCGTTCACCTCCAGCGATAATTCAAAGGTGATCGCGACGGATTCGATCAAGAACATCGTGAACATTCTGGCGCGCCAGCATCCAGCGTTGGAGAATGAGGTGTTTGCGGGCTGTGTTGCCGATTATTTTTTGGAAAAATATCCGCATGTTGCGGCGGTGAATGTGGCGGCCGCCGAGACCAAATGGGACCGGCTGGAGATTAATGGCGCGCCCCATGACCATGCTTTTACCAAGGATGCGAACGGCCAGCCGGGCATCACGCTTGCCGCCACGCGCGCCGGCAAAAAACTCGCCTCGGGCATCAGCGGCTTTACGTATCTTAAATCCACGGAATCGGGTTGGGAAAATTATCTGATGGATGAGGTGACGACCCTGAAGCCGACCGGTGACCGGATTTTCTCAACCGCGATGGACGCGTCTTGGGTTTGGTCCGCCACCCCCGCCTCCTACGCTGTGGCGAATGCCGCGATCATCGGTGCCATGATGCATGTATTTGCCACAAGCTACAGCCCGAGCGTGCAGAATAGTCTTTATCTCATGGCCAGCGCGGCGCTTGCCGCGGTGCCGGAGATCGCGCAAATTTCGCTGGCCTGCCCGAACAAGCATTACATCCCGCTCAATCTCACCGCTTTTGGGCTGGACAATCCCAATATCGCCTTCATGCCCACTGATGAGCCGCACGGGCAGATCGAATGCACGGTGGCGCGCGGCCGCGCCGCCTAACGCGCGATGGACCTTAACAGCGTCACCGCGATCATCATGCCGGAAAACCGCGCAGCGCTGCCGGCGAGCCAGCCGGCAGACGCATTTCTGGCAGGTGGCACCTGGGTATTTTCTGAGCCGCAACCGCATCTTACCCGGCTGATCGACCTCACATCTTTAGGCTGGCCATCACTTACGCTTGGCTCCACGCATTTGGAAATTGCCGCCACTTGTACCATCGCAACACTCGCGGCGTTTGAGCCGCTGGGCTGGCCTGCCGGTCCGTTGATTTTGCAATGCTGCAGGGCCTTGCTTGGCTCGTTCAAGATCTGGAATATGGCGACGGTCGGCGGCAATCTCTGCCTCGCACTGCCCGCCGCACCCATGGCCGCACTCGCCACCGCTTTGCAGGCCGAATGCCTGGTCTGGGCGCCGGATGGCGGCATCCGCCACATCCCGGCGGAGGGCTTCGTAACGGGTCCACAACAAAACGCCTTGCGCCCAGGGGAGGTTTTGCGCGCCATCAACATTCCGCTTGCCGCCTTGCAACGGCGCAGCGCCTTCCGGCAGATCTCCCTCACCCCGCATGGCCGCTCCGCCGCCTTGCTCATCGGCACCATTGCGCCGGACACGGCAGAATTCGCCCTCACCGTCACCGCCGCCACGCGCCGCCCGCTGCGTATGACATTCCCCAGCATACCGGATGAAGCCGAACTGCGAACCCGCATCGAAAGCGCAATCCCGCAGGGCTTGTACTACGACGATATCCATGGCCGCCCTGCCTGGCGCCGCGCCATGACATTCCACCTCGCCGAACAAATATGCGCGGAGCTTGCGGCATGAAATTCACCCTGAACGGCGCGCCTGCCGAGGCAGCACCACGCCCCGGCCAATGTTTGCGCACGCTGCTGCGCGAGCACGGCATGTTTGGCGTGAAAAAGGGTTGTGATTCCGGGGATTGCGGCGCCTGCACCGTGCATGTGGATGGCAACCCCGTGCATAGCTGCCTGTTCCCCGCCCAGCGCCTGGCCGGCCGCGCGGTCACCACCATCGAGGGTCTGGCCGAGGGCGATATTCTGCACCCGATGCAGGAGCGTTTCCTGGCCGCGCAAGGCTTCCAATGCGGCTTCTGCACCGCGGGGATGATCATGACAGCGGCCTGCGTCAACCAGGCG
>Ga0209208_10012942_pt1 | contig 10487 bp, 8 predicted proteins | sample S1TSphfallax_3_FD_187694 | JGI IMG/M metagenome (GOLD analysis project Ga0209208, IMG submission 187694) | Host-associated microbial communities from peat moss isolated from Minnesota, USA - S1T2_Fd - Sphagnum fallax MG (SPAdes) (version 2) | ecosystem: Host-associated > Plants > Peat moss >... | reverse complement strand
GATGAAATTTCGACAATAAAAAAAAAAAAACCCCAGTCATTGGCTAGTTGTTGAATATTTCATTAATTTTCAGAAACTGGATTTGACACCCATTTAAAATTTTAAAAATATTCACCACACATTAAATACAACAGTCTTCCAGAAGCCTCTGCACGTTGTCTGTAACCTGCACTTCAATCTTAAATCCTGTCAATTGCAAAGCTCCCATCCAAAACAGGTCTGACGTCCATAAGTTCACAATACTCAACACTATGTCCGAAGGTTCACAACACTTAACACTATGGGGGGCGGGGGTGTGTCGGGGTCAGAATTCAACACTATGTCCAGGGACTCCAGAGCCATCTCCAAAAAGCATGACCAACAAGTTCCAAAAAATCAATGTAGGCTCACACATGATTTAATCAATTTTGAATTGACCCATGTACCTACTATGATATTTTTTGGTCTACTTGTGGGGGAGGTTTTGAAAAATGGAATGCCTGACCATATTTTTCTCTCTTCTCTCCATGATTCGTGCACATGATATCATGGGGGAAAAGGAAATTAAATATGAGGCAGGGTTTTCCGTATTGTAAAGGTTTTGAAAAAAATGGAATGTCCAGGCAATTTTTTCTCTCTTCTTTCCATGATTCGTGCACACGGTATCATTGGGAAAAAAGGAAACTAAACAAGAGGCAGGGTTTTACCGACTGTAAAGGTTTTGAAAATGGAATGCCTGACCATATTTTTCTCTCTTCTTTCCATGATTCGTGCACACGGTATCATGGGGGGCAAAATGAAATTAAATATGAGGCAGGGTTTTACCGACTGTAAAGGTTTTGAAAATGGAATGCCTGACCATGTTTTTCTCTCTTCTTTCCATGATACCTGCACTGGATCATTGGGAAAAAAAGGAAATTAAATATGAGGCAGGGTTTTACTTAGTGTAATGGTTTTGAAAATGGGAATGCCTGACCATATTTTTCTCTCTCCTTTCCATGACACCTGCAGGGTATTCTTGTGGATAAGGGTATTCTTTCGAAAAACGAAATGCCCTCCCTGCTCCTGGATGAAAAATTAAGCTTTACAAGGTTACCTCTAGATACACTGCCGAATTTCTAGCAGGTCATTACCTCCTGGGGAGGCAGACTAAAAGGCAGTACAGGGCGAATTACAGCCAGTTCTTTTCGCAAAAAAAATCCTTTGTATGTGTTGAAATCATATTTTTCAGCTAGGGAAAAAGAGAAAATTTGACCCCAAAAAAAAAACTGGTCAGTTTATTTTGTTCAATTTTGTGCAGTACATGGTGTGACAATTAGGCCCGCTTTACACTAGGAGTCAGGGCCAACTTCACAAATTGGCCTCAAGTTACTAATAAATGCTAGAACATTGGCCTTAGGATAATAATAAATGCTGTAACATTGGCCACAAGGGTTGCAAATTGGCCTCCCAAATTTGATGGTATCCTTTTTTCAGCCTTGGGGCCAATACAAGGCCATAATGTTCAGCATTTATTACTAACTTGGGGCAGATTGAAAAGTATTTTTTCAATGTCAGCCTTGACTCCTTGTGTAAACTGGGCCTTATCCACAAAAGGACTAAGCCAAATTTGGCTCGAGGTAAGAGAGGACAGTAAAAACATTTAGGCATCCTGCTACCTATATTTTATGTACATGAAGAAACCTATTTTCTACAATTGGTGATTTCAAATATTCCTTCCTCATAATGTGGCAACTTTGGACCATTTTTTCCCCCACCAAAACAAAAGTCTTTGTATAAGTCAGTCTTTGTATGACTTTTTCATGTTAAATGGGGCAAAGGATAACCCTTGAAAGGATTCCATACTATTCATTTCATTTGCCCAATTTATCACTCACCCTGGCTTTCGCCCCCAGCAAAACGCCTGGGAAAGCGTGAGCTCTTGTAAGTCAATGCAGCTTCTACCATCCATTCCATCGTACGTTACAGTGCATCACAGGCGCACTACGATCGTCGAACTATAAGAAGAACCAGAACTTCTCCAAGAGACAGCAAAATCTGATACGCCTCATGTTAAGCATCCAAGGATCGGTTTCGGTGTTCTAGTCGTCGGTTTTGATTCTTCTCTTTGGGGGTTCCGCGCCTTTACCAGCCTCACTCACATTGCTTTTACACCAACGTTCTTACTGCGCTTTTTGGTATTTGTAGTGTGTAGCTTACAGTCTGCGGCCCTCACTGCGGGCGTGTCTACATGTAAGGAATCAACAGGGACTCTTCTTCTTCGTCTTCTTCTTCTTTGTGTGCCTTATCTTCACCTCACAGGTCTTGACACTAACCTTCTTACTCTGCTGTATGGTATACGTCATAGCTTGTTGCTTGTGGTTTGCTTGCCCATTAATAACGACGAGTTTACACGTCAAGCCCGTGAACACAGATTGTAGTGCGCGGTGTTCTTGTCAACCAAATCCAGAGACTGCGATTGGGGAGACCCAAGAGGTTTTTTAAATACATGCAGTTGACAAACTCGCTATCTCTACCATGAAGAAGATGGCAGGGAGAGAGTTGTGACACAGCTTTTTTCGTCATTTGCATCGCAGAAGAATTTCTAAGACTTTCTTCCGTCTTGTTCAACATTGCAGAAGAATTACTGAAACTTTTTCCCGGGTTCTTCTACTTTGCAGAAGGATTTATGAGACTTTTCCCGGCTTCTACATTGGAAGAAGACTTTCTTACTTCTTGGATTTCGGCAAGTGTATATACGCTGAGTGTTGCTAAGGCCATCACAATATTGATACGCAAATTGCAAGAGTTGTCTTCGGAAAGCCGATTGTGCTCATCTGATCACCAAATCTTCTATAAACAAGTGCGCGTGGTGAACTTTTGGATGTATGCAAAGGGAGATCAGAGACTCATCATCGTGTCACGAAACTACTTATATCGAAGCTGAAAATGTTGTCAGGTATGTTTGTTGAATTCCACTCCCTTACCTTGAACTCGAAATTGATAGCCTCATAAATCCTAGAATCATCAACCCAGAGCATCAATAGTTTAAAAAATTCAACCCGACCTCAAAACTGATGGATTTTAATTTTAAAAATATTCTCTAGACTCAGACCCATAAGTTGTCCATTTTATAAAATCCACTAGACCCGGCCCCAATGGTTTCTATAAAATCCCCAACCCAACCAACGCCGGTTCAATCCAGGAACAGAAACAGGAAATGCTTGACGATGTTCCCAAAATTGAAAGTAACGCTTAATGAACATTCCTCAAAGCGTGGAACCAAATGTAAACTATAGCAACGTAAAGCACTCAAAGAAAACCTGTAGTGTATTTGGAGGGCACCTTTGAATATCCATCAATTTCCCTCCTAGAAAATGGGAGGGATATTATGCCTACTCCTCAACAGCGAGAGGGTTCTTCCACATATAAGTAGACATAATTTCCCTCCCACTATTGAAGAGTAGGCATAATATCCCAGCCACTCCTATGCCTCGTGATCTATGTAGACTTCGTTCATCATAAATTTTAGCTCATGCTTTGTGATGGGTAAAGCCCATGGGTGGAGAACATTCCCAAAATGCAGGGCTGGACTTGGCTACTGCCTCATCCTAGGCCCCTTATTTTGAGAATCCCCCATCCTAGGGCTTTCCCTTACATGTACAACGTGTCTGCAATCTTATTAACTTGTGTGTCTGTGAACAATATTATTTACTTACAAATATTATCTGCTTACCTACCATCTTTTAATCTCCTAACATGTGAGCACCCCTGGTTCCTTCTTTCATTTAATGTTGGGCATAAGACATTTTTTTCCCATTTATTTTGGTTCCAAATATCATTTTTTTCCACTGGAATCTTATGCCTTCCAGATTTAGGTGTTAAATTTTCACTAAAGAAAGTAACTGTTAGTTGTATGCTGGCTCTCAAATTTGACATGTGTAATGGTATCAGAAAGGAACACCAGCATTAGGAGAGGGTGGTAGTAGAAATTAGTGTATTTTCAACTTTGTAGTCATCAAGGTTTGATACTATGCCTAGTTCAAAGAACACAATAAATTGAAACTCAGATGCAACTTTCTCCCTAAAACAAATTTGTCCACAACATACTTGAGAAAATCCGTACAATATGTTTATATATTGCACCACCTTCAAACCTATGCACAAGATTTTAAATTAACTCAACGAGTTTATTTGCATGTTATTCTCTTGCAGGCATTATTGAAATTCGTTGCCAAAGGAGGTTCTGAACATATTTGTCTATCAGGTTCTTGAACGTATTATCAAACTTAAACCCTAGAGGTCTACAAGCGTAGGCACAAGGTTCCAACAAGATGTCTCAATCAATATTTGCCCTCCTATTGTTTGTGATAGCTCTTGCATTCAAAGGAGGAATAGCTGTAAACATCTTGACTGCTGGTAATGCTCTTTTTGGAAATCAAACCCAATATCTAAGCAATTCAGGATATTATCTTGTTATGCAACCAGATTGCAACTTGGTCATGTACCAAGGCTCAAGTTTGGCAACTAGTCACCAAGTGTGGAATACCAGTACTGCTGGAAGTGGTTATGATTGTTTTCTTATAATGCAAACAGATGGCAATCTAGTTTTATACAATGCAACTTGCGGTGGTTCCTCTTGTGCACAGTGGTCTAGCAGTTCTAACATGGCTGGAATCCCAGATCCAAGTTTTTTTGTAATGTTGCAAAGCAATGGGGAACTTGATCTCTATAACTTTCAAAATGATGATCCAATATTGTACAAGGTTGCAGTTCCTCTTAGTTCAATAGGTCCTAGTTCAACAGGAGGCCCACCATTGTTTAACATTAGTTTAGCAACAATCCCAACTCTTAGTTTTTATGGGTTACCATACATGGCAATTGGATATTACCTCCCTAAAACTTCATCATTACTAAATGGCCCAATCAGTGTAACCTTGGAACGTGATTGCACCTTGCAATCCAAAAATGGATCAAGTAATACAGTCTTATGGGAAACCCCCTCAAATGGCTCTGGAATCAATCAGCAATGTGAGCTGACACTGCAACAAGATGGCAATCTACAAATCCAAACAACTGACACAAATGAAATCCTTTGGACAACCAACACTCCTGGAAATTCTTCTGTGAATTGGGTCCTTTATATTGATTCAATAACAGGAGATCTATCTATTGGAGACATTATGCAACCAACACACATCTTATGGAAGAATACTCAGATTCTGTCAAATTCTACTGTAGTTCCAAATCAGACTACCCATAGTGGAAAATGGTTAATATTGGAATTGATTGGTGCATCTGCTGCGGGTTTGTTTCTTGGAATCACATCTCTAGTATTGACAAACTATGCACGTGCAAGTAAGTACCTGAAAAATTGCTTCAATTCAATTCATTTTTTAATTTCTTAGAATGATGAAACTAGAATCAACAATGATGAATTTGAATTAAGCCCAAGTTTGTTGACACATACAAAAAAGTTCATTTTTAAGAAAATATAAAATTTATCAAAACATACATGGTTTACTGGAATAGTAATTATGTTCATACATCATACCCACCATTTAAAGTAGGTCTTGAACATATGCACTAGCTATATACTAGGCCTTCAAAGCTTGCTGACTTTAAATATAGGATACTGATGGAGGTTCATGAATGTGTTTTAATTATTTAAGGATGATGATACAAATTATATTCTCTCTTTTGGTTAGGTGTCACTGTTTCAATTGGGAAGGAGCTTCAACATCTTCATCATTTAAGGATAATGACAAAAATATGTAATGTCTCTTTTTGTTAGGGTTTGTCGATCCAGCCCAAAAGGAACTTTATCAACGACTACAGAATAGTGGAGGGAAATGTAGAGCATTCGCACTAACCCAAATCGAGCAGGCAACCCAGAATTTCAAAACAACAATTGGCATAGGGGGATTTGGTGAAGTATATTATGGCAAATTGGTCAATGGGCAAGAAATTGCAGTTAAGACTTTGTCAACAACTTCTCACCAAACCAAACAAGAATTCTTCAATGAGGTGACCAAATTTTATCTTTGTAATTTTTTAATGTTGAAAGCTCAAAGAAATTGTCTAGATTCATATGTCCACCCTTACTAACCTAGACAAATTCATGTTGTTTTCACCATAAGTTGTAGTGATTGTTTTCTTGCAGATTGAGCTCTTGTCTGTGGTGCACCACAAACATGTTGTCTCCCTTGTGGGCTATTGCCTTGCTCGAAAAAATTTGATGCTTGTTTACGAATATGTGAGTGAAGGTGATTTACGAAGTAGATTGCATGGTAATGGCCATTAAAACATTGTTTATGTTTACATTTTAAAAAGTAATTGTATTATGTATTTATTAGGCTACTAACCTATATAATTAGTTTGGGCATGATTGAAAACTTCAAATTTAATTTTTTAAATGATACCTAAAATACCATAAGACATAAATTGGTAATGAAAATGTGAAATTGGGTTTCCATATTTACATTCAAAAAGACAGGAATCTTAGTGCTAGAGCAAATTTCTTTACTTTATTTTTTTTCATGCAACATTTAATCCCAAGTTTGCTCAACAAACTATGGTTTGAATGAGTATCATAAAATAGGTTAGTTGTGTTGTTCATGGGTTTTACAACACCAATACTTGACCAATGCCAACAATTTATTTTTATTTAGTTTTGCCTTGCTCACCTTGCTAGGTTTTCAATCAATTATTAAATACCAATGAATGAATCATTTAATGGAAGCCAACAAATTGTTTGAACCCATTTAAAAGATGGAGACCAAAATAAATAAAGAAATTTGAATATGCAAGTAGTGACAAAGCAAGGGAAATGGAACTATACAAGGATTTGAATCTAATTAATAAGTAAAAAGAATTTAAATTTCCTTTATTATTTAAGATAGAAATATCTTTAAAAACTTGGCAACCTATTTGCAACAATATGGCATACATCATGCATTGTTTTCTTTCAGGGGTTCGTGCTGATAGAAAACCATTGAGCTGGAAGCAAAGAACAAGAATAATTTGGCAAGTTGCAGAAGGTACACTATATACCTCACTAAATCCTTCTACAAGTAGGTTGCCAAGGATCTTAATTTCACAAATCACACAATATTGAAATGCACACTTGTAAATGTTAGTAAATTTAGGGTTCCTAGCAATTATATATATAAAAGATCACACAAAAACATTTTACAAAATAAACTTTCTCCATAATTTGATGATAAATGCACAATAACACTTTGGTAAATACCGGAGACAGATTGATTAATGTAAAAATTAAAAAAGCACGAAGCTCTAATAATAATTGGAGAATTCAAAAAGGAGTGTTCTAACTTCAATATGTCACAATAAATGTTGTTATTATGGTTAACAGAACTGAAATTTTTAATTGATTAATGCATTTAAAATATATATTGCAATTATATATTTCTCTTTAGTTATTTTTGTTTAGACAATTGAAAACTACTTGTTAAAACAAAAAAACAAATAGGATGTAAAAATTTAACTTCGGTGATATTTCAAATCAAACAATTTAATGATTAAACTTGTTCTCTATATCTATTTTTCTTATTATATCAATGTGTAATATTCAATTCTTTGATTCTAAACTATTCCCATCCATTCTTTTTTGTTTGTATTTGTGTAGGGCTTCATTACCTTCATGACAAATGTCATCCTACAATAATTCATCGAGATGTAAAAAGCAACAACATATTGCTCACAAAAAAGTTAGAAGCCAAAGTTGCTGATTTTGGGCTTTCCAAATTACGAGCAATTGAGCAAGGGATTACACCCACACATATTACCACAATCGTGAAAGGCACTCCTGGCTATCTTGATCCAGAGTAAGAATTATGTTCAAATTCTTCATGAAAATAGTGTTTTTTGTTTTCACAAAATAAACAATTTTCTTCATTGACAAAAACAACAAATTTCATGTGTGCAGATACCAAGAATCTGGAATGCTTACAAACAAAAGTGATGTGTATTCATTTGGAATTGTGTTGATGGAGATTCTAACAGGTCAAAGTCAACTCTACATTACACAAAAGGTAAGCCTTAAGGTGTTTAATTTCATTGAATTTATTTATTTCATTCATGTTCATATAAAAAAAAATTGAGTACAATCTAACAATTGGCAATTTTTTTAATATCTTATATTAGGTGATTACATCATGGAAATCCAATCAAATTGGTGAATTGGTTGACCCAAATATCGAAGGTGATTTTAACCAAAATGAATTTGCAAAATTAGTGGAACTTTCACTTTTTTGTGTGATGAAAAAAAGTAATGACAGACCATCTATGACTCAAGTGGTGCAAATGCTTTGGGAGTTCAAGTTGGAACAATTAGGTTTAGAACAATATGAAGATAATGACAATAATGATCATACCCCATATGATCGGCCAACTATTCCATCAACATCTTTTGAGTCAGATGGAACTTCATATGCAAAAGAACTAGAAGAAATTACCCCTTTCTCTCCATTTGATTCTTTATCTAATGGAATCCCTACAACAAAGCTTAATGATGAATCATTGAGCATTGTTACACCATCCATGGTCAATCCCTAAGAATGTATTATTTTCAATATTTTCATTAGTAGCCTTGGTGGCAATTTGGTATTTCAATTGGCCTAGCTAACATGTGTTAAAACATTTGTACTAGCATCTATACTCTAAATTAACTATGTTACAATCTATATTCAATTTGGTAAATGCAAAGGCTTGTTTTTTTAATAACCATTTAACAACTTTACGAATTTAAAACTTTCAAATTTTTGTGTAATGGTTAGTGGGTAGATACAAGCTATGGTGTTCAAAAGCAACAAGAAATTTAATGCCAAAAGTCCATAAAAATGGAAAAATTAACACTATTATGAGAAAAAAATGTCAAAAACCAATTATAAGTGGGCCTTATGTAGTAATTAATCAATTAATAAAGTCCATATGAAAGGTCTTTCATCTAGAAATTTTTTTATTATATATGTTAGTAGAAAAAAAATATTAATCCAACAAAAAAGGACCAAGATTGGGTCTTTTGAAAATAAAGTTCAAATTTGGTCATTTAAAAGTCCATAGTTATTTGTTGGTTAAAGGTTTTTGCTGTAATTTTCTTCAATCCATATTTTTTTTTCCATCATGTATCATATATTGAATCCCTATAGAAAATATTGAAATGAAATCATAACAAAAATTACATTTGAATGTTAATGCAAAACCCAAATTATAGTCTATATGTTCACTTTGAAAGTCCATTACTATTCTATTAATGTATGTTTATTGAATTTCACACCTTAATAAATATTCTTATTCAAGTTGAAAATCTTAACCCATAAATATTTTTGTCAAATTGATAATTTTACAATGCATTTATGGCATTTGAATAGAATGTACTTTGCAAAAAATCCATAATGACGCAAAAACTAAACCATTATAACTTGCATCTACCCCAATTGTATGCAATCCATTTGGTATGACAAGTTTGGCAACATTTCATCATTATAAAATATGTTGTTACATATTTAAAATTAAACACATTATTTCACTGGTTGAATTAATGATAAATCATTTCCAATAAAAAGTGTATGATATGGTCAAGAATTCAAGGCTATATGCAAATAATTTGCATATAAAACCCTTCCATGAACCAAGGGCAATTAAGAACCAATTTTGTAAGAGGGGCATAAACACCCCCCAATGAACTTTATTTGGTACATTATCAAGGCCTACTTTTGGAGCATGCATGGTTTTTGTGTTGTTTGGCATAATTTGTTCCCCTAGGCATAAGTATGTTGAAGTAGGCCAAAAAAGTATCCCACTAGTGAAGAAAAACATAATTGTCAACTTTGGAGGTTAAAAAGTAGGACATGTCCTTTGAAAAGTAGCATTTAAACCACATGAGCATATGTAGTATAACATGAATCTTTTTTTTAAAAGCTTAAGAAGTTGTGTTTACTTTTTTTCCAACCTACTTTCACTCATTTTTTTCGTTCATTGTTGTTATCCCATTTTGCACAAAATAGACATAAAGTGTAAACATGACCTTTCATTTTTTAAATTCATTCTTATGGCTCCCTCAAAGAATGTTTAAAGCATGTTTTCCCATGTTACAAACACAAAAAAAATTGTAATTCATATTGAAAAGTAGGGTTTTAGCACTCTACTAGACCTACATAAGGAAAAACTTACTTTTGAAGGGCTTAACATTGTCATAATTGAAATATTTAAATTTCAAAAATGTGTATATGCTTGATGGCTCAAATGTTAGTAACATATCATTTGACTAATTTCATTTGGAAAAATACTAGATATAACTTGTAATAAATTAATAATAATAATAATAATTGGGGATGACCATATATGGTCTATTTAACATGGCTAATACACCCCAAATTTTATAACATTGGTAAAAGGCCTAAAACTCTAAAAGTTTAAATCTACTTTTCGCCTATTTTTACTTTTTGAACAAGGATCACCAATTGGCTTACTTTTGCATGCTTATGCCCCACGCCCCCCCCCCCCCC
>Ga0209208_10012941_pt1 | contig 10488 bp, 7 predicted proteins | sample S1TSphfallax_3_FD_187694 | JGI IMG/M metagenome (GOLD analysis project Ga0209208, IMG submission 187694) | Host-associated microbial communities from peat moss isolated from Minnesota, USA - S1T2_Fd - Sphagnum fallax MG (SPAdes) (version 2) | ecosystem: Host-associated > Plants > Peat moss >... | reverse complement strand
ATTATAGTCTAAAATTCTTCCATATCAAGTAAGAAGAAAATTGCAAAAGGTTAAGAGGTGTAGGAATGAAGGAATGAACAAGGTTCAATACTCACTTGTTAATCATGCAATAGCAAATAATTTCACATAATGTCAAAGGGTTGAACCAAAAGTTATCCAAAAGTTGTGGATGTATTACAAAAACGACCTTTTTAACATCCATATCTTATTGCACCAAAAACATAAACTATAGGGGGAAGGGGTGAAACAAATATGTGACCAACTATGGTGCAATTCAAAGGGTTGGTATATAGAGGGTGAATGCAAGATTGAATGTCTCAATATTGACATAAATTACACTCCCTATAAGTCCATACAAGATTCTTTAAAATGATTCAAATGGACATGATTTTTACTTTTAAAAAGGTCATTATTTTAATCTTTGAATACTACATGTGCAATCACCTACAAACCTTTCCAAATCTATGTGAGAACTTGTATTTAATGTATTTAATGCCATTTTTTAATTTGGAAGTTCTAAAAGGAAAACCCACGAAGTTCTTAGGAATAATGCCCCATCTAAAACTTTCAAAAAAATGTTTTTGAAACAAGGAAATTGAAAAACAAACAAAAATTGCAACTCATATGGACTTATGAAAATATGATTAAATTTTAACCATTTAAAAATTCATAACTATCAAACAATTAAGGTTTTCAAATAAAAGATTCTTCATATGAATTTACCATCTTGTATTTCATCATATATTGTGTCCCAATAACAAACTTGAAATGTGAATCAATATAAAGTTTTCCATTTTGTGATGGTCTAGTTAGACGACTAGTCCATATTTTTCAATTTCATCACTACTTACAAATGAGTTTTTTTATCAATAAATAACCACACATTTTGCTTCATAATGAAGATGTTAATCTAGATCTAAATCCCAATTATTAAATTTGAGGATATATTAATCACCGTATGCATTTGAATAAAAGGCACCCATGAAAAAAACATTGTTTCATCACATATAGTGAAACACTCAACTATGCATCTACCTTAGAGGTTGCCCTTGGTTATTCTAATTAAGATGATGATGTAAATAAAAGGTGGAGTTTACACTTCAATTTCTAATAGTGTAAATTCCTTTCTTGTAAGATTTGAAAACCTAATGGGGAATTAAATTCATCATATTAGGGTAAGAAGATTGGGTACATTCACAATTGGGGTACATAAAAGGAATGTTTCACCCCAAGATCATTTTCAAAACACTACTTTGAATGACCATTACATTTATGAATTTTTTTTTTTGGTAGGTTTTCTTTTCATTCAATATTCACATACTTCTTGATTAAAATGGTGGTGATTTTTTGTGATTTTGAAGATTAAAACATGTCCTTAATTGTCTTGAAAGATGGCTTAGGAACTATGTCCCATTGTGTAGTTTTATTGAAAAATGATTCAATAGGATTAACAATATTTATTCAAAATTTCCCATATTTTAACCACAAATAGAATAAAGTATGTTCTATATGATGGCACAAATTTTTAGTATGACAAATTATCAAATTTTGTGGAAGTGATGTTAGAATCTTTGATTTTTCATAAAAAAGATGCATTAATAAAGACAATTAAATTAATATTTTTAATTACAAATTTACATCCCAAAGGTTAAAAATAAGTATAAGGGACATGGCTGCCAAAAAACTGACATTATTTGATGTTTTTAATAGGGTTTTGGCACTTTAAATGAAAGTATGTCATTCTAAAATGTCTAAGTAGTCTTGCATTCTTTTTTGCTTTATACTTGGACATGACATTCAAAATTTGTTCAACTTATTTGAATCTTCATTATAACATTTGTTGGTTGAAAGCCTAAACATACATATCCCCTTTTCATCATTTAGCATTTCAAAACATTCATTTTGTTCAGTCCTTGTTTTAGGAAATTTAAGACACATGACAAATGAGTGTCATGGTTCATGTTGTGGTATCCCAATTGTGAATGCACCTGGTTACCAAGTGGAGATGTTGGGTAATTAATGTTTATGCACTTAACAATCCCAAAAAATGTTGTTATTTGTGTTCATTATAATGATGTGTGAATTCCCCCAAAATTGCATATAGATATTGGCATATAGGTGATTGAACATGGTGGAAAGTAGGAAAAACAAGTCTAGCCTTTGTGGTAGGTTCATCTCATAGGTAAAAGGGCTCACTTAGGAGCAATTGAAATCTTACCCTAATATTAAACATTGAAAACAATTTTGACCCAAGGAGAAGGTTGTCCTACTTTTGGGACAACGTAAAATTAAATGGAATAAGGGTACTAGCAAGGCGATATAGGTTTTATATTCCCAAAAATAGTGATAGGCAACATAAGGCCTTCATTGAACAATACTTAATTATGGGTGATTGTTGCATCTTGGATCATTGTTTGGTTCTATTTTCCTATAATCTAGGAGAACGGCAAAAGGTTGTAAAAGGCTATTTCAAAATGAGCTTGAGGCCATAGATGACATGTCAAAAGTGTGGAGGGTGCAAAAGGAGTTTATTCCTTTTTTTTCCAAGTTATAAAAAGTGGTAAAAAGAAACAAAGGATTATAAATCTAAAGATATTGAAATAAAAAGGAGGTTGGTGGATAGCTACAAAATGAGCCACAAAATGAGACTTTAAAGACTTGTTAAAAATGGTTATTGAGGAATCAAAAAGGTTCAAGGAAAGAGGTTGGGAGAATCTAGATGAAGTGTTAGGTTGAAGTGGATCAAAAAGGGTAATGTTGGCACAAAATAATTTTTTGACACCATAAAATACTAAGCTCCTTGGTCACCCACTTTAGAATTATAATTAGAAAATGGTGAGTTTGTTTCACACAAAGTTGAATTAAAGGAGTGTTGTAGGAATTTTTACTTGACCATAATCACAATAAGGTCTCTTGTTAAAACTTATTATTTAGTGTTAACAATGATTTTTTTAAAAAAAAACCCATTTAAACGAATTTTGGTTCAGTGACACATGGATTTTAAATTATGTGTATTTGAAAAAAAAATCAATGTTTAAGTTTTTTTTTTCATTTAACATTAATTTACCTCTAAATGTTTTATATGTGTTTGGCAACATATGAAATAATGCTCATTTTCTTGTCCTTATGATTGTAGCTTGAAAATGTTTTGAATTTCATTTTTTTTAATTATAAATTTTTTGGAAAATGTATATGGTATAATTGGGTAAAAGCACATTACAATGAACTTTTTTAGATGTCACAAAGGCACAATGTTTTAGGTTGGACACATATTATTACATAAAACCCATGATCAAGTTGAGAATTCCAAAAAATTGAACTCAAATAAGTGAAATTTTTTTCTTACTTTCAAATAATTACACCAAAAACATCAATTTTCAATGAAATATGAACTTTGCAATCTAGGCAATTTTGGGGTCAGAATCCATTAAATATATATATATATATATATATTATGGACTTAATACTTATAATGAAATTGAATTTTTTTCACAATTTTGGGACATGTTATAGTTTCAAGGGTTATGACATTTAGGAGTAAAAAGTTTGGAAAATATGTGGTGTGTGATGGACTTTATAATTCTATATTGTGTGTAATAAAAATTAATTTTTTTCAATGTCCATCACATATCCAAAAGGATTTTTTTTCATGTTACCAATACCAAGTAAAGTTGTAACCAAAAAGGAGGAACACCCAGAATGCTTCCAGGCGCCCTGTCTGACCCCCCCCTAGGACCCAGTTATGTCCTCTTAGAGGCACAGTCTGTTTGCTATTTCCCTGACTTGCTACAGCTCGAGGGTTGTTGTGCAGGACCACACAATGCAACTTGCGACCACACAGATGGAGAGTACGAACCTCATGCCTCACAACACAACAAACAATTAGGCCCGTGACCTCAGATTAAAACTTCTACAATGCATCGGCATAGCCAGATACCACGGACTGACACCAAGAGACTTCACAAACTCAACTTCTTGTCTTTTATTTCCTGGGAATCACCCCGACAGCACAAGCTTCCAGACTTTTGCCATCATCTAATCTGTCCAATTGTCCCTGGATCAGAAGCTAGAGTCTATCAATTGCTAATTGCAGCGGAAGAGAAAAACTAGCAATCCGACTCCCTAAATGCTCCCTAAGCTCTTATCTATATTGCCTCTTACTCACTACTTTCCTCTCCCAAAATCAGCCAGTCGACAGCCAACCTGAGGCTCTCCCAAAACTAACACCTTCTCCCCTCTCTTCTCTATCTTCTCCCCTACTTGTCTTCTTTTCCAACCATTACTGGCTTCCTCGTGAAGCTTTCTTCATCTTCGCAATCCTCGCTCAAATTGCTTCCCTCCATCCTTCATCAATGAGGCGCCGCATGCCTTCATTAATCTCGCCGCCAAACGCCCATGCATCCCATGCAAATCAAATCCTCCTTCACACCAAAGAGACTGAGATCTGCCGTCACTGATCATCAGAGGCGGCCAAACAGTCCTCACATTCACACAAGTCGCCTAGTCAGGGAGTTTTCTTTGCACGGTCACCCATTGTCCGACTACAAAGTGTTCAAAAGGTTGAAAGTAGGGCATCATTAACTTGGACATGGAAAAAGAAGTCAACATTAACATCATTTTGAGGTTTTTGTGTTTTATCCATTTTTTGTGTTTAAAAATACATTAATAAAACATGCAAAAATGGATTTTGCAATGGCCATTTCTAGTACACCCTTGTGTGCTTTCACCCAATTTTCATGGCATTTGATATTTAACAACAATTTTTTTTGTTTATCATTCAGATTTGGTGCAATTGTCATAATTTTATTAGTCCCTAGTTGATTACTTTACCATATTACTTAACTATCATGACCGAGACTAAATGTTTTTTTTCAATCATCTTAAAGGCATTACTTTGTGCACCAAATTAAAAAATTGAACCATCCTTATGTTTATTACAACTTATAAAATTCATTGGTCATTCCAAACTTAAAATATAATATGAAAGAACAACATAGTCCATGGTTCAATTTTGTGAATTGAAGTCCTTTGTAATGTGACATTTTTTTTGGGGTACCTTAATTATGATTCTAAGCCTAACAATTAAAAGAAATAATAGATAATAATGGAGGAGATCCTTTGACTAGACTTAGGCTTTTTAAGACATGATTTCTAAATTATTAAAAACCATGCATGTTTGGCTTGTTTTTGGGGTGTGCAAACTCCAATATTTTTTGTTTGGAAAAATTCAACACAAATTGAAGTATTGGTTTTTCTAAAAACTATTGTTAGTTGGGAGAGCGGTGGTGGTCAATATTATAATTTTGTCCACAATTTAATATTTTTTTGACATTTGCATAGGGACCAAGAAAGGGATAAATTAAATGAGGTAGTTATTGTCCAACTACTTTTGGGTTTAGTCATCACAAAATTGTTATTGTTGCATTCCTTGTCGTTAATGTTATATATGATAAAAAAAGGAAGGTGGCTTAAGGCTTGTTGGCCCAATTGAAATCATAAATGGGTGAAAGCATAGTAACAAAAGCCAAAGGTGCTAAGGTAAAAGTCCAAGGATTGCACATGACACATGTCATTTTTGTGTTGATTTATAATTTATAATTTATTATTTTATTTACCCCTTTAGCATTGCATTTTAAATATAAATACATTTTGATTACAAATTGATTTTATATCACATATATTATGCATTTATGCCCTCTATCATATAAGCATGAACAATTTTTGTTAAAAACACATTTTCAAAATCCATAGAACATTTTTGAACCAAATGTGCTCAAATTGATTATTAAAAAAATTCATCAGTTCAAGTCTTTTTACCCTTTTAATCATCAATGTTAAAATCCTCTTCAATTTTCAAAAGGAATAATGTACATTTAGTAAAAAAAAAAACATAACTTGAAAAAAACAAGGATTGTTTTTGAGGTTTGAGTGCTAAATGAACATACAATTATTATTTTTGATTTGTGTCAAGCTTTGAATGTGTAAACTTTGCAATTAATGGGAAAATTTCCAAAAATAATATTAAAAATCCAAACTATTATGTTTCATTTGTGATCTTTCAAACCTATGAAAATGAGTTTTGAATATATAGTTATTTATACCAGCTAGTACAATTGGAGGATATTTCAATATAAAATAACATTCATACCCTTTCATGGGGGAATGATTATTGTTTTCCAATTTTTTTTCAAACTTGTAATGGAATGAAACATTTCATTTTTTTGTTCTAATTCTTGATTACAATTGGAGTATACTTATTTAAGAACTAAGTGTAGATTTTGTTTTATATGTACCTATTGCAATTTCCTTGAACTTGTTAATTGAGATAGATAACATAATACTAATTTGATGGGCATATAGAAAAACCCATTAACATTTGGTGACCATGCTTGGGATCAAACTTGTAAGCAATCATGTTTGAAATATCTAGTTTTATGAGAGTAATAGGAAATTATGGATCAAATTTCAAAGAATTCATGTTTAAAAATTTCTAGATATAAATCAAAATAATGTTTGCTTAATTTATGTGTTTACAACTTTCTATTTTAGTTTTTGTATTTCAAAACAAGTTGTACAATAAACTATAATCAAAACCTTGTAGAAAGACAAAAAGAACCATGGTCCCAACCAATGGGAAATGAACATGTTGATGTTCCCAACATGGAGCCACAACAACCAATGATGGTGGATTCACATCATCATTAGACATTAGCAGAACATGAGGCAAGAAGAGTATCGCAAGTACTTTCGACTAGTTGCCATTTGACACAACATTTGTTCCAACCATGAAGAATGAGTGGGTCAAGAAGGGAACCATAAGTACCTTCAACTAGTTGCCATTTGACATAACACTTATCCTAACTACAGAGAATGAGTGCATCAAGAAAGGAACCACAAGTACTTTCAACTGATTGCCATTTGACATAACATTCATCCCAACCATGGAGAATGAATTTGTCAAGAAGGGAACCACAAGTACCTTCAACTAAACACTATTTGACACCATAACATTTGTCCCAACCATGGAAAATGAATGCATAAAATGGTGGAAATCAAAAAAACATGTTCAAAATATTGATGATGTTATTATTAATTGCAAGACAAAAAAATAAATAACAAATTCAATTATTTCATTATGAGAATTAGAATATCAACACAAACAACAACCTTTGTTGGTTTACAACCAAGTCCCAACATCGATTTGGTAACCATTGATTTGAAGATGGAATGAATCGAACTCATCAATAGGTTGGAATAACTTCATTACATTAAATGAATATATTTCAATCAAATAGTTTCCATGTCACATTTGGAACCTGTTGAGTTTTGAACAACATGTTGTATCACCAACAAGGACACCACATACTGGTTACCAAAACATTACACCTATTCAACCTATCATGAATAAAAACATGTAATATTTGTTTTTTAAATTATACCCTAATGTTTAGCCAATAATCGTTAATGAAATGGTTGAATGAACTATCAACCCACTTGTTGTAGAAGAAAAATTCAACATAGAATTTTAGAGCTAACATTTCAAAGACAAAATGTAGTTATGAAAGGGGAATAATGTTAACCATGGCCAAAATTGTTTTTGAACTAATACTTTGATGGGCAAATAATTGATAGTTGATGAAATAGTAATGACAATATAACCAGTAGTAACATAAATGGTGATAAATTTAACTAGTGACACATGTTCAACTATTAGTTGACAAAATAAGTGGTTGCCAAACAGGTAATTAATAGAACATGTAGCAAATTTTTGAAATTCTAAATGTTTATAACAATTTATTAGCTAATTATTAGTAGTTGATTTGATGGTGTTTTATCAACAATTATAATTGTTTCTTACAATTTTACTAATTAATTGTTGTTAGTCCATTAGAAAGAGGTGTTTTATCAACTAGTTATTGTTTAGGTGATTTGCACAAAACATTTTAAATTCAAACTTAAAGTATAAAGGAAGGTGATGGTAGAACATGAATGACATCAGATTTCTATATTTCATATTTACTTTCTAAAATTTTAATGTACAAACTTGGAACTTTGATTTTTGAATACAATTCTCTATTTGCATCATGAGTTGAATCACATGTTAACATTGAGTAGTTTGTACCTATTTAGAATTTAAGAAAGAAAATTTGCATCAAACGGGGAAATCAAATCCCCATTAACACATTTGAACAAGGGGGCTTGCCCTACCAATGAATGGTTAAAAATATTTGAAGGTAATAATTTACTACCCACATTTGCATCTCAAGTTTTTCAATTTGGAATGCAATAAAGTTGTACAAATTTCAAATATAAATATTGAATGTTATGGAGATTTTATTTGTGGGACAACAATCAAAGACGTTATTTCATAACAATGTTGAGTCTTGCAAGGGGCTTAGAAAAAGGATGGTAGGTTAGGTGGCACATGTGAGAGTGATACATGGTGCAAAAAGGTTGAAAGAAAATATGTTTTGGTTATTTTGTGGAAAGGTATAAGAAATGGATTTCAATAGGGGGTATGTGTGGGAAAATGGGGAGGACATGTTCGTATATTCCTTTGCCTTGGGGTGTAAATTGTTGATGACTATTAAGCCTAAAGTGAACATCGTGAAGAAAAGATGGGTTAATCTATTGCCCTTAAGGTTCAAGTAAAGGTGGATGAATACCTAACACGAGGATTGAAACAAAAAAGTAGTTGTAGTGAATGTTTGGAGAATTAAAATTAATTACTTTGTGCTTTGGGATTACTTGTTATATGGTGCCATGAAGTAATGGATTACACACAAGTTTTGGGAATGTAATCATGCCCAAAAAACTTGGGAATTTATTAGCAAAATTTTCAATTGATTATTTTATGTATTTCACATGTTCTAGGTAGGCAAGTAGCCCAAATGTAATGGAAGCACAATATTTTTGTTGCAAAGGGATTAAGATGGTTCCACAAAGTAGCAAAAGTGTGATCCTTGCTATGAGGTATTATTCTACGGGTGATTTGGATTGAGAGGAATGATGTGGTGTTCAACAAGAGGGTTAACATTTTCAAGAAATTCAAAGTTTCATTTGGAAAGGCTTTTAGATTATGGAAATGTTGATTGGGGAAGATGTCTTGTTAAAATAAGGAAATTTTCTAATATTGAACTATTGCATATAGTTCTTTCACTTGTGATAAAGTGTGGTGTAAGCATTAGGTTATTTGATCTTAGATTTGGTAGATAGGTAAGGTGGTTCCTTGATGGCTCCCATTAAGGGTTTCATTAGCCAAGATGTGGGGTTGGGTGTTCCATGTTGTGGTGGTTGTTTTTTTTCTTCTTTGTAATGAAGTTTTTCATTTATGTTGTTTTAAAAAAAAAATTCAAAAAATTTGGATATATGCATATACACCTGGTCAAATAACCAATGGAATGGGGCATGGTGTTGGATCAACTACTTTCCCAATATTGGTTACAAATGTTGTTCGATTCTTGGTTTTTTGAAAAAGCATTTGGTTGTAGCTATATTGTTAAAAATGTGATGGAACCTCTTGTTTGATAACAATCGCATTGCAAACTAGTGAAGTATATGGTTATTCAAACAATCAATTCCTTTCATCACCCCTAGTTGTAGATGCAACATTTCAATTTGAACACGGAGAGTGTCCATTGTGGTCAAGTTGATTGGGTTGCTTGTTTTGTGTGCAATCCTTGTGAGCTTCAAATCAAGTTCATCCATGGTCAAATGGAAATTTCGGGCGTGATTTGGGGATTGGCATTGTTTGTCAAGAATTTAACTTAGGGTGAATTGAAACCCCATTTTTTTTCCCCCTTTGGAACTATTTTCTTCTAGCCACACTAACCATGCAAAACTCACATTTCTTTGTTGATACAAAATGTTAGTGGGTTTCAGAGTTTTAGATTTAGCTTCACATAAATTGGTGATTTGCAATAATTGGTGATCATCATGAGGCGACCAATGGGAAGCCATAGCCTTAGTCGCCACTCTAGAAATCCAAAGACTTCAAATATCACTATAAATCATGTCATGTCATGTGGACATATCATGTTTGGGGTGAACCAAAATCCGAGTTAATGTTTGGTTTCACCTTGGTAAACCATTGTGTAGAAGTAAGTTCTCTCTCTCTCTATAAATATAAATATATAGGTAAACGGGTGAAAAAATAGGTGAGTACTAAGTAAGTGCATGGTTTATAACTAGGTAAGGGCTGTTTTTACTACCTACCTACCTACTAACAACAACCTACTTGCAAGTTGGTAGGTTGTTAAAAAAGGTAACTGGACTTAACTAGCATGGTTAACTTGCAACCCAACAGAAAACTGTTTTCCTCACCACTTACCCATCCATCCTTCATTGGTTCACCTCTGGCCCTCCTTCACTAGTTTTCTCCTTTAGAGTGTTTTCAAACAAAGCAATGATTGTAATGTTTGTAAGAGCTTCTCATGTTTTCACACTTGTCCAATTGTCATAACTAGGCCTAGGCTATCAAGTGTTTGT
>Ga0209208_10012940_pt1 | contig 10488 bp, 5 predicted proteins | sample S1TSphfallax_3_FD_187694 | JGI IMG/M metagenome (GOLD analysis project Ga0209208, IMG submission 187694) | Host-associated microbial communities from peat moss isolated from Minnesota, USA - S1T2_Fd - Sphagnum fallax MG (SPAdes) (version 2) | ecosystem: Host-associated > Plants > Peat moss >... | reverse complement strand
GAAGAAGAAGAAGTTGAACATTTGTTTCCAAGTTTTCAAGATGAAGAAGAATCTCACACACACACACACTTTCCATGTTTTGTCCAAATTTGCTAAACTTTCAAAGAAGTCGAGAACATTCAATTCTGAGTGTTGAAGAATCTCTCCACTTTCAATATATATGGCGCAAATTTGCTCCAATTCTGAAGAAGTTGAGAGCATTTGTTGCCCTTAGGATATTATGTTTAGATTCACTATAGAGTATATGGTTTAGGGTTAGGGTTAGGGTTAATCCCTAAACCCTAAACCCTAAACTTGGGTTTAGTAGCTTAATGGATTTTGGCCCCTAGGTAATAATAGGTCTATTTTTTATATGAGGATTTTTGAAAGATGATATTTTGGCTTGTGTTGAAACTGGAGATTAGTTATAGAGTTATGATATCTTGAAGAATTTTGGTTTCTTTTTAATAGGATTTTTTTGAAGATTATATTTTTGCATTGTGAAATATTTGAAAATTTCCACAATTCTTTCTTTTGCCTTAAGATACTTTATAAAATGTAAATGGTAATGTAAACACCACTTGTTTCAAAAATTATTTCTTCCAAATTAAAAAAATATTGTAAAGGATAAATAGTGAATATTTAAGAATATTTCATTTGTTGAAATGAATTCTTTCAAAATTAATTAATTATTCGACTGAGTGGTCATTACACACAGTAAGGCCCTTGGATGGGTACACTACCAAAATTTTGATGATGCCCAGGCGGGCAGCACATTATTTCTGGTAATGCCCCTGCCACGGGTCTTACCTACCATTTACCATTCTCATGGTGCATTCACACTTGATGTTAAGTCATTGTTAAACGAAAAAAACCTAGGTGGCATCCTAGGTGGCACCCAATGTTAAATGGGCGATCGCTTAATGTTAAAAGTGGATGTTATTCATGATTTTTTCCCCCAAAAATTAGCAAAACTAGTCGAATTTACACTAGAAAAATAAAATTTCCCATAAATTCTCTCTTTTTTTTTGGATAAAAGTGAAAAATTTATGGGATTTTTTTAATAAAAAAAAACTAGTTGGACCATGCGATTTACGAAACAATATGAAGACGTAGAGAGGCTATTTTGGCAAATTGAAAAATAACATTCTACCCATGATAAGATCCAGGAAATTATTTGATTGCTACCATAAGTAGGGTATAGTTAGGAAATATTTTGATTATTGAAAAACATCTTGGAAATTTTTCAAACTGAAAAAATATATTCTAAGAGAATTCCCAATATTTCATAGGAACCTTGAAAAATAACCCTTAAGCAAACCTGGGTATGTGAAAAATAAAAATAAAAATAAAAGGGAATATTCTGTTACAATATTCCCCCTTTTCTGGAAAAGAATCAACAAACTTTTGCCAAAAAATTAAATTAAAAAAATTCCCCACATTTGGACTCTGATTTTAGTTTAATAGAATTTTTGAACTAATATTTTTACCATTTAGAAAAGAGGTTCTTAAAAACTTGTTGCCATTTTTTGCTAATTCCCTCTTGGGATGTTAGCCAATAATGCAATATCAGAAAATTGAAAAAAAAAATTCAATGCTTTGAGCCATGAACATAGCCTAATCTGGTTCAAAACCCTCCATAATTTTCAAGGTGGCATAATATTTTTTCCAGTTCCTATGCAATACTCTTTGATTTCATATATTTGAAATTTTTCTTTTTAAAATAAAATTTACCTTATGTAACTTAACCTATTTCCTTCAAAAGATTTCTTCATTTTTTTTCATGGAATAATATAATCAATTATTGGGTCATTGAACCATTCATTTCCAGTAATAAGACTAATAATTACCATTTTTTTTTAAAATTGATTGTTTTATGATTTGTTATGCATCACATAAAAATTCAGTTTCGTTTTTATTAATATCACTATTTGGTAGTGGCAAAGTCTGCTTAGCTTAAGGTCCACAACATCACACTTGTAATTTGATGGTCATTGGTTTTGGACTCTTATCTAGGGCTTCCTTGTTCATCTTTCATTATTTTCTATCAATAATTTGATGATTACTCCATCAAAAAAAAACATTTAAAAAGGGAAGAATTCTTATCAATAGAAATCTTATCATTTGAAACAAATAGGAACAACGAAAGAAAGAATCCTAAGGTTTTTATCTTTACCAAAAAAAAAAGAATTACCATTCCTTTTTGTTGCGTCCCTTGTCCCTCATGTTATTAACCAGTTTCTTTGGTGAAAGTGTTTAGATTGTTTAGATTGGAACGGATTTTTTTGGGTGTGGAGAGTGTGGACGCAGTAGTGTAGGTAGTAGATGTACAACATCTTATCTATTGGCAGGGCCAGCGTGTTTGTGATGCCTTGTTTGAGTAAACAAGAAACTCGCCAATTCACAACTGCAATTGTCCCTTGTTCTTCTTCAGCACATTGATACATGTGATTCAAGTAACCCAGCTCCGCACCCAACAACAATAACAACAACAACAACAACATGATGCTGGTGTTTCAGAGCTAGCTATAGATCGTGGAGTTGATACCAGTGTTGGGGTGGATATTAGAAATCAGAGCAAACACCAGCAGTTAGTTACCAGGGCAGGTCTCAGGATTCAGAACCGTGATTCTCCCAAAAACAAATTGAAAGACCTGGTTTTGGTATATTATTAGAACAACGGCTCTCCAAAAAACAAAAAGTTGGAAGAATCAAATAACCGACTAGAAAACCACTTGTTGTTTCATGAAGCCTGCACAGATGCTACAAATGTTTTTTGGAAATGATCAGGACTTGTGGTTCTTTGATTCTGATTCTTTTCACAGAACTGGAACCAACAATTCTCTAAGTTGGAGATCTCTTCTGAAGTTTCGCACTTTCTGGACAGCTTATCTTTGTAATGGCTTTGCATCTGCCTACATTTTAAAAGAGTAACCTATTTGCTAATGAGAATTAGGTTACATGGTATATTTAAAACCTCCTTGTTAGATCGACCTACTTTCTTCATCATCTTGTGTTCCATTTTCCACTAATCATCCTCCAAGATGCCCCACAAGAGACCAGACATACATTCTTTGCAATTGAATCTTACTCCAATGTAGTAGAAACCTTGGACAAATTTTCCGTAAGGGCCCTTACTTGATGCTATTGAACACTCCTTGGGATAAGGCCATTAGAGTGTTTGACCCCTCAATGTTGCAGTGCACCAGCCTGATCTGTGTACCCAAAAAACACCTACCTAGTAGCCTTAGACCAAGAAAATGACATGTTTGGCTTGCAGTTGCAATGCACCTTGATCTCTCTCTCTCTCACATGGGGCCTTGTAATGGAAGTCTCCTAGAGGAAATCCAGTCATGTAGGAGCTTGCTTGCCAAAGGTTGTGACATGGGAGAAGATTAAATTGAGTGAGCTCTTTAAAACACTTGTGTGGAAAGCGAGCACAATCTTTTGTGTCTACACATGAACAATGAACACCCAATAAGGTGTTCCAAACCTTTAATTGTCTCTCACTCTTGGAGTTAGTGGTTCACTAAGAGACACTAGCAGGTTCATTGTAGAAATTAATTGTTCATAGTTCCCCGGTCCAGGTCATAGCTTGGGGGTTTGTATTACCATGGTTAAAAGTACAAACATTGGTAAATTCCAATCATGAAAATTTTGAGGAATTGGTATATGGGTGGTTTTTCTCTAATCTTTCAAAGGTTTTTTTAAAAATTTGATTTTTCATAATCCTTTGTATGGTCGTCCCTAGACAATTCACAAGAGACATTTTTCAAATATAACTACCTCATTTCCAAGCTTAACTACCTCGCTTCCTTCTTATTAACTACCTCTTATCCTCATAGCTATTTCACACCCTTTCATTACCCAACAACATGGATATGAAAAGGAAAATTAACCTCTATCTTTTCATGTCCATGATATTCATATTAATTGAAATTAAATTTGACATTGACATAAGTAATGATGAATTATTGATAATTATATGGGAATATAATGAGAAGGAATATCGTCAATGGTAGTGCATAGCAAAGTGGAAATCAAGTTAGATAATGTCATTGCTTTAAGTTCCTTGCAAAGTTGGAACACTTGTTCAAGGATTACCAACATTAGAGTGATCTATCGCATGTGTAGCAAGTGTTGTCGATTATTGATGGCACAAGTTGCTAAATGTGTAGAAGCCAATGAGAATGTTTTGTCCAAAATATCCAAGTCCAAAAAATTCTCATCATGATATTGCATGGTTGCTCAAGTGGGTAGACATGAAACATGTAGTTTCTCAAACAAGCATGATTACATTCTAAAAGAAGAATGGTGGCAAGAAAAGCCAATTGGAAAAACCCAAATTTCAAATGTAACACCTTTAGGTATGCCCAATTACATACAACCAACTCTTGTTCCTCCATGGTTTCTGATTCCCACATTGGGGAAGATCAACAACATCTCCTTTTCATTCAGCCATTGCACAAGCAAATTGATGGACTTGAAAAGAGCGATGGGCTTCAATTATTTCAATTTACAAGGGGCAAATGGGATAACATGAACCAACCCTTCGCATGTGACCAAAATGTGATGGACTATTTTTGTTTACATAAAAAAACAATGGGCATGTATGGCAAGATGATGTGGTAGATTGCAATATAAAAAGTGATGGATTAGAAATTCATACTTTTTGTAGTGATAAAGAAAAATAATTTTTAAAAATCATGAGTTGAACCATGCTAATTAACCAACAATGCCCCCCTTAGATGGCTACTTAATTTGGAATATTTTCCAAATATTATTTAATTAAAAAAATTTGGGTACAAATCTATAAATTTTTTTTGAATTAGTATCTTAAGGTCTATATAAACATTTGCCCAAAAATGTCATTTTCAAATATTTTCAAGTCATTTTACTATTTAAAAACGTTTTCAAGCATTTTTATTCATTAAATTTATTTCAAACTTATTCACATGTTCACATTATATATCATTAATATTATTATATAATAGGTAGACTCAAAATTCTCAACATCAACTTAGATTACCACTTTAAAATATGAAATATTAACTTATGGTTATATTTACTTTGATACATGTTAACATGACTACACCCTCATGACATGTATAATATTTTTATGTAAAGGTGTGGATAATTATTGTACATGATCATGTTGTTTTGGAACCATTTCAAATCCTTTGAAAAATGAAAAAAATGAAAAAAAATCATTGGTTATGATGCTTTTGAAAAAATTATGCTCGGTAAACTCAATCCAAATTATTAATTCACATGTTTTCATAAAATAGTAGAAACAATAGCATGTAAAAGTATTCTAAAATATTGCAACATTAGTAAAAAAACATCAAACTAAAACATGAAAAATCAAGCATTGGTTACACTTATTAATGTGGTTGCTCCCTACATAAAGCATAAAGTCCATTAAGATTCCAAAAATAATTGTAGAATAATCAATTCTCCTTAATCATCATACATGGAAAGTTAAGAAATAAAAGTTCATATGGTCCTCTGGTGTTTCTAAAATTCAACGTTTGTTCTTATCTATTTGGAATAGACCTTCTTTGATCGGTGTGATCAAGAGCTTGTGTGTGCTAGTTGTGCAAAAATAGAAGGAACAAAGTGGTAGCATGTGATTGTGGGAAATGGAGGTGTAAGAACTAACCTCAAGGAGGCCACTTGAGGCCCAAAGGGTGTGGAATTTGTGTTATGAAGTTCCACCAAGCTCACTTTGAACATTCAAAGCCTTAAGGACAATTTTGATGACAATGGCTTTAAGAGTAAAGATTTGCCAAATGCACAAGCTTCAAGGAGGTTTGTGGTGCTTCAAAGCTCATATTGGCAAGCTTTTGAAAGCTCGGTGAGCTTATTAATAGTTTTGAACTAATGAGTGGTAAGGCCATTCAATAAATGTACCAAATGTATTTGGATTTTTATTAAAAAAATATTTTAAATTAACTATTTAATGGTATTGGATGAAATAACACTATAAATGATAAATATATGCAAAAAAATAGTATAAGCTCAACATTTTTTTGAAAATACTATTGTAAATTATTTTTATTAAAAACTATTAAAAAGTTTAGAAAAGAAATATCAAAATGGGCTTTGGTTGATTGTGAATTTTTTTTTCAAGATTATTGAAAATTATTAGTTTATTTTTTTGTTGAAGTATTTTTTTTTAAATAATGAAATTTACAAAAAAGGAAGTAATCATTAAGTACATGGTTGATAGTTAAGGAATGGTTACTCTAACAACAATATCAACCCTAAATGCCTTAAATAAACTTTTTATGATTTAACAACCAACATTAAACATGCACACAAGCAACTTAAAACCAACTAACTTTTAACAACCATTTTCCATTTAATTTCTATTGGCACAACACATCTACAATGTCCATTTGCTTACTACTGTAATACCTTTTCAGGTTCAACATTAATGTACCAAATAATTAATATAATTTGAAGATTTTGATTTCACCCTTGAATTTTTAAATTAAAAATTTTTGGCATATAAGGAGTAAATTCAATAATATTGTTAATATTTTCATCATTTTCCTATTGTGCTTTTGGTTAGATTGATGAAAGACTTCATTACTTTGTTGAACTAATCATGGGTTTGAATCTAGCCACCTTGATTGAATTTTTGAGATTTTTGACATTCTATATATATATATATATATATATATTTAAAGATTCAACAAAAGTGAAAATAATATAATTGTGCCAAACTTGAAAAGGTATTATTTTATAGTTCAATTGAAGCAAAACAAGGGCTTCAATAGTTCCAAAACCTTATAGAAAGTAAGGGTTCATACAATTGTTTAGCCAAAAAAATGGAGCTTCAACCCAATTCCTGCATGTGTTCATCACCCCATTCATTTGCATTCCTACTCCAAAAGGTGTTAGGTGTCCTCCTATTCATTACATATGGGTCACTACAAGCTACATGGACCAATATGGATGTCACAAATGCAATTTTTACATTGTGAGTGTAATTAATCAAGATAAATGTATATGTAAATGTAGGACTTTGTAATAATGTTATTAATTTCAATATGTGTACAATCCATTTTTTTAAATTCATCATTTATAAAGTTGAATAAGTTTTGGATTTTCAAAGTCAAAATTTAGGAACTCTATTATTTGATTACAAATTTTTGTACGAACTTCAAAATGGTCCCAATTATTAATACATATGGTTGTTAAGGACTCACATTTAGTTAGATAATACATCAATGACAACAAGTTTCAAGGATTTCACACCATGTCAATTGTCTCTTATTTTTCATGGACTTAATTTTAGTTAGTTTTTTGGCTTTTTTTTTATGGTATTGGACAAAACTTGTATCATGTTTAAAAACAAAATTATGCTAGATTTTTTTCACATGTGTACAAAATAGTGGTCTCTATTTGGGAATGAACATAAATGGAAAAATATTCACTTAAAATCAATGGATTGTTATTACACAACTACTTAACAATCTCATGGCTAAAAAAAAACACAATAAAATGGACTTATGGGAATCTTGTTTTTATTGTTTTTCATTCCCCTAAACCTTGCACCCACACAAATGGTAGAAAAACAACTAAAACTTCTACCATTATAAAAGAAAACTTTTAATCCTCCTTGTAGCACCTTATACACCTTATACTTCTAAATTGTTTCCATTATCTTTTTCATCACTCCTCCCAAAAAGCCACACCATCATGTTCTAGATTTGGCCAAGTATTTGGGTCCTCAAATGGTAGTTTTTGGTATTTCATAGTTAGGTCCAATGCCTTTGTCATGTGATTATGAATTCAAGCTAGGGAGTTTCCGAATGAAAAATAATTAGTTCAATTGGAAAAATAATATCAATCATAATAAGAGGTGAAACCTTTCCATTCACCCAAAAAAAAGGTATTTTGCAAAATGGACGAAAATGTGACCTATTATTGGCATTTTCTACAATGTAACAATTCATCATTGGATATAAATCAATCAATAAGGCATTCTAAAGATGCATATTGTTGTCAGTTATCAATGCTAACAATTCTTTTCACATTTCCATGATCCATTTCAACAATATCAGTTTTAAAATCCAAATACCTAATAGTTGGACAAGTATATTTTCATTATGGAATACCACCAAAAATATCCATTAACTTTAATTCCATGGAAATCTATTTTAATGATTTTGTTGTGCACGTTTTGGAGTAGAAAATTTCCATATTTACTTTGTTTTATGCATTGTTATAGATCTCGAACAAATAGTTTACAATCTAAAACATAAATATAACACTATTTGGACAATGTTTGAATATGTGTCTAATTAAGTTGTGTAAATGATAAATGTCATGTGTTTTGGCCCAATTGATGAAGGATTATTTCCTTTTTAGCTAGAGTTCATATGAAAAGTAGGGGAAAAAAAAACCATTCATATGTAGCTTATGATGGCTATCATTAAAAGTTGAGAAATATGTTGTTTTCATGAATTCTTGTTAACATTTAGAGCATTTGCACTTGCACCAAAAAGTAACCTTTAACCCATAATTTACATTTGATCAAAACAATCCCAAGTGGGAGGGGGGAGCTACACCCACCCACATACATGTTTTGCAGGCATGTAAAATGTCCAAAAATCTAAAATCTAACTCACTAGAGCTATAAAGGACTTCAAGTTTGAATAATTCAGTTTTAAAATAATCCAAGATTTGGTTGCAATATGGAAAATCCCTACCAGTGAAAGTGCAATTTTACTAGTTGTAAACAAATTTCATTTCATTTCATGCTTTTAAAAAACTTTGATTGAACTACCATATTTCATTGATGATACAAAATTTAAAGTAAATATAAGGCTCCCATATAAAAGTTTTGAAAAAGAAAATGTTGCATTTGGACTTGGGACAAAGTGTAAATGAATGGTCAAAGATGCACATCCAATGGGCTTGTACATTTAGAAGGCAATCTTTGTGAAAATTTTTGGGCACTTTGTATAACCTTAACCCTTTCTCATGTTCAATTGTATGTGGTATGGGCAAACAACACAATATTAGAAGTTGGGTTTGTTAAGCATTGCCCATTTTGGGAAAAAAAAAAGGTTCTGATGTAGGTTGAAAAACATTAATCAAACATTGCAAGGGCAAGAGAAAAGGTGTGAGGTGACCAAGAGGAGTGTCAATTTTTGGCCTAAGAAACTATAAATAGGAGAAGTAATGGTCAACAAACCATGTTGGTTTTGTTCTAACATTTAGGGATCAAATGTCACTAATCTTATCAATCTTCCACACCTTTAGTTACCTTACATGTTTTTCCACAAATGATGATAATTTTACATGTATCCTTATAAGGCTTCTTCATGTGTAACATTGTGTATATTTGTCCTTTTCATCATGTGATGATGTACATTGCATGCCATGACCTTCAACTTGTGGACTTTGTCACTAAAAGAAAGTTATTTATTTATAACAAAATTATCAATTGACTTTCAAGCATAATGGACACATGTGACTAGAAATCATTCCAGTCAATTTGGACAAATGACAAAAGACATCAATCCTAAAAAGCAAGATATGACATCAAAGTAAAAATAATGGTCACTTCTTGTTACAACTACCTAATACTTAATTTTTCATGAATTAATGTGGTTCCATTCAACAACCTACATGGATTGGGACAACACCTTCATTTATGATTAATTGTGTGACTACTTTTGTGACTAAGATGTGCATGGACATATGATGTCAAGTGTGTAATCATGTGTAATGCTAGTGATGTAAACACATGCACCTATCTATCATGTAGGTAAGAAGAAAATAACAAGGTAAGTTTAACCTACCTAGCCTAGCCACCCACCCACACTACCATAACATAACCTAATTACCCTAGACTCTACCCTACCTATCTAGCTTAACCTTTTAAGAAGGTGAATAGGTTTGCAAGTATAAGGAGTTGAACTCCTCACCTCCACATGTTGAAAAACCAAGTCTTTAATCAATACACCACACCTTCACAATGTAATAATTTACATTCACATATTATTATGAACATGTTTATTTCACATCTTCTTAAACTTTAAGTTTATGTTAATTATATGTTAGAAGATAGGTAATAGGTAGATAGGTTGTGAATAGGCAATTGGCCAATGTTTTGATACATTTTAGACCTACGTCTACAACAATCCCACCTATTATTTACCTATCAACCAACCTACCATCTACCTATATAGATTTTGTATTTGGATAGTTCAAAAATAGATACACCTAATTGTAGGACTTAGGGCAAAGGGACATCATCAAATAAAATGAGGTGTTATTTTGGGAACTTCTTGGGGAACAAGTTGACAATGCATTGGGAACTTGATAGGAACACATAGGAAAACAACCAAAATCCAAAAAAAACTACACCCCCAACCCCACCCTCCCCAAAAGAACAATATTGGGCCCCTTGAGTGCACATTAGCTCATCTTATTAGGTACCTTTTGGTCTTAATCCTTTACTTAGTTTTTTTTTCCTTGTTTTTTTTC
>Ga0209208_10012938_pt1 | contig 10490 bp, 5 predicted proteins | sample S1TSphfallax_3_FD_187694 | JGI IMG/M metagenome (GOLD analysis project Ga0209208, IMG submission 187694) | Host-associated microbial communities from peat moss isolated from Minnesota, USA - S1T2_Fd - Sphagnum fallax MG (SPAdes) (version 2) | ecosystem: Host-associated > Plants > Peat moss >... | reverse complement strand
CTTTGAAACAATATCCAATTGTGGGCAAAGGGCAACGCATTGTGATGAAAGACCAACAAGCTATTGTGAAAGGCCGATTGGGGAAACGTAAGGGTCACATGGTCTCTGTAGAGGAAGATGGCATGCCTCACACTGCTAGAGACTGGCTGGAAGATGCCATGCTACACGTACTTCTGGGAGATACACAGACCCAGCAGGCAGCTGTGATGACCACTCCAAGCATATCCAATGTCTTATTAGAAGAGAGGGGAGTATCCTCTAGTAGTGAAAGAAGCCCTGTATGTAACTTGGGTGTGTTTGAAGTGACTGGGACTGTTGATACAACTGGGCTTGCCATGGGCTCTGAGAACCAGGAGCATGTGGAGGTCGAAGGTGATGGGGAAGGGCATGCACTTGAAGTAGAAGATGAGGAGTGGGGTTGGTCTCCTCTTTTTTGCCTACTTAGAGATTTCCATGAGCTCCATCCCCCAGATTTTCCTCCCCGTCCGTGGAAACACACAAGAGAAGAATTTGATGTGATCCACAAGTTTCTCAAAGAACGCAAAGCCAAGAGGACCAAACCCTTGACGACTCCTCTGATTCTGTTGGCCTTGAAAGCAACATGGCACTTTCATTTTGGCAATGGTTCCTCAATAATTGAACATTACCCTAAATTGGTAGAAAAGCTGGAACATGTCAGCCAGGATAAGGAGTTTGTCAACAATCTATCGCGAATGCAACATCGCATGAAAACAAAATTTGGACAGATGACTGGATATGCAAAGATTTTGTTCTCGACAATTCCAGATGGTTGTAGAGATAATGAACGACCAACACTTGAACATGATGTTTCCTCCTTCAAGGCTACTTTAACAAGTCGTGAACATCAAGAAGTGGTTAAGAGGGTGGTCGATTCACTTATTTTCATTACCTGCTGTGCGATGGAGCATTTGGCATCTGACGTGCAAATTAATATGTGGTGTTTGGCACAGAATTATAACAAGGAATGGACCATGAAGCGTTGGAAATTACAATGTTCTCATCAGGAACGGATTTCCACAGGTTTCACACTGGAATACCTAACAGGAGGTGAGGACTGCCTTCCTTATTTATAATGTGTTCATGAAAGTTATCACTAAGGTCACTGAGTAACAACAACATGAATTTTTTGAAGTAAATTTGGTTTCCACCTCAAAAAATTGTTTTGTGTGTCAAGATCTTGTGTATTGAAAATCCTATGCTTGTACAAGGAGTTGCTGGTATTGATTAGTTTTTTTACAAAGCTTCCTCTCTATGTATAGTGGAGCTTGATGCTATTCTCTACTAACATTAATTAAATCTTTGCATAAATAAAATAGTGTCCCATGAAGGTTGCAAACCTAACACAATAGGAATATTGCTTCCAAGTCATTCATCAAGCCAATCCTACAAATCAGTGGGATTCATGGTCACCTTACAAGTAGTTGTGAGCTCAAATTACCAGTAGGCCATGTTAGTAGTTACCTAATGTAACCAGCTCAATTAGGAATCATTGGGTCAATAGATCATTGAAACCATGTGGGTATTTATACATCTTTGGTCAAAGGATTGGACAACTACATTGCCCTCTTATGGCCATTAGAGAGTAACCACTTCTGAAATGGAATTCCTCCCCTTCCCTTCCCAGCTTGGTCCTTTCACCTTCTCCTTTTCACTGGAATTTTTCATCTATGTGCAGATATCAGTCACCAAGATGTTGAAGTGGCAGTATCAGGATGGAGGTTGATGCTTCGCCAAATCAGGGCCCTTGAAAAGTCGTTCTTTGACAGTGAAGGTTCTTCAGAAGATCAACAACACTCAACCAGCTAACAGTAGTTCAAATGGATCAAACTATTTTTTATTGAAAACTCCTCAGGATTTCATGCATAATGGGCACCATGAAACCATGCATGGAAAATGAGGAGCTAATCCCCTTCATTCTTCTTGCCTATATTAACTCACAAATTCAAAAATTTCACTGATTCACTAGAGGGTGAACAATTGTTGCATCAATTTTTGTAGAATCCTAAAGGGTTTTATTTGTAGTGTGAGCTCAAGGACCCTAATTTCAAGTAGCATACAAAATCAGTGTGGGATATGATGCTAATGAATAACAAGTAATTAAGAATGTCAAGCCCAACTTGTTTTGTGTGTCTTCCTTCAAAAATCAGGTAGAATATTAAGTTTTGATTATAGTGAGCTAGCAACCTTAATCTTGAGTAGCATTCAAAATCGAGTTTGATATTAATGACTATATTATGATGCTGTTGAAGAATATGCAATTTATGAGGGTGATGACCAAATCCATATGTGTATGTTAGAACTTTGGGGTTCTTTTCAATAAAGATCCTGAATTCCAAAAATGTTGAACATAAGATGCATATCCAATGAGAGGCAGAACAGACGAGATATTGCACCATGGCCCTCATCAGTTAAAATCAGCTCAAGACTTCTGACAGGTGGGAATGTGCTGAATCAGAATGGACACTTTGGGAGCATGTTCAACAAGTACCACCGAGCTTCTTGGAACTGCTGGGTGCAACAAATCCCATGCCCCATTATGTGCAACCTGTCCAAGCCCCAACTATGTGTATCTCTTTGCAGTCAAACAAAGGTGACATCCAACACATGTCCACCCCAAATTGTGGTGGTGGGTTTGCTGCCTGATCTCATTGTTGGCAGAAGTCCTCTCTCATTTTACAATAGGTAACCTCAACTCACATTCCGGTAAAGTTTACTTTGTAGGACCTAACTACAACTGCATGCCCAACACAATTCTGTCCAACATTTACATCTTTTCCTGTGTAGATCTCCACAAGAACTTTCCATGTCAATTATATGATTTATCTAACCTGTCTTTATTTCATGTTCACCATCTGGATCACAGTTCTGTCCACCAGGAATGCAGGAAATTTTCCATGTAACTAGACATGGGTTTATTAATCCTTTTTATTTCATGTTTCACATGTTCAACACAGTGATGACCAATACCAAGGCTGCTCACTGAGTGTGGGCCAAAGCTACCAATAAACTTAAATTTGTGGACGGTTTGTTTGGAATGCAAACTCAATGGCCCACCTAAACAATTTGCTTAAGTATCAACACGTAACCATACCCTTGACATGTCTTGACACCCAACTATGTTGAACTAGGAAGCTCTGTTCTGTTCTGCACTAGAAATTTTATGTATTGACTATGTTGGCTCACAGATTCTGGCCTAAAAGGCTTGGTGATAAGCCAAGCACAATATTATTTGAAACATGTCAAACACAAGAGTATTGTAAACTTGTGTACCCTGTGCTTCTCTTGTTGGGGAATGCCCACCCGTCAACAATAGAAAGCCAAGATCAAACCCAGAAGTAAGACACACAAGTAACATATCTGATGTATAAGGAGTGTCCATTAGCATGTCCACCATGTGTAACACCAAAGAAAATGAAGATACATGTTTAGAACACTGATTTCACAGCTCCAAAAAAGTACCCAAATCAGTGTTGAACCTGACTAATGATTCCGTGTTGAACATATATATTATATTATTTAATTGGAAAAAGAGACCTTAGAGAGAGCAACCAAGGGCTTCTGCGTCTTCTAGACAATTGGAATTGAAAAAAGCTCAAAAGTAACACAGTGGCTGACATTTGTGTACCATGTGTGTCCTAGGTTTTACTTCTCTAATATCATATAGGTTTTAGTATTTTTGCTATTGAACATGTCCAACACATCTTTTGATTAACTTAAAAGCCACACCTACATCAAACACATGAACCCTCATTTTGTCAGCCTGAAGGCAGACTGTGTACTTTACGGGATGGCACCATGGGTCTGGACTACAATAACTTGTTGGTTCGGTTGGTTAGAGTATTTTCTATTAACCTCCTTTTAAGAAAGGGATTGTCTGCTCACCATAAATTGGTTTCTCTCCTATAGTACGAAGGAGACTATGTTCAACAACAGACTTTGTCACATCCAACAAGCAAGATGTATAACTGGTATGATAGGTGAAAGAATTTATTATGATCGGTGGACTTGGAAAAAGGTAGGCCCTCACATCTCTAGAGGCCTACGAATGAGAAACTTTAAACATGTATAGACATTGTGATGCATAGAGTAGTTCAATGCTACTAATATGTTCACATGTACTCAAATAAATTGAATTACAAAAGGAAGTAATAGATAGTTGCAAAACTAATCGAGCATAGGAGGGGATCGTTTGGTAAGGTTAACTACATTATAATTCAAACATCTTACTGGTATGGAAGGCTGTTTGTTTGCTTTGTCATGTTGAGATCTCACAAACTATGGCAAACCCCATGCCCCGGTTCATGCTCTTGGTACCATTGGAAAGCCCTTGATGAGTAAGGGGTGCATCAAGGTATTCTTCTAATGTTTAGACATATAGTGCAAGAGCTATTGAATTTTGAATAGTTTTGTTGTTGAAAATTCAGTAAGATTAAAATTAAAAATTTTAGGGAAATTGAGGCTTGCTCTAAACATTCATTAATCTAAATCTGAAATCCAATTTTCATAAAAATACATGTTTGGTTTTTACTGAGTTTCCAATGACAAAAATAACTTAAACTTCATGATCGCTTGAACCTTATGTCCAGAAATTTTGAACAAAACATAAAAGAACTAAAGTCACATCCATGAAATAATTTTTTTATGAAAATTGGGTTGTGCTCTTAGTATTGTTGGAAAGCCCTGGATGAGTAGGATTTCGAGCAGGCAAAGACCTAGGGTGAGAGAAATATTGAATTTTGAAAGACTGTTGTCATAAATCAACAATTTTTTTATAATGAAAATTGGATTTCAGACATAATCTATAAAAGGTGTATCATTTGCTCTTTCAGAATACATTCAGTATCACAACATGTGCTTAACAGCAGAGGCTACCACACTAGTAGCTTTTAATTGGGGCCTGATTTTGTGTGTGTAATTTTCTTTGTTCCGATTTTATCATCCTAGCAAGACCATTTTGCGAATGTCCACATGGATTTGCCACTTTACCCAACACAATCCACCAATTAAGAAAGTGAATACACCGAGGCCCACAAGATGACTTGAAAGACCTAGAATCAGGACTTGTTGAACTTGTGCAACATAGGTAGTGAGGGCAGTGGTCACTGGCTGGTCTGCCACACCAATCCATGAAAAACATCTTGGTCTTAAGGAGTATAATCCCTAGGTATGGCTTTTCAATGATAGTAAATTGTGGACATACAATGCCTTCCAAATACAGTATGAAGTTTCTTGGTGTCCATTTCGGCACTTATTACATTGGAAGGGTTGGTTGGCAAAGGGTTGTTCTATCAATACAACCTCACAAACCCACTTGCTTCCTTTGGTTCTTTTCAAAACACATCCCACAAATTCGCACTTGGACCCATTCCAAGAAAATCCGATGGGAAAATGTACAAAAAACTAAGTAATAATATAGTATTTCCAAATGTGTCCCACTACTGCACATGGACCCATTTCAAGCAAAGCCCATGGGAAAATGTCCAAAAAAACGAGGTGGAAAAAAGTACTAAAGTAATAACATACTAGAAGCCCATGACATGTGAGCAGGGCATGGTCAATGATGAATTGATATTTTGGTTTTTTGCTTACTATCAAACATATTATGACCCTCAAAAGCCTTTCAAGGAGTGTCATATTGCCAATTCATTCACTTGGCAACACCTTACCAATCATGTATTAGAACATGGAACTACTGAGGCCTCTTTGAAGGCCTTTGTGGAAAAAAGGTTGCACTGTGGAACTACTGAGGCCTCACAATTTCACACACTTATTGTTCCTATAAATGACTCCCAACATTAGAGTCTCATGATACTAGAAAGGGAGAAATCCTACCACATGAACTCCAAACCAGATTACAATGCTCATAACAACTTGGAAATGAAGACTCTATTTGCAAAATGTTGGGAAATTATGCAAGGCAACTATGATGAGGACATGGTGGATGGCCCAAACCATCAGAGAAAGCACAAATAAGTGGGTGCAAACAAATGTGCCGACACAAAAAGGATCTTGGGAGCGTGGTTGGTTTGTGTTCAAGTATTTTGTCATGTACCTTGAACAGAGGTTTGTCAAGCCAAAAAGGGAGGGGCTTGAATTGGTAAGCAACACATTGTGCACAACCTCCTTCATAGGTGTATATAGGTTTTTTGTTGCAAGTTAAGGGTTATGGTTTGAGTTTATTTGTGGAATTTTCACTATTTTTTTCCTCATGAGGCTTGATACAAGACTGGATAGCAGGTGCAATTCACAGAATATTGGTTTGACTATGACAGTGCCATTGCTATGCGAAGATGGCTAGGGGATGCCATTCAGAAAGAAACATGCCAAATCGAAGTTTTTGTCAATCCTCCGAGGATCAAAGGCCATACATTGGGCAGGGAGTTTGAAGAGAACACTGGCAGCAGAAACTTGCACGAATATGGCAATGTGCCACAGATGAAGGCATATACACAAACCTCACTTGCCATGGGCCTTCCAAATATATCTGATGCCTTGATAGGACTGAGGGGGGAATCATCCAAGAGAGAAATAAGCTCAATGGATACCATGGATTTTATTAAAGGGACCAAAACCCTTCCTGTAGGGTTCATGGACCAAGAGCTATTGGAGGTGGATTATAATGGGTGGGATTTCTGACATGGTACACCCTAGAGTCTTCTTATGTGTGAGCCAGTGGAAGATGTCAAAGTTTACTGTAAGCCCATCCAGCCCTTATGTAAATAGACTACAGGCTACATATTTCCCTGATGAACCCTGCTTCTGTTTGATAAGAAGTTGAACATTTCAGATTGGTATGTTTCCATGATTGTGAAGAGCCTCATGATCCTGTGGTGGTGCAAATACTTAATTCCAAACAGCTGAAAGTGTTCCCCTCTCTCGTGGCCATTCATTGACCCGGCTAGCTTCAGCGCCCCCCCTGAATTCAACCCCTACTTCATACTGTAAATGAACTGCTAACTTGCCCCGCCCTACACCTCTCTTTCCTGTTGGAATTTCATTTTGGGTGTTCACTGAATTTTTGTTGTTTGATTCTGTAGTGATTTGAATTTAGCAGAACTTCATGTGATTGAGTCAGACCTTGTTGTGTGAGCGGAAGCTGGTTCTAAATTGAGACTTCTGTGAAAGGAAAAGATGTGGGTAAGTTTCCCTTATGGTATTTGGAAATGAACAGGTGCAGACCCTGCAAGGCTTGAAGTGGCTGTCTTCCTTCACCATCTTGTCATGAAGTTCATGGAAGTCATTTCCTTTTCCCCCCCCTAGTTGTCTGCTTTTTCCCTACTTACACAGGTGAAGCTATATTAACACACATATAGGATGCTGATAATCTCAGGTCAATATAGTTTCTTGTAGATACCAAATTGGACCAAGGAAAGTTTTTGGACCTAAATGCATGTGTGGAGAAGCTATTGCACAAGTGCCACCAAAATTTGTGTGATGATAGCGGTCAGTGATGTATGACTGCAGTTTGAAGGACATTCAGAAACTGAGAGTTTCTTCCCATACCCTTGACATACCAATTGAAGTGAACAAATCTAAGCCTATGAAATTTATTCACCAAATTTTCCTCCCTGGAAATGTAGTTTCACTTGAGTAAAAGAGACTACAAAACTCTTATGCAGTCTAGGCAGCTGTAATGATGTTACATTTGACACCGGCATGTCTAGCAGGTAGATGCAGTTATGGGCAAACCAGACATGTGATTTGTGAATCAGAGTTACATTTCACAGCATTCCATGAAGACTAATGATCACATTTTAAGTACAAGAAAGCTAATTCTAAAATTCCATATAAATCTATGCAATATAAGTTTATTACTTGCAAAAACATATATTGTTACAACAAGAGTGGTGAAAGAAAGAAGGGGAAATTGATGCACAATAAGTAAGGGGTAGTGGTGTGAGGATGGCCAATCTAAATCTGCTGAGTGGAATCCAGTTAACTTTGCAGACCAGCCACTGAGAAAGCAAAGCTTGTGGTGTAAGGAAGTGGAAGACTGTCAAGGCTGAAAGACAGATTACAGATCTAGAAACTCTCCATAGACTCTTTGGACTGTTTTTCTGCATGAGCAGCATGTCTGGGAATTCATCCATATGCTCCTAAAACATATCTAAGGCTATTAGGTCTATAATATGACTGGCAGCAGGAAGTTCAGAACCCAAATGTCTCGCCCAAATTATGACCTACTGGCTGTTTGCAAAAGACCAGTGGCGAGGGATTACTACATGTACATGGGACAAGATCATGGGTACTTTTTAAAGTTATCCATAAGGTGGCCGGAATTAGGGTTGAGAACCCTCTGTTTCGTGAAAACAGGAGACTAGTGATGAAAAAAAGGATCAATTTCAACACAGTGAATATACAACGCTCAAAACTCTCTGCCGCTTCAAAACAGGTCCAAAAAGAAGTCTGACCGTTTGAAACGCTCAGTTTTATAATCTCCAGGGACAGCACACCAGCGCCCTGTATTTATATGTTGCTTTTGTTACAGCATGTCCAGGGGTTCACTGGAAAATGGCGTGCACGCCATGTGTCCACATCCAAATGTTGTGTTAAAAGTTTTTTCCTCCCCACCCATAAGTTGTGAATACCAAACATTATACACTGAGGAATCATGTAAAGACCACACATAGGCTAATTAGTGAGACCCGCCAATTAGTAGCAGTAAGTGTGTGGGTAGGAAATGCAAACACCCAACTAGTAGCAGTAAGTGTGTGGGTAGGAAATGCAAACACCCAACTAGTAGCAGTAAGTGTGTGGGTAGTAAATGCAAACACCCAACTAGTAGCAGTAAGTGTGTGGGTAGTAAATGCAAACACCCAACTAGTAGCAGTAAGTGTGTGGGTAGTAAATGCAAACACCCAACTAGTAGCAGTATTGTTTCAAAACCCTGCAAAACTTTATTTATAAGCACACCACGGATTTCAAATATGTACAAAGGTGTTGGGAAGTAAAAAGGAGAATTTAAAGGGGGTCAAGTCAACACAAACTAGATGTCAAAATCTCTCAATCTCAACAACCAACCGCCTGTAATCAGTCAGATGTGGCAATGGCGGTTGTTTCTTGAATGGGTCGAAGTTAAGAAGTAGCCAAGCCTACCGCTACCACCCAACTTAAGATGAAGGATGCTTGCATCTTTTATAGCGTAATTGAAATTTTTTTATGGAAAAATAAAACCAAGACAAAATGAGGGGGGGATCTTTTGCTCTTTTGATGCTCCAAATGGCATTGGCACATTCCTGGAAGAACACATCAATTTGTTTGTGAAGACATCCAAATATCTCAATTACCAAAGAAAAGAATTGATCAATGAGGTGTGGATTGTAGGTCATTTCTTGGCTTTGAGTTGTATTGAAAGTAGCAAATCATTGAGTTGGGCAAGATCAAAAAAATAAATCCACATACATTGGGTCATCGATAACAACATCAACAAAGGTGTGAATACCATCTTTGGTGAGCACAATGTTGATTCATTAACGAAAGGAGTTGAACATGGCTTGAGGGAAGCACATGTAATTGTTTTTGTCCCATGTGAAAACTTGCATCTCACGCAACAAAAGCAAAAATGTGATGAACTACATCATGAATTCCCATACATTCATTGCCATGGGCACTATGCAAGAGGTGGATACCCATAAGGTTAATGGGGTGTGTGCATGCACATCAAAGGAGGCCTATAATTGAAGAATGTGGTAGTCCAAGTTGTGTGCGAAGCAATGGGGAAAAAAAATGGAAAATATAAACAAAAGGCTAAGAAGTTTAGTCCAATCATAAACCAAATGCCCACCCCAAGGCTAGAACATCCTAAAATTTGAACACAATTGGCTTTAGGTATCGTGTCAAAGAGCATGTTAGAAAAGGTATGATGGTGTAGATGCTCTGAGATGGAATTTTAAAGTCAAATCATTTGATGTCTAATGAGATGTTCATGAGGAAAAAACTTTCACATGTTAAGGGTGGTGAAAGATCACATGTTGATGTGAAGTGTAATTGGAAAAGGAAGGTGTTGTTGAACCGTGCTAGGGCTTCAAAAAGGAAAGGATGTTAATGAACCATAAACCTAATAGTTATGATTGAAAATACAAAGGTTCAGATCCCTAAATAGGTTGATGGGGTGATGGTGGTTGTCGATATGAACTCAATGCAACTGAGAATTATTGGGAAAATAGATTATTTATGAGTTAGAGGTCTTTTTGGGCTATCAAAGGACCTTGGACCTAAGAGATGTCCAAACATGTGAAAGAAGGAGGAGTCAAAGAAAACAAGGGAATTTATGAAGTTGGAAAAATGAAGTATGCATCATAACAAATACAATGGACGTTGCATGAAACAATGGGTTTATATTCCAAAGGCTTTTATCGTTTGGTTACATTGCATTTCCACCATTTCATTTTATGACCACTATATGTAAATGAATTAACACAATTTTTATCTTTTTGCCATTGCCTTTTTTCTTTTGTTCTCTATTTGAT
>Ga0209208_10012937_pt1 | contig 10490 bp, 2 predicted proteins | sample S1TSphfallax_3_FD_187694 | JGI IMG/M metagenome (GOLD analysis project Ga0209208, IMG submission 187694) | Host-associated microbial communities from peat moss isolated from Minnesota, USA - S1T2_Fd - Sphagnum fallax MG (SPAdes) (version 2) | ecosystem: Host-associated > Plants > Peat moss >... | reverse complement strand
CATGACAAATGTGCACATAGGTGGCTGCACATGGCAATGTGTGTTGTTTTCCTTAGTAGTCGAATGTGTGTCAATGTCATATCACGGATGTGTATGTAGGTGACCACATGTAGGCATTGACACATTATTCTTTCCTCGGCAGCAGCTTCACCTGATTGAAGAAATCTTGCCACCCACAAATTGGATTAGAGTTTAGGGTTCAGGATCTCAGGAAGAATTGCTCAAGCTCAGCAGTAGCTTCACCTGATTGAAGAAATCCTTGAGAAGCTTGAATCATCATCATCGTTAGAGGAAGAATTTGGCAGAGACATCATCATCATCTTCCAAGATTCTGACTTGTAACAATGCACCCACCTCATTCTTTTTCACCTGAAACTTAGGAATCTCTGAGAAGCCCAAATCATCATGGAGAGTATGAATTTAGCAGAGCCATCCTTGTCATCATATTCCCACAAACCCTAAACCCTTTGCAATGCACCCACCTCCATTTAAGCGATCTCAATTCCACAATGCACCCACCTCCATTTAAGCGATCTCAATTCCACAATGCACCCACCTAATTCATTTTCCACCTGGAACTTAGGAATTTTTCTAAGCCAGAGTCATCATCATGGAAAGTATGAAATTGGCAGCTTGCTATCATCGATCATCTTTCAACATTCAAGCGATTTGATTCAGCAATCCACCTTGTTTTTTCACCTGGAATTCATGCAGTAGGATTGCAAGAACAAATAGTCTATGGCCAACCCTCTCAAGTACTGTTACACATGAAGGCCACGTTCCCGATGCGTTATGAGCTAATGAAATTCCCACCGCTACAAAAACCCTCCTCATGCTGGCCGTTTTCTATGTTCTAATGCGAACGATTTCCATGTTCCCTATGCCCCATTTTGAACCAACCAGATTGTGAAGCTCAATTGGAGTTTGAATTTGGGCACAATTGAAGTAGACCGGTTAATGATGTTTGGAAATAATGCTATGTTTTCACCAGACAAGTTTTGGGTTTGAAATGTGATAAACAATCTAACGTTAAAGAAACAAACCTAGTAAACAAACTTCACCCTTCATAAACATGTACACCATATAGTGAACCATTTTCACCAATGAAGGTAAAAGCACTGAAATTATAGTGAACTAATTCACTTTTATGGTTCCACAGTTAAATAGTCTAATGAACTACACCCCACTTTCCTAGTAGTGAATACAAATGGATATGGTGTTTATAGTTACACACATGGTTTTGATATAATTTTCAATTTAATTATCAATATGTTCATTATACAACCATCCAATTTTTATTTCAAAAATCTTATTTTGGATTTGAAACAATATTATTAAATGTATTACAAATTATGAATGGATTGCAAAATATATTATTTATTAAATGATGCATTTAAATTGTTGAAAATTAGAGGCACTACAACAAAAAATGTCTTTGTACACTAAGTGATTTCATTGGATCTTGAGTGAATTCATTGGTCCCAATGAAGAGGACCTAGTGGGAATGTAGTGAATTCACTAGTATAGTGATTAGGGATTAGGGAACTACACGCCACATTTTGTAATAATGAAGTTTATGTTGAAAATTATCAACAACCAATTTTAATGGATGAAAGTATGTTTGGATGTTGACTACACATGAAACGTGTTTTCAAAAGCTTTCATATTACCTTGATGTCATAAAAAAATTATATGTTGAATGACAATAGATTAATTGTTTTGATCATTTTTTAACAACACATTAATTTTAATATTGTCAAACTCAATTTCTAACCATTTTTTCATAACATTTTTTTAGTGCTTCAAGCTAATTATTAATAATTAACCAATGCTTAAAACTAAACTTCCTTTTGGTAAATAGTGCAAATGGTATGTTTCTTTCATTAAAATAGAAAAGTGAAATAGTTTTCAAGTTGTGTTTATCTTACATACAATGAGACACTCTCAAGTTTGTGAACTGGTATTGGAGGTAAAAAAACCTTGTCGATTATTAGTTTTGCAACAAAATGCAAACATAAAGCATATTCCTTCATTTTCAAAAACAAACAAAGCATAACAAATCTGAGATGGGATAAATACAAGCTAAAAAAATTAAATTCAAGGTGAAATCAATATGCACAAACTAATAAAAAAATTAAACTATTACAAATTGGAACACGAATGGTGCACAAATGAAGTCACATTCAAAACACATTCACATTATTGTTTTTATTTTATTTTCAAATTTTTTTCAAGTGCATATTCTTGGAATACATACTTTAGCTCGTATTAATATGGTTTCTTTTTTTATACATGGATTTATTACCATTTAACACTATAAAATGGACTTTGTGTGAATTTTTTAAAAAAAAAAGCCATTCAACCATACATGCACCCTACACTTTATAGATAGAAGCATGGATTACATCAAAGTGGCATAAATTCCCAAGTCATGAATCTAGTTATTTTACAAACTCATAACTCCATATGAATTCCAATTCAAATGTTTTCCTATAAATAGTTATAACCTTCAAGAAAAGAGCTTTTCAATGACATATGCCACATTTAAATCAAATGTGATTTGATTCTTCTATCAAATGCTTTAATGGTTGAAAATTGAATTGTTAGTTTGACTCCAAACTATTGAAATGACACATTATGAAGAACCTATTTATGTGATCACATTGCATTTTTTTGGGATGCCCATTCTAAAACTTTAACCATGTCATTACTAAGAAGGATTTTCATAATGTTTTTGCATACGGTAGTGGGACCAACACACAAAATAATTAAATATTTGAAAAATTTACATTTTTTGATTTCATATGATGTGATGTAAAATACATTTGTGCCCCCGAAAGAATGTAATAATGTATTAAAAATGAATAAATATTCCAAAAACAATTGAAATGATTTTTAATCTTTGTAATATTACAAAACTAAGTGACTAGATATGACTATACCATGTTTATGAACCATGTAAAAAGTTTGATCAAGTTTATCATATCACTAATGACTTATATATAAATTACAATTTTGACTTGAAGAACTAAGTTCAAATGGATGAAGACAAGAAATGTGAGTGAAGGGGCTTGGTGTTAAATCTAATTCAAATGTTTATTGGATGTTTAATTCAAACTAAATATTAAGGTAATTTAAAATGAGAAACAAGTTTTGCTATACATGTGTACATCATAAATATACCCATGGCCCATTCATAACTTATGCATTATATAATCCCAATTGGAGGAAACTTACATCCACAATTTAAATTTTTTCACATTTGGCACCTTTTATTAACTTTAGCATTAGCATGTACTTGATAATACTCACGAAAAAATAAGGCAAATACAACATATTGGGCTTTAGGGTGTATGCATGATAGATAGAATACATCTTCATAAGTCCATTTCCTTTATATATTTGTAAAAACCTTTTGATGATTAAATAGTTACGAAACAATAATGCATTGATTTCAATATATTAAGAAAATCCATTCATGTTTGATCCCACTTATATATTATTATTTTGTACATGTGTGCATAAATCCAGGCAATTTTTTATCAAAAAAAATACAAAATTTTGAAAATATATAAATATATTCAATGACCAAAAATTCACAAACAATAACATACAAATTAGAATTGTGTGAAATCTTTGAAACTTGTTTATGTTGTTATATATATTTTATAATTAATTGCAAGTCCTTAACGAACACAACATAAATCAAATGTCCATTTCAAAGTCCATGGCTCTTATGATTTTTAAAGTTAACAAAATGAAGGCGTACATCAGATAAATATATTCAAGTTATGATCTTCAAACCAAATCCTTTTAAATAAATTTCAATATTTATATTTAACAATTTGAAATCATTATTACAATAATAATCGCATTGTAAAATTTGTTGACATGACATCCAAACTAGTCAAATAAACCATGTATGCAACTTTTATGCCATTTCACCGTTGAAGTTTATATATATATAAGGCATTAATTCAAGATCTAATTTTGCTAATATGAGCCAATTTTATGAACAATTGTGTCTTTACAAATAAAATATTCTATAAATTTTATTTAGAATTAAGATTTAAAAACCAATTAAAAAATAAATTAATGACCCAAGAAGATGTTGCATTATAGTATAATATAAAGGCATACTAAAATATTTCCCATAAAAATAACATTTTCACGTCATTTGATTTTTTTTTAATACTTCAAATAACAAATTAGTATTATTACATTGTTTTAAAAATGTTTTTGGGTATTCCATACTCGTTAGACTCATTTCCAATTTTACAAAACGTTTTTGTAAAACATTAGGAATATTGTTGTACAAGTTCTTTCAAAATTTCCAACATCAATTTAGGTAACCATTACCATAACGAAAATTAAGCAATGGTCACATCCCAAAATGGCTTCTATGAACCAAATTTGACGCTACAAATCATTTTGAATAGATGTAGAAAAGTCAAAAAATGTTTTAGAAAACAATAGGATATTTCAAAAGGTGGTGAATTTTTTTGAATTCAATCAACTTGCAAACATCTTAATAGTTGTTGATTTTATTAGGACCAATACACGTGTTAAAAGATGCACATAAGTGTTACCTATTTGTGACATAATTGATTTTGCAATGTGGGGTATGTAACATCATAAATTTTCATCTATTAGGAGGGTGTGATGTTTTAAACAAACACACAATACTTATAAAATAACATGCAAAATTAATTACATTTATTCCACCTTTTGGAATTATGATTTTCTTATTGTGTTTAAAATCATTTTCCATTTAACATTGTGTTATAATCATTTGAAATTATCATATTGAAATAGTATTTTCCAAGCAAAAAATTGCAAAAATTTGTTTAGGACTATATTTTGCAATCAATTAACACCCTTCAAGACCTTTTTAATGGTTAAAGACCCAATTTGGACAAATTCTAATCGCCCAAACCTTATTTCAAAATTCCAAAACATTTCAAGACTCCCAACTCCCAAGTGGACTCCCAAAGATTACTAACCCGACTTGCTCTCTTGCACTCTTTCATAATTATGTTTTATTCCCAAGACAATTTGACTTCTCTTTCAAAAAAATTCCTTTTTCATGTTTCAATTTAGGTCATGTACATAAAATTAGCCCATCATGACAAGCATTCTTAATATGAAAAATGTGAGTTCAACTTTAAAGTCTTAAAAATGCATTACTTTCACTATCATAAAGTTTTATTCAAAAATATAAGAGTTTACTTGTATGTGTTGTAATCAATGTTTTCATTGAATGATAATACTGAAAACATCAATAATTCGTATTAGATATTATAAGTGCATGAAACATGTAACTTTTTAGTGTTTTGCAACCACAAAAAAAAAAAAAACTTTTATAACATTTGAGGTGAAGGACATTACAATAACATAATCAAAAGCCAAGTTAATATAAGATCAAATATACATAAAAAGTAAACATCTCCACTTAAACCTTGCGTCATTCATATGATTAAAACAAAGGAACAAAAAATTAACTGAAAATAAGTATAAAGTATTGTACATTTGCTCTATTAAATTTATAAAAATCTAATTCTTAAAAACTAAAAAAAAGTATTTTTAAATTATATAAAAAATAAATTTGAAATTCATTGGATAATATGTGTTCAAATGTACTTTTTCATCAGAACTTGTAATGAAATAAATATATACTAAGTTGGGGCATGAAAATAATCTATATTTTAAATCAATTATTAAAAAAATGGATTTTTTGTTAACACCTACTTGACACTTATTTGAAATAAAAACCCACGTTCAAAAGTAGATATTAAAAGTTATTTTTATGTTTAAGAACTTATTATATTATGATTATAATTATGAATGCATAATTAGTTAGCCATGTTGAAACAATCAACATTCTAAAAGATCATAAAAGTAGCAAATGTAGGGGAAATTTGCCTTACATGGGTTAGAATAGGAATTGAAAAAAAAAAAAATGTAAGATAATAAAAGTGTGCAATATGGAACAATATGTTTTTGAAAAACCATTTGAGAACATAAATTCATAACAATAAAATTTGGTTCAATGCTAAGCATAAATATGATGTGCTAACCATTTTTTACATTGTACAAGCTCATTAAAACTTCTCCCTCTATGTCAACAATGTTGCCTTCTCTATTACTTTTAACTTTAATACATTTTCTTGGCCATTATTATTTATCAAGAAAAATATAACATTAATGGATTTGATCTTAACATCATAAAATTTTCCCCAAGATTATTCATCCCACAAGAAGAAAATGAAGGGATGAAAATGTAATATGACGACACAACGGTGAAACATATTCAATGTAAGCTAAAGCAAAGGATATTGCACCAACCTAGGAAGATGAATTTGGCACAATGCTAACCAATTCGGTGGTAAGTGGATGATATTTGCTAGATATTGAATGGTAATTTGATTTGGTTTAATGGTGTGCCAAATTTGTCTTAACAAGTTGTGTGTAGATGATTAATTGAAACCTTGTTGTATGAAAGATTTAATTTCCTTCAAAAAAAAAAATCTCTCTTCTACAAAAACATCATTTACATAATTTCATTTGGTGATGTATATAAAGAAGGGTTGGGAATTAAAACCAGGGTCAAAGGAAAATAAAATATAAAAAAAAGAGTCTTTAGTTACACCATGTGTCATTCGTATAACTATAATAAAACAACATAAAATTAAATGAAAATATTTGTCAAGTATTGTTCATTTGTTGTATTTAGTTTATAAGAATTAAAAAAACTAAAAAATGAACCTTAAAAATAGATCAATAGTGCATTTTTAATTAACTAGTTAATATGTGTTCAAATTTATTTTTTTGTTAGAAAAAAATAAACTAGATATTTATTGAATTGTGTTATGAAAATCATCATATATTTCAACATACCATAAATAAAAAAATCATTGTTAAATTATACTTGACACCTATTTGAAACAAAAAAAACTCATATACTAAAAAATAGACATGAGAAAACTATTTGTATTTTAAAAATCTACTTGAAACTTAATTTTACAAGTTGGAATTTGAAATTGAATGCACATTAATGAAAAAATCCTTACTTTGTATCATTCAATTAAAAAAACTCAATGTTCCAAAATTTTATGATAAATTTTATTATTATTCCCATTTACTTGTTATAGTTTTGACAAAGTAATGAAATTGTTCACTTTATCTTATTTATACCCACCATGGCTTTCTTCTCATTCCCGTTCTCTCATATCCCATTGAAGGTGTTCAATAAACCCAAATCATTGTAAAACCGTAATTGATCATTTGACAAAGGAAGATAAGAACTCAGGGATTGAAAACCCTCTTCTCATTTTGGGAGGATGCAAACATGTTTAGGTTCTCCATGTTGGGAGACAAAACTTTGAAGCTTCAAGGGGATGAGAATGTGGATGATTTAGGGTTACAACAAAATTCTCATGCATAAACAATAGCACCATGAACCTCATGATAGATCCAATTAGGTGGTGAGCCTTACGCAAGGTCGTCCACGGGTCTAGATCATGTACCAATGGCCACATTTCCAAGCTCAAAGAAAACCCCCCTGGGATCCTATTTTGAGTTTGATGTTCACATAATTAAACTTCATGCCTACTTGTAGAACCTACATGAAATCATGCATCAACCCAAATCAAGTTGATTGGGACATTTATAATGTGTGTGCACCTAAAAGGTTCTCCTATGGAAGAATAAGTTTTTCAAATGAGTTTTAATTTGGAAGATGGAAAGGTAATCATTGTTCATGTTGATTAAATTAGAATATGTTCACGAGGAACATGACATGTGCATGTTAGAATTAGATTTGTAAAATACCCCAAATTAGGGTTGTAAAACATCAATTTGACCCAAAACTAGGGACAAAATGAGAAGTCAAGATGAAAATGGTACATATAAAAAATATAGGGGACCAAACCTAGTTTTTTCACCTAAATTGTCTGTAAAAGATTTTCACCCTTAGTTTTGGATTTGCCTAGCTACATTTTGATTGCTGCTTATTTTCTTCAATTAAATCAAGCTTTTGTTAGAATAAGATCTTGTAAATCTTTTGAACTAACACCCAATTTTATAGAGCCCATTAAGCTCACTTTAAGATGCACTCAAATTGTTGAGCCACCACACTTGAGGAACAATCCCACTTGCACAATTGACTTGTCATGAAAAGCTTTGGGTGCTCTTGGAGCATGAAGTTTTGTATGGAGCTTGGAGCTTTGTTGAATATTTTTTCAAGCTTGTTGCAACTACCTACAAAAATGCCCATATTTTCTTTTTTCCTTACCTAATAAAAATTCAAGGAACAAGTTTTGTTTCTCTTGGCCATTTTTTTCCTTGAAGGAATAGCTTTCATGTCTTTTTCTTGTTGCTTTCTTCTTATTGTTCATTGTGTTTCTATGTCCCACATTGCGAAGATTGTTGCTAATAGACTATTGCTAATTTTGTAGGTGATTTACTATTTCTACAAGCAACCATGGCTAAAGTTTCTACCTCTACCCTGTGGACCTTAGTTTTTCAAACAAACGTAGAGTGAGTGGTGATTGTGTTGAAGTGAATTTGACACATTACTATATCTTTTGCATTAAAAAAAAAAACAAGAAAAAGTGCAAGATTTGTTGCACCCATAATCAAGTGTTGATGGTAGCCCCCCCCACCTCTTTAGCCCATGATTTTTCAAAGACAAATAAAATCATCCAAAGAGGCTTTTGGCATTGTCACAAATGAGAGCTCAAGCTCTTCGCATGTGCATCACAAACACCACACCAAACCCCTCACCCAAAAACCTCACATCCACACATCCCCCACTCTCACGTTTCCAATCCAAAGCTATGGAATTGATTTTCTAGAATCCCAAGTTCCTAAACGGTTTCCTTTTGTGTTTGGGAACATGGGGGGAATGGACATGGGTTGGGAACAATCCCAAACTGGGTTGAACTTTTTTTGGCCCAAAAGCTCGAATTTTGATGATCTTTTCAAAGAAAGGTTTCCATGACCATGTTTGATGATTAATTTTTCTCTCATTTCAACTTTGTTTTGGACAATTTATTTCCACCGATTCATATGGATGCCTTTTTATTTACTCTAAGTTTTTTTGAGCAAGGAAGCATTCTAACTTGGTCCAATTCTACAAAAACTCGTAATTTTGGAAGTTGCATGAAACAAAGAAGATCCAAGTTTTAAAGGTGGTATTTTTTCATTTCTCAATCAAATTCCGTTTTTTTTTCACCAAACTGTTTAGTGTGAAGGCCATTGTCTTTCTACCTTGTCAGATTTTCCAACATTTTGAATTTTTGCATGAGCTTCGTGTGTATTTGTGAGGGCTAGTCCATTATTTGGATTAGGATTGTTTTGGTCGAATGACGTTTAAGATTGTGATGATTTATTTGCAACAAACAGAATACTTAGTGTGGCATTATTTTCTCTTCAATTTGCCCTAAACAAGTGCAAATCATATGCCAAGTAGTAGAAATACATCATATAAGTGAGCAAGCCACTCTGTATGGTGTCACAAGAATTCAACCAAGTAGAGTTGTCTTGAACAAGCCAATACGTCTAATCCATGTACCATAATATACACTTGTACTACCATGCTTTTTCATTAGCCCAAGTGAGAAATTGTGACAAATAGTTTTAGAAATACAAATTTCATGCAGCCAATGAGAAGGCTCAAACATAGACATAGGAGGGCCCAATTTTTTGGGTGTTTTTTTGGTTTCCACAACGTTCCCAAGGGGTTCTTCACATTCCCAATGTGTTCCCCAACATGTTCCCAATGGCACCGGACACTTTTATCCCATATGTTTAACCCAAAATTCTCCCGTTTCTCATAAATAGAGGTGGGCCAAGGGGGAGGCACTTCGTCCTCCAATGGAAACCTCTATTTTGGGGGAGCCTTCAAAGTTTCAATTTTCTATTGTGATGGGCCAATCAAAACAGCTCATTGCAACCAAAAAAGAAAAAAAAATTGGGAAGCATTGTCCCCCCATCTCATGAATTGGAACATGGATATATTATCCATACAAATGCCACATATTTTACATCACTATGGATGAAACCACGTATGAAACCACAGAGTTTACCTCATGACCTGAGGCCTAATATGTAAGAAAAACCACATTCTACTCCAATCAGAGAGATTTTGCCTTCACCCTAAGCTCATTGGAGTTGATTGCCATTCCCATCTTATATATTAATTCAATAAGTATGTCTGTCAGTGTGTCCGTCTGTCGAGGTCCTGAAACCCAGATCACTTTTAATAAAATAGTCCCCCCGAACTTGAGGGCCCAAAAACTATTTAGGACCTCGAGTTTTTACTTCTTATTTTTTGTTTTACGTCCCTTTCCACGGAGCAATTGCCGTCGTCGATGGGGGAGATATTTTTGGGATTTGGAGGGTGGGTGAGGAGATTTGGGTGCGCTTTTTTTGGGCTAAGGGTTTAGGAGGGTCATGATTTTTATTTTTTTCGTGGAGGGGGGAGGGGG